>Ga0129306_1001724_pt1 | contig 22821 bp, 20 predicted proteins | sample P827metagenome_FD_94438 | JGI IMG/M metagenome (GOLD analysis project Ga0129306, IMG submission 94438) | Capybara group fecal microbial communities from Wisconsin, USA - P827 metagenome | ecosystem: Host-associated > Mammals > Digestive system > Large intestine > Fecal | place: USA: Wisconsin... | reverse complement strand
CCTCTTGCAGGTATCTCAGAGGTACTCGGAGCAAGACGTGCACCTAATGCCAACGTACTCGGAGCAAGACGTTCACCTCAGACAGGTGATGCATCCAATGCAGCAGCATTTGTGGCAGCCATGGCATCCGCAGGAGCCATGATGGGAGCATGGTTCTCGATGCGCAAGCGTAAGAAGGGATGATGACCGTCATCGCGGCAGGCGCATTTGGAATAAGATAAGCAATTGTGTTACAGAGATCACACCGGTCATTGCGACCGGTGTGATTTTGCGGTATACTGTTAGCGTTGTGATTTTATATCAGAGTATTTGAGGAGTACTACTTATGAATGACAGTGAACTGAAAGAGATTAACGATACGATCGATGAGGTAGAAGAGACTGCTGAGGAAGCAGCAGAAGAGATCGAGGAAGCTGTTGAAACAGTGAAGGAAACAGCGAAGGATGCTGCCGGCGTTTCACATTCCCAGCAGAAGAGAGAGCAGCGACGCAGGGAAGTTGCCCAGGCAAGACGTAAGGCAAAGTCAGCCCGTATTATCGGATATGTGAGCCTGGCTGTAGTTGCTGCATTGATCATCTGGGGTGTGGCCGTACTGGTCATGAAGCAGATGGATAAGGTCACTCCCAATGAGAACTATTCCGACGGTCTTGAAGCCAACGGATATATATCAGGCGTCAAAGCTTCCGATAAGGTCACTCTTCCCGATTACAAGAACATCGAAGTACCTTATGCCGAGATAGAGTTTAAGGATGAGGAAATAGATTCCGAGATCGAGAGTCTGCTCAGCGGATATACCAACCTGAACACAGATGAATCGGCTCAGGTCAAAGACGGTGATGACGTCGAGATCGCATATGTCGGTACCGTTGATGGCGAAGCATTTGACGGCGGATCTTCGGATTCATTCAAGTTGACGATCGGTTCAAATACTTTTGTCGGTGACTTTGAGCAGCAGCTTATAGGTGCCAATGTCGGATCGACGGTAGAAGTTGACGTGACATTCCCCGAGGAATACAAGACACCCGACCTGGCAGGCAAGGATGCCGTATTTACCGTAGATGTAAAGGGCATATATGAAGCAGCTGTATTTGATGATGAATTTGTTCAGACCAACTTCAGCGATAAGGCTTCGACTGCAGCAGGGTACCGTGATTATGTACGCAGCTACCATGAGGATGAGAATCTGGAATCATACCTCAAGGATTATCTGAAGGAGAATACTACGGTAAACTCATATCCTTCCAAGTATCTGAAGGCACTTAAGGGCATCAAGATGTATGACGATGAGCAGTCATACGAATATATCAACCAGTTCTACGAGAGCTATTACGGATCGGGAGCATATGATACTTTTGAGGATTATATAGGAACTCCCATGAATGAGTACTATCAGACTCTGAAGGAACAGGCTAATGAAACCTGCAAGGAGAATATGATCTATCAGGCGATAGTAGAGCAGGAGGGTGCTGTGGCAGATGCCGAGTATTACAAGGCTAAACTGACTGCAGACGGAGAACCCGAAGGCTACTATGATACGCTGATTACAACTTCAGGTGAGCCTTTTGTACTCCAGCAGGCTATAGCAGCAAAGGCCATGGAGATAGTTAAGGCAGCAGCAACAATAAAGAAATAAGAGAAGAATCAGCGCAGACGCCCCGCTTCGTAATTGCGGCGCATCATAAGCGCATCCTTGAATCTTTCATACCTGTCGGATATACGTCCGGCAGGTATTTCCATGTCCACGACCGTAGACATGATATCGATCATGTCGTCATTGATCTTATAATGCATGCGTCCGAGTATCTCGACACGCTGCTCATATGTATCTGCATCCAGAAATGCTTCCACATCGGGATCGAGGTCGGCGCTTTCGTTCTCTTCAGATACCGCGGCCGGCACAGCGACGGGCTGAACCGGGGCAGCAGCAGAAGAGGCCGGCGCTAAAGCAACAGCCTGCATGCCCTGCGCACTTATCAGCTCAAAACGGTACTTCTGGGTAACATCCGGATACTTGACGTGATCCACTTCGCTCATGAACATATCCAGAGGTCTTACATAATATCTGTAGTCCCCGTACAGCGCCTGATATACCACACACTCGCTTCCGTCTTCGGAATCAACGGCTATGCACATGATCTGATATGTATTGCCTTTGAAGTGTCTGTATATCTGCTGGGGCTGTGGACGTTGTCTTGTTTCAGCAGTCTGATTGTTCATATTATGTAAACCTCTCGTTCCTGAGTATTTATATCAACAGATTAAGTATATCAAAAAAACAAATATGTAGTGGAAATATTTTGAACTTCAAGGTATACTAAAAATGTTGTAAATCATATGCGAGGAGGACGTTATGAGCGATTATATTTTATCATGCTGTTCAACCGCTGACGGCGATCAGGCTTTCTTTGATGCAAGGGATCTTCACTATGCATGTTTCCATTACTTCTTAGACGGTGTGGAGTATCCGGATGATCTGGGCAGATCAATGTCTTTTGATAAGTTCTACCAGGCAATGGCCGACGGTGCGATGACCAAGACATCACAGCTCAATGTTGAGGAGTTCACGGAGTACTTTACACCTTTTCTTGAGGATGGTAAGGATATACTCCACTTAAGCCTCAGTTCCGGTATATCGGGTGTCGTTAATGCGGCACGTATCGCTGCGGATGATCTGTCGGAGAAGTATCCCGACCGTAAGATCTACATCGTGGATTCACTTGCTGCTTCAGCGGGATTTGCACTTCTCATGGATAAGCTCGCAGATCTGCGTGATGCAGGCAAGTCCATCGACGAGGTCCGAGTTTTTGCCGAGGATAATAAGAAGAAGCTCAACCACTGGTTCTTTACCACCGATCTTCAGTATCTGGTAAGAGGCGGCCGTGTATCCAAGGCTGCAGGTTTCTTCGGAACCGCACTCAGCATATGCCCGCTGCTCAATGTGGACTATGAGGGTAAGCTGATAGCACGTGAGAAGATCCGCACCAAGAAGAAGGTCATTGAAGCGTGCGAAAAGAAGATGGAAGAACTGGCTGAGAACCGCCTTGATTATAATGGCAAGGTTTTCATCTCGAACGCTTACTGTTATGAAGATGCGAGAGCACTGGCCGATATCATCGAGTCGAGATTCCCGAATCTGGCTGAGCCCGTGCACATCTTCTCCATAGGAACAGTCATCGGTTCACATACAGGCCCCGGAACGGTTGCGTTATTCTTCTGGGGTGACGAACGCTACAACTAAAGTAATTATAAGATATACAAATAACCGTGTGTACATGATCTCCGCTCTCTGCGGCCCGTTAGTCCTCGTTCGGGAGACATGTACACACGGTTATTATTGTTTGCCAGTGTTTTTTTAGTATTACACGTTACTGAATAAGAGGGTATTTTGAGGTCAGCTCATCTACGATGGCTCTTGCCTTGGGGATACCCGCATCGCCTTCCTTGACTACAAAGCTGATTGCTTCGGCTACGCGGTCAAAGTCTGCAGTACCCAGTCCTCTGGATGTAGCAGCGGGAGTTCCGAGACGGATACCGCTGGTAACGAAAGGCTTCTGAGGATCGTTGGGGATGGTATTCTTGTTGGCTGTGATATGAGCCTCGTCTAACTGCTTCTCGACAACCTTACCGGTCAGTTCGTAGGGAGTCAGATCCATGAGCATCAGGTGATTGTCGGTACCGCCCGATACGATCTTGATATCTCTGCTCAGCAGTCCGTTGCAGAGTGCCTGAGCATTATCTACGATATTCTGTGCATATACCTTGAATGAGGGATCAAGTGCTTCCTTGAAACATACTGCCTTTGCAGCGATCACATGCATCAGAGGGCCGCCCTGAATGCCGGGGAAGATTGCCTTGTTGAAGTTGTATTTTGCATTAACTTCCTCACTGCACATGATAAGTCCGCCTCTGGGACCGCGAAGTGTCTTGTGGGTGGTGGTAGTGGTCACGTGTGCATAGGGGATCGGTGAAGGATGTAATCCCGTAGCAACCAGACCTGCTATATGAGCGATGTCGACCATCAGGACTGCTCCGACTTCATCTGCAATCTCTCTGAATCTCTTGAAATCGATGATACGGCAGTAAGCCGATGCACCGGCAACGATGAGCTTCGGACGGCACTCGAGTGCAATGCGTCTTACTTCGTCATAATCTATGAAGCCGTTGTCATCCACACCGTAAGGTACGCAGTTGAAATACTTACCGGAGAAGTTGACCGGTGAACCGTGGGAGAGATGTCCGCCGTGATCGAGGTTCATACCCATGAATGTATCACCGGGCTCCATGATGGCAAAGAACACTGCCATGTTGGCCTGAGCTCCGGAGTGGGGCTGCACGTTGGCATACTCTGCACCGAAGAGCTTCTTGGCTCTCTCTCTGGCCAGATCCTCTACTACATCGACACAATCGCAGCCGCCGTAGTATCTCTTGCCCGGATATCCTTCCGCATATTTATTGGTCAGGGGTGATCCCATAGCTGCCATAACGGCCTTGCTTACCCAGTTCTCTGAAGCGATCAGCTCTATGTGGCTGTTCTGCCTGTTCTGCTCGGCAACGATCGCCTCGGCTATCTCGGGATCGACGTTTCTTACTTCATCCAAAGAATACATGTCTGTTCCTCCAAATCGTTATTTACACCATGCGCTGTGTGCGCGTACCTATTCAATATAGCATAGTGGTCAGTTCACTGGCAATCAGACTTGCTTTTATTATGATAAAAAAGTAAAATTATAGAGACGTGTGTATATGATACATGCAAAAATCTATCACAGTGAGATTTAAGGAGGAAATATCATGATCACTTGTCCTAAATGCGGAACCCAGTTAGAAGATGGTACTACTTTCTGCACCAACTGCGGCGCTTCTCTTGCAGCACCCGAAGCAGCTCCTGCTCCGGCACCCGCTCCTGCACCTCAGGGCGCATACCAGCAGGCACCTTACGGCCAGCCTGCAGGATATCAGCAGCCTTACGGCCAGCCTGCATACAGCTATGATCCCGCAGATCATACATCAGAGTTTGATGCAGCTGAAGTAGCTGATAACAAGATCCTCGCAGTTAGTTGCTATCTCTTCGGATTCATCGGCATCATCGTAGCTGCACTGTTCGCTAAGGATTCCAAGTATATGAAGTTCCACGTTAAGCAGTCCATCAGACTCAGCGTAGCAGAGATACTTGCATTCATCCCTTCCATTATCCCGATCCTCGGTTGGATCGTAACCGGCGTTATCTTCCTCATCCTCTTTGTAGTTGAGATCATCGCCATCGTATGGGCATTCCAGGGTAAGTCCAAGGATCTGCCTATCATCAAGGGAGTTAAGTTCCTGCAGTAATCCGAAAACGGATCAATTAAGTACACTACAGCCCGGATTATACGGTCCGGGCTGTATTACGTAACAGCGGAGATTAATTATGTACCATGTGATCATCAATCCCACATCCAAATCAGGCAGGGGCATCAAGCTCTGGCAGATGTTAGAGCCGGTTTTTACCGAGCGTGACATCAAGTACAAGATGATCTATTCGGAGTACTCCGGTCATATCGTCAAGATCGTTGCCAAGCTTACGGATCCAATGGAGGGATACGGACAGATCAAGCTGATCGTAGTCGGCGGAGACGGAACCATGAATGAGGTACTCCAGGGCATCAGGGATTTTGACCGTATCAGGATCGGATATATACCTACGGGATCCAGCAATGATTTTGCGAGAGCTCTTGGTTATCCCAAAGATCCCGTTAAGCAGCTTGAGAACATCCTTGACTGTACTGAACCTACAGGTGTCGATGTCGGACTTCTTACTTATTTGGATGCGGTTGATGATGCGGGTAATCCCATGACGATCACCCGCCGGTTTGATGTCAGCTGCGGTATAGGATTTGATGCAGCGGTGTGCGAGGAAGCCATGCACACTGACGGAGTAAAAGGGATACTTAACAAGCTGGGACTCGGTAAGCTGACGTATCTGGCCATAGCGCTCAAGCATCTGCTGGCCAGGACCGGTGTGAGCGTATCTTATACGATCGATTCCGAGGAGCCCGTGCGTCTTAAGCATTTTCTTTTTATCGCTGTTATGCAGAATAAATACGAGGGCGGAGGATTTATGTTCTGTCCGGATGCAGACCCGACCGACGGAAAACTCGACCTGTGCATAGTCAGTGTCGGCAGCCGAGCAAAGGTACTGTTCGGTATTCCGCTCGCGTTTAAGGGTAAGCATGTTCTGATACGCGGCATCAGCTGTGAGCGTGCTTCCAAGGTACGTATACGCACATCAGGAGAACTCTGGGTGCATACAGACGGTGAAGTTCACAGAAAGAGCAGAGACTTTACGGTCGAGACCCTGTCAGACAAGCTTATGCTGCTCAAATAAAACAAAAGAGGTTCAGCGGTCAAAGACACGATATATGCTTATGAAGTGACATATGCTGCCGGCCATCACGAACAGATGGAAGATCTCATGTGATCCCCACAGACTGCCGCGACGGTTAAAACGGATCAGCTTAAGTGCATATATCACGCCGCCTATCGTGTAGATAACCCCTCCCGTATACAGCCACACGAGAGTTGCCGTAGATACATGAGGGATAAGATGGGGCATGGCGAATACCACAACCCATCCCATGGATATATATATTATAGAGGAAACCCATTTCGGGCATGTGACCCACAGAAGCTTGAAGGTGATCCCCGCAAGGGCGATGCCCCATATCACGCAGAGCAGAGTCACACCCTCGCTTCCCATGGCGCATACGCATATCGGAGTGTATGTGCCGGCTATCAATACGAATATCATCATATGATCCAGTCTTTTCAGACGCATTCCAGCCTCACCGGCCAGATCAAAACAATGATATGAGGCGCTTGCACCATACAGCGCTATCATGCTCAGCATAAATATCGACAGTGCTATCAGATCGGATGTCTGCGCATCCGCTTCGGCTGCATGTATCAGCAGTACGGGAGTGAACAGTATCGCGGCGATACATCCTATGAAATGAGTCAGGGCACTGACCGGATCCTTGGCACGGAAGTGCTCCGTTCCCCGGATCATATTCAGATTGTCAGCTGCAAAATTGATTATGGTAGCGGATGAAACAGTAGTATTTACCATGTCATACACCTCCGAATACTTGTTCATCGGTTTTTTAATAACTCGTCAAAAGAATACTAATACAGCTTCCGCATCCCTGTCAAGAGTTTTTTAAAACCCTGTTAAAAGATTTATTGTATTTCCCCTATTTCAGTGGTATTATGGTGCTATCCCTCACTTTTCGGAGGGAAAGAGGACTTGGGCATGATCATACGAACAGAATACATTTCACAGGAGTTCGTGCTCCCGGCTTATTCGGAGATTCCCGGAGTCGGTTTATTTCTTGAGCAGGTTTCCAAATATATAAATGAATATCTGTCTCCGTTGGGAGAGCCCGAGCTTACGGGGTCGATGATCAGTAATTATGTGAAAAAGGGCATAATCGACAATCCCGTTAAGAAACAATACGGTCGCGAACAGATCGCTTACCTTATCTTTATCGCGATCGCCAAGACGGTGCTGTCACTGGAGGATATCAATACCATGATAGAACTTCAGCGGACGCATACGGATGTCGAAACTGCTTACGGGTATTTCAGGGAGAAGTTCATGGAGATACTCGAGGCTGTTTTTGAGGCACGCACGATAGATGTGCTTCCCGGGGAATCGCAGATCAGAACGTTGTCACAGAACATCATGATCACAGCTGCACACAAGATATTTCTTGATATGACCTTTGATGGTATGAAAGAGGTACGTCCGGCGGATGAAGTCGAGTCATCATGAACTGTCTGATAAGATAAAGAAGCTTGGAACCGGTAATCTGGCCGGCGCATTGCTCATGGCGATATTCTTTGTGTCATTGAGCATCATTTTCTATGTCTTTCTCCACAATTCAATCAAAGAAAACATAATGAACAGGGATATGCTCATGGCCAAGGAATCGGTGGCATTATATGAGAGATATCTTGCCAAAGGCATGGACCTGGTGGATTTTGAGAGTTCACAGCTCATGAAAATGGTAAGCCACGGTGTAGATCATGAAACAATTCTGAACCATATATCTTCCGCCACGGAGATCATAATCGAAGAAATAGATGATGACTCCACCGGCTTATACGGCTATATCGGCGGAGAATATCTGGACGGATCCGGCTGGGTGCCCGATGATGACTATGATCCGACCTCGCGTCCGTGGTACAGCGCAGCGATGGTCAACCGCGGAAGACTCACCTTCGTAGACCCGTATCTGGATGCCCAGACAGGATCGGTCATGATGACACTCGCCCGGACTCTAGGCGGAAGCTCAGATGTAGTCGCTCTCGATATGAGCCTCGTGAACATACAGACCATAACCGAGGAACACTCAAGTCTGGAAGACGGGCAGATACTGATGCTGGTAGACAGCACCGGTTCAGTTATAGCTCATCCCGATACGGGGCTGATAGGGTTTAACTGTCAGGATGACCGGCAGTCACTTGAAGGGTTCATCATCAGTATGGTGACTCACGGTAAAACAGGGTATTTTGAGACCATGTTTGCCGGAGAGCAGTATATGGTCTATGCCGAGAAGATGTCCGGGTACTGGTATTGCATATCCCTGACAAAGGCAGGCGACAGCTTCCGGATACTCAATGTACTGCTGGCGATCACGACTCTGGTCATCATAGCAACTCTGTTCATATGTACACTGCTCTTTGTCAATCTGAGCCAGGGAAAAGCCAATACGGATACGCTGACTCAGCGTCTGTCGACAGCTGCGGATCTGTACATGTCCGCACATGACATCGATCTGGTGAACGACCGCCTGAGTGCGATCAAGTACAACGAGCAGGAGAACGAGATGCTTCCCAAACCGGTAAGAGCCAGTACCGATCTGCAGGATCAGGCACAGGAACGCCTGTATGCGGCGATGGATGTGCTCACGGATGAGATGTCCGGTCCCATGATGCATGATTTTGTGGATCTGTCGACACTCGATGAGCGCATGAAGGATACCAATACGATAACCGCAGAGTTCCTGAATCACAAGAACCTCTGGTGCCGTGCGCGGTTCATCGTATCCGAGAAGGATGAAACCGGCAGGATCACGGATGCGCTCCTTCTGTTTGAGCAGATTGATGCGGAGAAGAGAAACCGCGACAAGCTCCTGTATCTGTCGGAGACCGATACCATGACCGGTATCAGCAACCGAGGCTGCGGAGAGCGCAAGATCAAGGACTATGTCTCACACGGGCAGGACGGCATGTTCATGCTCATAGATATAGACAAGTTTAAGAGCATCAACGACAACTTCGGGCATAGCGTGGGTGACCTGGTGATCATCGCCGTTGCCCAGGCTCTGAAGAACGCATTCAGGAGTACCGATGTGGTCATGAGACTCGGCGGTGATGAGTTTGCCGCTTTTGCCAGAGGCGTAACAGATAACGAAGCCGCAGGATATATCGTTGACCGACTGCTCGGTAACATCAGGGCAATAGACATACCCGAACTCGGAGATCATGAGATACAGATCAGCGGAGGCATATCGTTCTACAGGAGTGATGAGATGATCAGCTTTGACGAACTGTATACCCGCGCCGATCACAGCACATATAAGAGCAAGGAATATGACGGGACGTACATGACGTTCTATGAAGGGTGATTAAGTTGTAAGTATACCCATTCTGTGGTATATTCATCTTTTGGAGTGAATACAAGTATAAGCAGGAAGAGGAATCGGACATGATCAATGTGGCAGTACTCGGATACGGAACCGTGGGAAGCGGTGTGGTCGAGGTTATTGAGACTAACAAAAAGGATATAGAGCGCAAGATCGGTGCTTCGATAAATGTGAAGTATATACTCGATCTGCGTGATTTCCCGGGCGATCCGCATGAGGATAAGGTCGTTCATGATTACGAGGTGATCGTTAACGACCCTGAAGTCAGCATCATATGTGAGACCATGGGCGGAATGGAGCCTGCATATGCTTTTACCAAGAAGGCTCTGTCCAGAGGAATAAGTGTATGTACATCCAATAAGGAACTTGTGGCTGCTCACGGCCCCGAGCTCATTCATCTTGCACAGAGTAATAAGTGCAATTACATGTTTGAGGCCAGCGTCGGCGGCGGAATCCCGATCATCAGACCCATGAACAGTGCTCTGACTGCAGAACATATAGATTTCATGATGGGAATACTGAACGGAACCACCAACTACATCCTGACACGCATGGATGAGGACGGAGCCGATTTCCGTGACGCTTTACTGGAAGCTCAGAAGCTCGGATATGCGGAGAAGGATCCCACAGCCGACATCGAAGGATATGATATAAGCCGTAAGATCGCGATACTCTCATCGCTTGTCTGCGGTCACTATGTTAATTACGAAGATGTATATACCGAAGGCATAACGAAGATCACTGCCGATGATATCAGGTATTCCAAGGCAATGAACAGAGTCATCAAACTGCTTGCCGTAAGCCGCGAGATCAACGGAAAACTGTTCGTTATGGTTGCTCCTTTCATGGTCAGCAGGGAACACCCCCTGTACATGGTCAAGGACTCATTTAACGCCATATTCATTCACGGCAACACGCTCGATGATACGATGTATTACGGACGAGGAGCCGGCAAGCTCCCGACTGCGAGTGCAGTCGTTGCGGATGTTGTGGATTGCGCGAGACATATAGGCAAGTGCATAACCATTCTGTGGGATGATGAGAGGGTTGAACTTACCGACGCCAATAAGCTCCGGAGTCAGTATCTTGTCAGGGTACCGGCTTCAGACAGAGCTGCCGCAGAGAGTGCATTCCCTGTCAGTGAGATCGTAGATGCCGGGTTTGCGGATGAATTTGCTTTCGTGACCGAAGAGATCGATCATGATGAATATGAAGCAGCTGCCGCCAAGGCAGGAAACGTGATCAACAGGATCAGACTGGTATAAATAAGAGAAGAGAAGCAGAGAAATGGTTAAAGTAGTCAAATTCGGAGGAAGTTCACTGGCTGATGCGGAGCAGGTTAAGAAAGCCGCAGCCATCATTAAGGAAGAGAAGGAGAGACGTTACGTTGTTCCTTCGGCTCCCGGCAAGAGATCATCGGGCGATACCAAGGTTACCGATATGCTCTATCAGACATATGATCTGGCAGAAGCAGATGAGAATTTCGATAAGGAACTTCTTGCGATCAAAGCCAGATATGATGAGATAATCCTCGGCCTCGGACTTGATTTTTCACTGGATTACGAGTTCAGGACCATCAAGGATAACTTTAAGAACAAGGCAGGCCGTGACTATGCCGCATCCAGAGGTGAGTATTTAAACGGCCGTATCATGGCGGCTTATCTGGGATATGAATTTGTAGATGCCGCTGAAGTCATCCGATTCGATGAGGACGGAACATTCGATCCTGTCACAACGGCCAAGCTGATGAAGAAGCGCCTGGAGAAGACCGACAATGCGGTGATCCCCGGATTCTACGGAGCTCTTGCGGACGGAACCGTCAAGACCTTCTCAAGAGGCGGATCCGATATTACCGGTTCCATCGTGGCCGGCGCTATCAAGGCCGACGTATATGAGAACTGGACGGATGTAAGCGGATTCATGGTAGCGGACCCCAGGATCATCAATCATCCCGAGAGCATAGATACCATCACATACAGAGAACTCAGAGAGCTTGCATATATGGGTGCCAGCGTTCTTCATGAGGACGCCATCTTCCCCGTGCGCAAGGAAGGCATACCGATCAACATCAGAAATACCAATGATCCCAAGGCATCAGGTACATGGATCGTTGAGAGTACATGTCAGAAATCAAAGTATGTCATAACCGGTATCGCAGGAAAGAAAGGATTCTGTTCGGTCAATATCGAGAAGGATCTGATGAATTCCGAGATCGGATTCGGACGTAAAGTCCTTCAGGCATTTGAGGATTACGGATTATCCTTTGAGCATGTACCTTCGGGTATCGATACCCTCACGGTATTCGTTCACCAGGATGAATTCATGGACAAGGAGCAGCAGGTAGTCAGTGCGATCCACAGAATGGCCGATCCCGATACCATAGACATAGAATCAGATATAGCTCTGATAGCGGTAGTGGGACGCGGAATGAAGTCCACCAGAGGTACAGCGGGACGCATATTCTCCGCACTTGCCCATGCCAATGTCAATGTCAAGATGATCGATCAGGGATCCTCCGAGCTTAACATCATCATAGGTGTGGCCAATCAGGATTTTGAGACAGCGATCAAGGCGATATACGATATTTTTGTGACTGCGGCCATATGATTTACGACAGATACAGTCCGGATACCCTGTGTATCCGGGCTTTTTATGCCCTGAATAAGTTGTCAGAAAATAAATAAAAAAATATCAAAAATGTATTGACAATTATAAAACAGATGATATAATTAACTCATAAACAAACAGAGAGAGGCATAAATAACTAACAATTACCCGGTGAACAGGGTAGAACAAAAACTACAACGAAAGAAAGGATAGCAGCCGAAAACACATACTCGGAAGAGGTAAGGTCCAATGGGTATATGATATAGATCAACTGAATATGGAACGCTAACATCCAAAAGTATCGAGTGCATAATGAATGAAAGTGGTCAGGAAGCTTACAAAGATAAGCCGCCACAGATATCTGAATATCAAATTCATGCGAGAGGGTACAGGATCAGCAGACGGAGGATAAGTCCATTGGATACGTCATTTAAGTAGCGGGTGTCGAACAAAAGAGTCGATGCCCGCTACTTCTTTTTATGCCTGATTTATGGTATAGTATTCAAGCAGTGATGAAGAATAGTTAGCAAATGCTAACTATCGTACAGCAGGAGGATCATATGTCTGTTTTGCTTAGTATAGAAGACCTTCACGCACGTGTTGAGGATACGGAGATATTAAACGGTATTAATCTTGAGATCGGCAGCGGAGAGGTGCATGTTATCATGGGCCCGAACGGAGCGGGTAAGTCGACTCTCGGTTCGTGTATAATAGGTGATCCGCGGTATGTAAAGACCGGCGGTCACATATTCTTTAAGGGTGAAGATATAACGGATGAATCTACCGATAAGATTGCCAGGATGGGTATTTTCCTTTCGTTCCAGAATCCCATAGAGGTTCCGGGCATTACGCTTGCGAACTTCATACGCACGGCGCTTGAACTTAAGACCGGCGAGAGGATCCGTATGTGGGATTTCCGTAAGTCGCTTGAAGCTACCATGAAACTGCTCGGCATGGATACTTCATATGCCGACAGAGATCTGAATGTGGGTTTTTCCGGCGGTGAAAAAAAGAAAGCCGAGATCCTTCAGCTCCTGATGCTCAAACCCGATCTTGCCATCCTTGACGAGACTGATTCGGGACTTGATGTGGATGCTGTCCACATCGTCTCCAAAGGCGTTGAAGAATATAAGAAGCAGGTCGGCGGAGCGCTGATGATCATTACCCACAGCACACGGATTCTTGAAGCACTGCATGTGGACAAGACTCATGTCCTGGTCGACGGACGCATAGTGGATCACGGTGACGGCGGACTTGTCAATGAGATCAACGATAACGGATTTGAGAGATTCATCAACTGCGAGAACTGCAAGAACGATGACTGTGAAGTCAAGAAGAAACTCAGATCATAAAGCGGCATTTATATGAGTGACAAAGAGAAAACATACGTAGAAGACATAGATCGCAGCCTCTATGATTTCAGATTTGAGGACGGCGATTCATATAAGGTGAGTGAGGGCCTGACTGAGGATATTGTCCTTAAGATATCCGAGGAAAAGAATGATCCCGACTGGATGAGAGAGTTCAGACTGCGGTCCCTGGAGATATATAACCAGATACAGGTGCCCAAGTGGGGACCGTCCATAGACGGCCTGGATATGGACAATATCGTCACATACGTACGTCCGAACACCGAGCGTATGCACACCAGCTGGGAAGACGTCCCCGATGATATCAAGACCACATTTGACCGCCTGGGAATACCTGAGGCTGAGCGCAAATCTCTGGCAGGTGTCGGTGCGCAGTATGATTCAGAGGTTGTATACCATAATGTCCGTGAGGAAGTAGCTGCACAGGGCGTTGTTTATACCGACATAGAGAGTGCCCTTCGCGGTGAATATGCGGATATGATCCGCGACCATTTCATGAAGCTCGTTCCTCCAACCGACCATAAGTTTGCAGCACTTCACGGCGCCGTATGGAGCGGCGGTTCATTTGTATATGTTCCCAGGGGTGTTCATCTGGACATTCCGCTTCAGTCATATTTCAGACTCAATGCAAAGGGTGCCGGTCAGTTCGAGCATACCCTGATAATAGTGGAGGAGGATGCATATCTTCATTTTATCGAAGGATGCTCCGCCCCTAAGTATAACGTTGCCAATCTCCATGCAGGATGCGTGGAACTCTACATAGGTGACAGAGCTACTCTTCGGTACTCGACCATAGAGAACTGGTCGAAGAACATGTATAACTTAAATACCAAGCGTGCGCTGGTCGGTGAAGAGGCCAGGATCGAGTGGGTATCCGGATCGTTCGGATCGCATGTATCATACCTCTATCCGATGAGCGTCTTAAACGGACGCGGTGCCAGATCGGAGTTCACCGGAGTGACGTTTGCGGGTGAAGGACAGGATCTGGATACCGGAACGAAGGTAGTACATAATGCACCGGATACATCCTCCTATGTCAATACACGCTCGATCAGCAAGAGCGGCGGTATCAATACATTCAGAAGTTCGGTCGTTATCGGAGCAAATGCACACGGGGCCAAGTCGGCCGTATCGTGTGAATCGCTTATGGTGGACGATATCAGCAGATCCGATACGATACCTGCCATGGATGTAAGGTGCGCCGATGCAGACGTAGGACATGAAGCCAAGATAGGCCGCATAAGTGACGATACCGTATTCTATCTGATGAGCAGAGGCCTCTCCGAAGAGGATGCCAAAGCACTCATAGTCAGAGGATTCGCTGATAATGTAAGCAAGGAGTTACCTCTCGAGTATGCCGTTGAGATGAACAATCTGATAAGTCTCGAGATGAAGGGAAGTATAGGTTAATGCTGAAGAACGATCATCTGCCTGCCCGGACATGGGAATGGCTGAAGGTAAATGATATAGAACTGCCGGATATATCGGCTCTCCCGGGAGCGGATAAGGTTAATGAGCATGTAGTGTCATCCGGAAACGATAACGATGCTCCGGAGTGCATGGAGATAACGGTATCGGGTGATACCTCATCCGCCTGCCTGCATGACTTTGACATAAAGCCCGGCGTCTCACATACGGTCATACAGTTTATCACTTCATCGGATAAATCATCCGGTAATCTGGTGCTTCAGAACAGATATCATGTTGCAGAAGGTTCCTCACTGACTCTTGTTCAGGTACAGGATCTGTGTGATGATATGCGCTTTTACAACGACTGTAACGGTACATGTGATGACGGTGCAACGTTCAGGCGCATACAGATAGTTCTGGGCGGCGGATATACCTATATGGGAGAGTTCTGTGAACTCTCGGGAGTAAAGAGCAGATACATCTGTGATATAGGGTATAACATACACGGCACTCATAATCTGGATATGAACTATGTCGCCGATCACACAGGTAAGAGCAGTGAGAGCGATATACATGTATCGGGTGTCATGTCAGACCACACAAGCAAGATATTCCGCGGAACGATCGACTTCCACAGAGGATGTGCGGGTGCAAAGGGCGCCGAGATCGAAGAAGTCCTGCTCCTGGATGATACCATAGAGAATAAGACGGTCCCGCTGATCCTGTGTGACGAAGAGGATGTAGAAGGAAGCCACGGAGCGACCATAGGACGCCTTGATGAGAATCTGGTCTTTTATCTTAAGTCCAGAGGGATCAGTGAAGAGGAAGTTTATTCCATGATGGCCCATGCGCGTATAGATGCGGTAGCTTCACTGATATCTGATATGAATGTCCGCGACCGTGTACTGCAGATGATCGACGGACCGGTCGAGAGGGATTGTCTTAAATCATGACGCCGACGGATATGAATATAAGGGATGAATTCCCTTTGATAAAAAACAATACAGTCGCTTATCTTGATAACGCTGCAACGACTCAGAAGCCGCAGTGTGTACTTGATGCGGTCAACGAGTATTATACGAGCCACAATGCCAATCCCATGCGCGGTCTGTATGAACTCAGCCTTCAGGCCACACAGGCATATGAGGATGCACGTACAGCGGCAGCTGAGCTTATCGGTGCATCGTCTGAAGAGATAGTCTTTACCAGGAACGCATCGGAGAGCCTGAATCTGATCGCCTACAGTTATGGTTTACATAATATCAAAGAGGGCGATGAGATCATAGTCAGTGTTGAAGAGCATCACAGTAACTTTCTGCCCTGGATCAACATCGCAGGACATACCGGTGCCAAGGTAGTGTACTGGGATTGTGAACCTGACGGATATATGAATCCCGATACTCTGTCGGAACTCATCAGTGACCGTACTAAACTCGTGGCCGTTACGCATGTATCAAACGTTCTCGGCAGGGTTAACGACATAAGAAGGATCGCAGACATCGCACATGAAGCAGGTGCACTGATCGTATGTGACGGCTCACAGTCCGTTCCGCATATGAAGACGGATGTTAATGATCTGGATGTCGATTTCTTTGTCTTTTCCGGACATAAGATGTATGGCCCCATGGGTATAGGCGTGCTGTACGGTCGTAAAAAGCTGCTCGATGACATGCCTCCCTTCCTGTACGGCGGAGAGATGATCGAGACGGTCACCAAGGAACGTGTGACCTATGCGGAAGTTCCCCATAAGTTCGAAGCCGGAACGGTCAATGCCGGCGGAGCAGTGGGGCTTCACGCCGCCATTAAGTTCATGAACGGATACGGCTATGAACTGATAGAAGAAAGAGAACGTGAACTGACCCGCCATGCATTTGAAGAGATGAGTGCCATGCCTTATATCACGATCCTGGGCTCATCACGCTTTGAAGAGCATAACGGCATCATCGCGTTCAAGGTCGAGGGGGTTCACCCGCATGATGTAACAGCCATATTCAGCGACTCCGATGTTGCTGTCAGAGCCGGACATCACTGCGCTCAGCCGCTTCATAAGCATCTGGGGATCATGTCCAGTACGCGTGTGAGCATGGCATTTTATAATACCATGGAAGAAGTGGACAGATTCCTTGAGGTACTCAGCGGTATCCGCACCAAGATGGGGTATTGATCATATGGATGACAGAGATAACGCCGTTCGGATCGCCGACGGTCTTTCGGCAAGAGAAAAGGGCGATATATACTGGAGAAAACTGAAGTACTTCCTTCAGGCCGTAAAGGATAAGCATGTAACGGGCGTGAGTGAACGCAAGGGCCGGTACATGGCACGGCAGCTTGTTGCCAGAAAGAAAGATGCAGCACCGGATACGGTAGAAGAATACATAGACGGAAACGAGTTCAGGATGCGTCCGCCCACTTCCACCGGTGAGCAGGCTTATGAAGACAGTATATGGAAGGCCATACGTAACTTAAACTATTTCAGGTCCGTACTGAGTCAGGTTAATGCATCAGACTACAGCGAGGCTGATATCATCGTGCTGAAGCAGTTAAACGAGCTGCAGAAGGTTATCGGCGAGGCCGTGGAAGCGTGCTTTACGGCGAATGGGATCGATTACCGTACCGGAGAAGCAGTCAGCGCCTCACAGATCAAGATCGCTTCAGCGATGTTCTCCGATAAAAAAGAAAAATACGAAGAATCGGTCAAGCAGTTTAAACTCAAGGTTGCCAAAGCCGTTGCTTCGGCTGTTGCCGGAAATACAAAAGAAGATCCCGCAGAAGGATCGGAGCTTACGGATATAAGCGATATGAAGGCTCTGATCGAGGCGAACCCCGAGAAGTATCAGGAGAACAAAGCTGTTATAAACAACGCTCTGAATGAACTTGAGTCCATCCGTAAAAAACTCGGTAAGGCACGGTCAGGGCTTGCGGCGCTCAAAGAATATGCCGAACAACAGGGCCCTGATGCAAAGGCCGTGAGTTTTATGGATTATTCAGAGGTAGTGCAGATTTACGAAGACGACCTGGATGAGTCGCTTACTTCGATGGAATGGGGCGAAAGGGGATGTGAGACCTGTATCAGATCACTGCTTACGGGGGAAGTGCCGGATCCTCTTATGTCCAATTACATGCATTCGCACTGGTCGGCAGACACGGAGACGTTTTCCGCCGATTCATCCGCAGTTTCACTGCCGGGATATCAGAGGCTTGAATATGAGAAGGATGATGCCGGTCTGTATCAATACGGAACGATCGCCGAGATCAGACAGGGGATAGGGGAACTGGCCCGGTACAGAGACGAGCATCCGAGGCAGTTCAGATTTCAAATGATATCCGATCTGCTGTTTGGCTTAGAGGATCTCCCGGAGATCGCAGGAAGATCCAGAGCGATCAGTCATACTCTGGCCGATTGGGCTAAGAACGGCTGTCCGGAAACAATCTCGGATGCCGATAAGAAAGAATTAAAGGAAATGTGGGTTCAGGCAGAGACGACCGAGCGTGTTGCCGAGTTGGTGCTTGAATATCACAGAGACAGTGAGCGCAGAACACTTAAGGACCTGACGGATAATTATCTGTATGATTCGCTGGATATGGATTACCGTCTGCAGGAAAAGAAGGTCAGGACCTGTCTGGATAACTGGTTTTTCGGACAGGGCAGCCGGCTGACATCATAAGGGGACTCTTGTCATGTATGTTGATCAGTATATTCACCCGGGAATACTGAGTGATTATGTGAAGTTCATACCGAAGAACTATCATGCACAGATCATAAACGGAGAGTTGTCCGTCGTAGCTACTTATGACGGTAATTCGGAAAGTGATGAGCCGATAGGTGTAATGGTGTCGGCGGATCATCAGAAGTGGTTTGAGATAGTCTGGGTCTACATGTGCAAAGAATACAGGACGGAGGTTAAATCCGCCGAATACCTGCGTTACTGCCTGAGACGGATCGCGAGGACACGTAAATACATCGGCGCCTTCTGTGAAGTGCAGGTTGAGGAAGAAAAGGCGCTGCACAGTAATGTCATGGCCCTTGCAGGGATGGAACTCCTGTATGAAAAGAATAATATATATGAGATGAGATTGTCCCAGATCAGGCACAGACACACTCTGCTCCATGCGGCCGAAGAAACGGAATGCATTCCTCTTTCCGATGCCGATGAGGATATACTGGACTTTATAGAGGATCAGATCGCATCGGACAAAAGACCGATACCTTTTCCGTCCGATGTCAACTGGGAGAGTTATGATGATGAACTCAGCCGTATATGTGTGATCGACGATGAACCTACAGGACTTTTGCTCTTCTCGCATGCTGCTGAGTATCTGGTGCTTGATCTTGCCTACAGTGTATCCGAGAAAGCGCTGCCCGCAATGATAGGATCGGCGCTCAAGTATGCGGAGAGTAATTATATGCCGGATCAGAAGATCCTGATCCCTGTAGTAGGAACAGGTATCTCGGATATCCTGAACCGTATGGTACCCGATGTGACCAGAGGTGATGCACTTCAGGCCGTGACGTGGTTTGAGGATACGCCGATAAAGCCTGCCATGCAGAAAATGCTGGATCAGATGCTGCCGGATAAGACAAATCAGGGAGGCTTGAATGATGGATACAGATAAATATCATGTATTCGGAGTGAGAGGAGAAGACAGGGAATACTTTCTTCATCTGATCCCCGATGAAGAAAGCTATTCATCAGAGAACGGATTCCTGATGCTGGGAGCCGTGAGTGAAGACGGTGAGGCATGCGGAGTCCTTGCATATGAGCTCAGAGACGGTGCATATTATGTACGCTATCTGTATGTGGATCCCGATCACAGGAGACGCGGCGTCGGAACTCTTCTTTTGCAGAAGATGCTGTGGTCGTTCTATCAGATGAGACAGATCCATCCATGCTATATTGATTTCACGGATGAGGATGAGGCGCTCGCGGCATTCATGGATGCACAGGCAAATCTCATGATCAGTACATCCGCGAGATACCGCATCATATCTCCCGAGATCAGACGTCAGCTTGAGAATTACGATAAGCTCATATCCAAGACTACGGATGCGGTTCCGTTCTTTTCACTTGACAAGGCACAGCAGACAGGATTCCTGGACAGTCAGCTCTCTTTGGGATACAGATTCCTGGAAGCAGATCCCGAACGCAAACTGGAATATGATAAGAATCTGTGCTTCGTAATGAGAAAAGATGACGATATACGTTCAGCCATCTTTGCCGGGAGAAACGAATTCGGTAATATCGAACTCATATACCTGTATTCGGAAAAACTGAATTCACTCTCGATAAGAAGTGTTCTGGCAGCCTTCCTTCAGGCTGTGGAAGATAAGTATCCGGATGAATCCATAGAACTCTATACAGTGAATCCTTCATCCGAACGTCTTATCAGCGGACTGCTCAAGTCAGCGGACATTAAGAGCATAGATATATTAAGTGCCGAGTGGGATTATTCACTCGAGTATTCGGAACAGTAGATCTGCAGCACATATCTATCGGAGGATATGCATATGGACGGTAAATTTGATTTTCTGCATCGTAAAAAGGAACAAAGCGGTGATTATGTATCCGTCTCTCAGCATGAGACTGTCGAGATGCCTGTATCAGGCAGCATGGATTTACAGGCTCTGGAGTCACTTGATGAGAGTCAGAAGTTCGCTGCGCAGGATATGCATCAGATCACATCGAGCGCCGATGCTGAATTCCAGAGCTTCTGGGGAAAGCAGGCGGACAGTTATACCGATGCACTGCATGCGCAGGCACGTTCCAGGGATGTCAAGGACAAGCTCGGCGTAAAGGATGCCGGAGCTCAGTCTGAACTAAACAGGAGAAAAGCAGATATTCAGTCCGCTCAGAAGACCAGTTCGGCACGTTCTGACAAAGCTCGTAAGAATCACATGGCCGATTCGTCACAGGCATATATGACGGCTGCCGTGAAACATCAGAAGATGGTTCAGGCAAGAAGTAAAGGAGACATGATGTCTGCCGTCAGTCATGCCGAAGAAGTGATCGCATCCATGACAGTGGCCGGCAAGGAAGAGGCAATGGCTACGGGCAGCAATGATACGGCGGAAGCGAGAAAGAAACTGGCTCTGGACGTAAAGGAAATCAGGATGCGTCTGAACCTGTATGAGGAAGCCCTGAAAGACAAGAATCTGTCCGATGAGCAGAGAGAAGAACTTGAGAAGAAGTACCAGCAGGCTGCACAGCTGTACAGTAAGTTGTCGACCAAACTCACGATCGCAGAGGATGCAGAAAAGGGAGAACTCAGTCTGTCGGCACTTGATGGTTACGGTGAACTGACAGAGGACAGTGTCTTCGAGATGGCTCAGGCCAATAAGTATAATACCGATCCTGAATTAAGAAGCCAGATATGGGGCAGGTATGCAGGAAAGAAAAATAACGATTCGGGCAGGAAGTTCGGTTATATACGTACCTGGGTATGTAAGAGCGTAAACTGCTTCATGAGGGCGAAGGAAAAATTCAGAAGACAGATGACCAATCCCGAGGAGAATTCATCAGAATCAGCACAGAAACAGTTCGATGAGGATATTGCAACCATACGGGCTGAGGCGGAAGAAAACGCAAGGAAAAAACGGCTTGTTACCGTGCCGACGAAGGGAAATCTGGAAGAGTACTCCTCCGAACTCATGGAGAGGGTTCAGGCAACGGCATATGATCTGGACGAAGCCACGACGATCAACACCATAGAGAAGAAATGCAGAGTGTATCGTATGATCGATAAGGCTTTTCTTTCATGGGGACTCGGCATACCGGATTTTGATAAACTGTCTCCCGATGAGATCGAGAGAGAGATCAACAAACGTCATGGCAAGACGGTCGAAGATACCGGATTCATGAGTACCGCATACTGTATGAGCCAGTATTTCAGAAAACAGCCGATCATGCTGACGATGCTTACTCCCGCAGGCAAGAAATGCTACTCCACAGCTAACTTTGAGGAGGCGGAAGTGATCTTCGCACGTAATACCAGGTATACCGTGATCGGAGCGATCAATCACGGTAAAAAAGCCAAGAAGATGAAGTTATCATCAACGATCCCGGACGGAGCAAAAAGTGCCGATGAGATAAGAACTCACAGGACGATTGATTTCACCGGCATAGAGGTAATATGTAAGATGCAGCTCACCGATGATGAACGAAAGGGTCTGGAAAAGAAAAAGTACCTTGATAAGAAAGATGGAGGCAGCGGATGGAAGTGAATGATAAAATGAATGATGCTATGAAAGATGGATTCGAAATCGAAAAAGATGATCAGGAATTCGATGAGGATGAACTGGACCGCTTCTACGCAAAAGGTGATAACACCTTTGACGTCCTGGATCCGCAGTGTATAGAATGCCGCTGGAATGAGGGGCTTGATAAGTGCTCTGTATACGGTACCAAACCGGCGGATCATCTGGCCAATATCGTTGATTGTCCCAAGCGTGCTTAACGGGAACATCCGGAGGATATATGTCAGAGACGTTTTATAACGAGATAATCAATGAGCATAACCTGAACCCTTATCATAAGCACAGTATCGAGGGGGCAAACTTTACTCTCGAGGGTGTGAATCCGTCCTGCGGAGATGACATCATACTGAACCTCAAGGTGGATGATTCCGGGATCATAGTTGACGGAGCTTATGAAGGAGACGGGTGTGCCATCTCACAGGCATCGGCGGATATCATGCTTGATCTGGTCATAGGCAGATCGAAGGAGGAAGCTCTGCGTCTTGCGGATATATTT
>Ga0129306_1001723_pt1 | contig 22824 bp, 18 predicted proteins | sample P827metagenome_FD_94438 | JGI IMG/M metagenome (GOLD analysis project Ga0129306, IMG submission 94438) | Capybara group fecal microbial communities from Wisconsin, USA - P827 metagenome | ecosystem: Host-associated > Mammals > Digestive system > Large intestine > Fecal | place: USA: Wisconsin... | reverse complement strand
GAGTATGGGACCTGGCCAAGCACTTCTGCCTGCCGGCGATCACTCTGACCGTCATAGGTATAGGAAGTCTGATGCGTTATACCCGTACCAACATGCTCGAAGTACTTAATTCCGACTATATCCGTACAGCCCGTGCCAAAGGCGTACCTGAAAGCACCGTTATAGGCAAGCATGCATTCAGAAATACTCTGATACCTCTTGTTACGATGCTCGGAGGATCCTTACCCGGATTGTTCGCGGGTGCTCTGATCACCGAGACTCTGTTCGGTATCCGCGGTATCGGATATGCTTCATATACATCCATGACTCAGGCCGATATACCCTTTATCATGTTCTATCTGGCATTCATATCGGTGCTGACGCTGCTCGGTAACCTGATTTCTGATCTGTTGTACGCCGTTGTTGATCCGCGCGTACGACTGGACTAAGGAGGGCAGTGACATGGTATCTTACGATCTTAATGAAATGCTCAAGAAAAAGAACACCGATGCTGCCGCAGACAGCGAGGTAAAACTTGACGACGTAGCCAGAGTCAGGATCCTCTCACCAGGGCGTCAGGTGTTCAAGCGCTTCATCCGTAACCGCCTCGCGGTGTTCGGTTCTGTGCTTCTTATAACCATGTTCGTATTTGCTTTCCTCGGGCCTGTGATCTACCCGTACGGCCAGAAGGACATATTCTACAAATACGATACCCAGAATGTAAATTACGCTCTTGCAAAAGAGAATACATCCTATTCCGGTTATGCGTTAGATAAGGATACCGAGATCCCCAGATCGGTATCAACCAATATCAACAGTCTGATCAAACGCATGATCCAGGCTGATGCTCAGTCTGCAATGCTTGGTTCCGGAGATGAAGCTTTTGTGCTCGAGAGATCATCGGATGACATATTCGTATTAAACAGTGTTAAGGCCGAGACGGTAGCTTCCGTAGGAGAGGGCGATGTCAGGGTCGGTACTTACGATTCGATCAAAGACAGCATTGAATTTGCAGGTAAGGCAGTCGACGGACTTGAGGATGCCCTCAGATCTTCGTTTAACAAGGCAGGCGGACAGTTTGTTCATGAAGGTGTCACATACACCTACAGCAAGGCCAAAGCCAAGAGCTATGACGTATTTATGGCTGCCGACGGAGTAAGATACACAGGCGATGATATGGATGCGTCATTTGAGAAGGCATTTACGGATGCCGCGGGAAGCGGAGCATTCTCTTTTGATAACGGCGGGACAACATACTATGTCGTTGAATCCGATAACGGTCATGATGCAGTGGCTGCAGGCTCCGGGAAGACAGTATCCGTCTATACCAGGCTCGTATTTAATTCATATGAGACCGGTAAGACGATATCAGACGACATTAAGGCCGGTGCACTTATGCATATGTATGATGCAGCTCCTTTTGAAGTGGACGGTTCATCATATCATATACAGGCTGACGGCGATAAAACCGTATTGTATGAGGGCGACAGTGCGACTGCAGAACTGTCACGATACTCAATACGCCGATATACAGGTGAAGACAGTATCGATTACGACTTAAAGAAGGAAATCGAGGGCTGCATAACGCGTATGTCCGAATCCGGTGCTGCCAGCGATCATCTGACATATGATCTGCCTATGCAGAATGAGGACGGTTCATACAGTTATGATGAAAACGGACAGCTTCAATATGTCGAGACAGAGATGAAGATATCTCGCAGGGATACCGGTGAATACGTCATCAACTGCGATCAGATCATATATGTGATAGATATGTTCTCGATGTCGTCATCCAAGCATCTGCTCGGTACGGACGGAGACGGATTCGATGTTCTTGCCCGTATCATGTACGGCGGCCGTGTATCTCTGATGGTTGGCTTTGTGGTTGTATTCCTGGAGACGATCTTAGGCGTTGTTATGGGCGGTCTTGCCGGTTACTACGGCGGATGGGTTGATAACCTCATCATGAGACTTGTGGATATATTCTACTGTCTGCCCAGCCTTCCGATCATGATCATCCTCGGCGCCATGATGGATGCTCTACGTATGGATACCTATATCAGACTGCTCATCATGATGGCCACTTTAGGAATACTGGGATGGGCCAGTGTGGCACGTATGGTCAGAGGCCAGATACTGTCCCTGAGAGAGCAGGAATTCATGGTAGCGGCAGAAGCGACCGGTATCAGGGTTAAGGACAGGATATTCAGACATCTGATACCTAATGTCATGCCTCAGCTCATCGTCATCGCCACCATGGGTATGGGTAGCGTCATCCTGACGGAATCGACACTGAGCTTTCTGGGCCTTGGAGTTAAGCACCCGCTGGCCACATGGGGAACGATCATCAACTCCGTATCATCGGCTACAGCCATGGCACATTATCCGCATATATGGATACCTGTCGGACTGCTTATCTGTCTTACTGTTATCGCATTTAACTTCGTCGGAGACGGCTTAAGAGACGCATACGATCCCAAGTCCAAGGGCTAATACAGAATATACTGGAGAAGGTTAGATATGGCCAAGAATACATCCGAAAAGAACTCATCATATATATCCGCCAAGGAATCCCGCAGGATCACGAAATTCAACCGCAAGGTAACGAGAAAACTCGAGAATGAACGTGATGATGCAAAGAAGGATCCTTCACTCTATACCACGAAGATGCACGATGAGAATAACGTCGTGGAATTCGATAATGTGTGTACGTACTTCTTTACAGATGTCGGAACCGTTAAGGCAGTTGACGGCATAAGCTTCGAGATTCCCAAGTGTTCTACGGTAGGTGTCGTGGGAGAGTCCGGTTGCGGAAAGAGCGTCACCAGTCTGTCTCTGATGCAGCTTCTGCAGCGCCCCAGCGGACAGACCGTAGGAGGCGAGATCAGGTTCAACTTAGGTGACGGTACCGCCTATAACATCGTCAATACACCTACATCCAAGATGCAGGAGATAAGAGGTAACAAGGTCTCCATGATATTCCAGGAGCCCATGACGAGCCTCAATCCCGTATTTAAGATAGGTGCTCAGGTAAACGAGGTACTTGAGCTCCATCATCCCGAGATGAACGAGACGCAGAGACAGATGCGTACTTTAGAGATGCTCGAGATGGTCGGTATAGCCAATAAAGAGGGCGTATATGAGATGTATCCCCACGAACTGTCGGGAGGTATGAGACAGCGTGTGATGATCGCCATAGCCCTGGCATGTAACCCCGAGCTGATAATAGCCGATGAGCCTACAACCGCGCTTGACGTTACGATACAGGCCCAGATACTCGATCTGTTAAGAGATCTTAAGAATAAGATCAACTCATCGATAATGCTCATCACACATGACCTGGGTGTGGTCGCAAGCATGGCCGATTATGTTGTCGTAATGTATGCAGGTCGGGTAGTTGAGAAGGGTACTGCGGATGACATATTCCATCATCCTGCTCATCCATATACGATAGGCCTCATGAAGTCCAAGCCGGTCGTAGGCAAGAAGGTTGAATCCCTCTATAATATCGAGGGTAACGTACCCAACCCGGTCGATATGCCCGATTACTGTTATTTCAGAGACCGCTGCGACATGTGCTGTGAGAGATGCAAGGCATCTGTTAACGGCGCCGGAGGAGACTATCCTCCCGAGATCAGGATATCGGATACACACTATGTATCATGCTATAGATTCTATGACGAAGGTGAGATCATCAAATACCCCGAGTCGGTTGATGTGGAAGGACTGCTGAAATGAGTGATACTAACCAGGATATAATATTCGAAGGTGCTGAACAGGATCCCGACAACCTGCTTGTTGTCAGGAATCTTAAGAAGTATTTTCCCATCAAATCCAGTTTCTTCAAGATGACTGTAGGTAATGTCAAGGCCGTGGACGGTATCTCTTTTGCAATCAAAAGAGGAACGACCATGGGACTGGTAGGAGAGTCCGGATGCGGTAAATCTACGACCGGACGCACCATACTGCGTCTGCAGGATAAGACTGAAGGAGAGGTCTTCTTTAACGGAGTTGATATATTCTCCCTGTCAAAAGAGGAACTCCGCAAGATCCGTCCGCAGATCCAGATCATATTCCAGGATCCCTACTCAAGTCTGTCGCCGAGACTTCCCATCGGAGAGATCATAGGTGAGGCTGTCCGTGAGCACGGAATAGTTCCCGCAGATGAGATGGAAGACTATATTACCAGGGTCATGGAGGCATGCGGACTTCAGGAATGGCATAAGAACCGTTATCCTCATGAATTCTCGGGCGGTCAGAGACAGCGTATATGCATCGCCAGAGCACTGGCGCTCAATCCCGAATTCATACTCTGTGATGAGCCAGTCAGCGCACTGGACGTGTCTATCCAGGCACAGATCATCAATCTGCTCAAGGATCTTCAGAGACAGTTCGGCCTGACATATCTGTTCATCTCTCATGATCTGTCCGTAGTAGAGCATATATCCGATACCGTAGGTGTCATGTATCTGGGTAATATGGTTGAATATGCTGAGACCGATGCGATATTCTCCAAGCCGCTTCACCCTTATACGGTAGCTCTTTTTTCAGCTATCCCTGTACCCGATCCGGATGTGCATAATAACAGGATCGTACTTAAGGGAAGCATCCCTTCACCGGCCGATCCGCCGCAGGGCTGCAAGTTCCATACCAGGTGTGAGAAATGCATGAAAAAGTGCAAAACTGTCACTCCCGAGATGCGTGAAGTAGAGCCCGGTCATTATTGCGCATGTCATCTATATGATGTATAATCGATGTATGGATTTTCATATCCAAATTCTTTCTTAGGAGGTACAGTCCAATGGTCCAGCTTATAGTCGGAGAGAAGGGCAAAGGCAAAACTAAAGTTCTACTTGATAAAGTAAATAAAGAGATTAAAACGATAAACGGTAATGTTGTGTATCTTGATAAGAGCACTGAGCACATGTTCGAGCTCAACAACAAGATCAGACTCATAGATGTATGTGAATACAACATCGCAAACGCCGACCAGTTCATAGGATTTGTAACAGGCATTATTTCACAGGATCACGATCTGGAACAGATGTATCTGGACTGCCTGAAGAAGATAGCAAATATCGAGAGTGACGGAATCGTTCCTCTTATCACAGAGATCAAGAAAGTCAGCGAGGCATTTAAGGTAGATTTCATAGTGAGCGTTACAATGGACTCCGGTAATGTACCTGCCGAACTCAAGGACATGGTTATCGAATCATTATAAACAGACTTCATCAGCCCCCGGGTGACCGGGGGCTATTTATCGCAGAGCGCAGATCGAAGGTGCCAGCCGGACTGACCGGACTATTAATCGCAGAGCGCAGATCGATGATATACAGAGTATATGGCTGAAAACGGTGCTACCAACATAGTCAAATACAGAAGGCCGCGTGGTATCAATGTCGGAATCCTTGTTTTCGGATTCATACTGATAGAGTTGATAGTGGCCATCTCGGGATATCTGAACACCAAACATATATCCCCTTATGAAGTGCGCCGCGGATCGCTGTATAAGAACAGTCTTTATACCGGTATAGCCTTAAGAGACGAGGAACTCATCACTGCGGCTGACTCCGGATATATCAACTACTATGTACGTGAAGGCCAGCATGTGGCCGTAGGGGATCTCATATATACGATCGATGAGACAGGCCGTCTGTCCGATTCGGCTGCAGATACCACTGAAGCCAACAGCCTCACCGATACTGACTTAGCCAGGATCAGGACCGAGATAAGCGGATTCTCCGCTTCATTTAACGAAGATTATTTCTCTGAGGTATACAGTTTTAAGAACAGTCTGTATTCCAAGGCTGTAGAGCTTACAAACTACGATATCCTCAATTCACTGTCGGGCATCACTGACATCAATTCTTCCCTTGTTCATTACAGATACGCACCTATGGCAGGTGTCGTGACATATACATACGACGGATTTGAGGGCAAGAAGCTTGAGGACATCACAGCAGCCGATTTCGATCAGGCAGAATATGAATACAAGCAGATGACGGCCAATAATCTGGTTGCTGACGGTGATACGATATATAAGCTGTGTACCAACGAAGACTGGATGATCGTCATACAGACAGATGCCGATACGGCTACGCTTCTGATGGACATGGAATATGTCGAAGTCAGATTCAGCCGTAATCAGTATACTTCATGGGCTGCAGTCAGCCAGTATGTGGACGCCGACGGCAATTATCTGATAGGTCTTTCGTTCACCAATTCCATGATCACATTTGCCATGGACAGATTCATCAATATCGAGCTTCTGATGGATAACTCCTCGGGACTTAAGATACCGAATTCGTCCATTGCAAATAAGGACTTCTATATAGTTCCCAAGGAATTCATCACTACGGGTGCTTCGGGCAAGAAGGGTGTAATGCGTGAGAGCAGCGATGACGAGGGCAATAAGACAGTTGAATTCATCGAGACATCCATCTATTCCGAGACTGAGAAGGAATACTACCTCGATGATCTCGAACTGCGTAACGGTGATCTGATATATAAGCCGGATTCCGATGAGACATATATCATCAGGCTGACCGATTCACTTCAGGGTGTATATAACATCAATAAGGGGTATGCCGAGTTTAAAGAGGTCAATATCCTTTATTCCAATGATGACTATTCGATAGTTAAGCCCAATACCACATACGGTCTGAATGAGTACGATTATATAGTTCTGGATTCAAGTACCGTTCTGGACGGAGAGAGGTTATACGAGTAATGAGTATCGCAGATAATATAGCTTCAGTAAGAACCAGGATCAGCGACGCCTGCAGCAGATCCGGAAGAGACATATCCGAAGTAACACTTATAGCTGTCAGTAAGACCAAGCCCGTTGAGATGCTCCGTGACGCATATGATGCCGGTTGCAGGGATTTCGGCGAGAATAAGGTCCAGGAGATCATGGATAAGTATGATAAGCTTCCTGATGACATACGCTGGCATATGATCGGTCATCTGCAGACCAATAAAGTAAAATACATCATAGACAAGGTCTATATGATCCACAGCGTAGATACCCCCAAGCTTGCGGATATGATCTCCAAAGAAGCCGTAAAACACGGTGTGACCATGAAGATATTGCTGGAAGTCAATGTGGCAGACGAGGAGAGCAAGTTCGGTACAAGCGTTGACGGGATACGTGAACTGTGGGAATACGCATCGTCTTTACCCGGCATAGAAGTATGCGGACTGATGACCGTGGCACCATATACAGATGATCCGGAGACAAATCGTCAATATTTTGTGGTTTTGAACGATTTTGCTGTTGACATAAGTCGTGAAAGATCAGATAATAGTATAGGTATACAGTTATCTATGGGGATGACTGGTGATTATGAAGTTGCGATCGAAGAAGGAGCCACGTTTGTACGCGTGGGAACAGGAATATTCGGAGAGCGCGACTACAGCAGCAGTAAATGAATCAGATGATCCGTTTACAGATACTATCGGAGGAATTATTGTATGTCAATGCGGGATAAGATGAAAGGGATATTTCAGATAGACGGCGGAGATGATGAATTCTACGACGATGATGAAGGTTATTTAGACGATCCCGAACCTGTATTCAAGAAGGCAGCCGCTCGTGATACCGAGGATGGTGAAGAATCTGACTCCATAGCAAAGAGAGTCACTCGTGTATCCAGAGGTAGCCGCAAGACCATGAATAACGGTATGGAAGTATGTGTAGTTAAGCCCACAGCTTTTGAGGATGCCAGAGAGATCACAGAGACACTGCTTGCCAATCGTACCGTAGTACTTAATCTTGAGGGCCTTGATGTAGATATAGCTCAGCGTATAATAGATTTTGCTTCAGGTTCATGTTTCGCCATGAGAGGTAATCTGCAGAAGATATCACATTATATCTTCATCATTACGCCTCCTACAGTCGATATATCCGGTGATTTTGCAGATCTTATAACAGGTACTCTGGATGTTGAGATCAGCAGATAACATTATCTGATATACAGAGCATGTTAACTCGGCCTTCCTGTACAGGAGGGCCTTCTTATCATAAAGGATGATATATGAAGAAATACGTTAAGGATGACAGACTGACCATAAACAGGAATGGTGAACCCATATACGATATCGTGTATTCGGATTCATTTGACACCATATCCGATGAGATCAGCGCTCTCGGCAGGGCATATAAGAGGATATGTATCATCACGGACAGTAATGTGGGACCACTATATGCCGATGATCTTAAGTCTGCACTTGATAAGATATCGGATGAGATCAGTATCTGCATGATCCCCGCGGGTGAGGAACATAAGAATCTGGATACCGTCAAAGAAGTATATAAGCATCTGATAGAGAATCATTATGACAGAAAGGACCTGCTCGTTGCCCTTGGCGGCGGAGTTACCGGTGATATGTGCGGATTCATCGCAGCCACATATCTGCGCGGAGTAGACTTTATCCAGGTACCTACAACATTGCTCGCACAGTGTGATTCTTCTGTCGGTGGTAAGACGGGCGTCGATCTTGACGGCTATAAGAACATGGTCGGTGCGTTCTATATGCCCAGACTTGTATATATGAACCTTTCCACGCTTAAGACACTTCCGGATCGTGAGTATTACTCAGGCTTTGCGGAGGTCATGAAACACGGGCTTATCAAGGATGATAAGTTCTACGGATGGCTCATAGATAACATGTATGAGATATGTGACCGTGATTTTGATACTCTCAAGGTCATGGTGTACAATAATTGTATGATAAAGGGCAAGGTGGTCGATGCCGATGCTACCGAGCAGGGAGAAAGAGCACTCCTTAACTTCGGACACACTATCGGACATGCCATTGAGAAAGCCCGTAACTTTGAGATGATGCACGGAGAGTGTGTTGCTCTCGGATGTGTCGCTGCAGCCTATATATCATGGCATCATAATCTCATCTCGATGGAAGAGTATTATGAGATACGTGATATGTTCGTTCCGTTTAATCTTCCCATATCCATAGAGGATATCGAACCGGAGGAGATTCTTAAACTGACCAAATCCGATAAGAAGATGAGCGGCGGCAACATTCGTTTCATTCTGCTTAACCGTATAGGTTATGCAGTAATAGATGAAACCGTGACTGACGAAGACATAATAGATGCCGTTAAGGCTATCATCTGGACCGGTGACGACTGATGACCAAGAGACCTGCAGTCAACTTAATAATTGATTTTATCTTCATGTGTCTGCTCATAGTAGCCGATCAGTATACCAAGGCCATGGCGGTAGTTACTCTTAAGGATAAGCCTGCCATACCGATCATTCCCGGCATTCTGGAACTTAATTATCTGGAGAACAGGGGCGCAGCCTTCGGAATGATGCAGAATCAGAAGATATTTTTCATATTCGTCGCCGTTGTTATTATCGGATGCATCATCTATATGCTCGTTAAGGCACCGGCACAGCGCAAATATATTATCCTGCATATACTTCTGGTGTTCATAGCAGCCGGAGCCATAGGCAACATGATAGACAGACTGAGTCTAAATTATGTAGTAGATTTTATTTATGTCAAAGCCATCAATTTTCCGATATTCAACGTAGCGGACATATATGTGACGGTTTCGACCATATTGCTTGCCATCATGCTCATATTTGTCTATAAGGACGACGATCTGAGATTTATGAGTTTCAGAGCTTCCGGATTCAGGACATTTGAAGATGGCAGGAAGAAGGATAAGAATCAGGATAAAGAACCGGAAAATGAGCCGTTGACTGAACCGGTCGCAACGACCGGGCCGGTCAATGATACTAAAAAGGAAGACGCCGATGTCACAAAGTGATTCCGTTGAAATCTATGAGGAGATCGTAGACGAGGAATATGACGATCTGCGTATAGATAAATGGATCGCCGAGACGTTTCCCGATTTCTCCAGGAGTTATATCCAGAAACTCATAGGAGAGGGTCAGGTATCCGCTGACAGCAAGGCCGTGACCAAGAGCTCATATAAGATAAAAGCAGGCATGAGCATCTCCATGAAAGTGCCTGAAGGAACGATCCCCGATATAGTTCCCTGGGATCATCCGCTCGATATCCTGTATGAGGACGATGATTTAATCATTGTAAATAAGCCCAAGGGCATGGTCGTTCATCCTGCGGCCGGACATATGGATGATACGCTTGTAAATGCGCTTTTATTCCACTGTAAGGATTCATTGTCAGGCATAAACGGGCTAATGCGTCCCGGTATCGTACACAGGATAGACCGGGATACTACGGGATCTCTGATAATATGCAAGAACGATCTTGCGCATCGTGAGATAGCCGCTCAGCTGAAGGAACACAGCATACGCCGTGAATACAGGGCTATTGTATGCGGTAATATAGCTGAAGAAGAGCTTACGATATCCGGTTATATAGGACGTGATCCGCGTGACCGCAAGCGCCAGGCAATAACCGATGCAGCACACGGAAAATCCGCTGTTACTCATTTACATGTATTAAACCGTTTCGAACATTTCACTGAAGTCGCATGTACTCTTGAGACGGGCAGAACCCATCAGATCAGAGTACATATGGACCATATACATCATCCGGTTCTGGGAGATCCGCTCTACGGACACGATCTGGGGCTGAAAGCGCCGATGAAGGTTGAAGGACAATGCCTTCATGCACATATCATCGGATTTATACATCCTACTACGGGTGAATATATGGAATTTGAGGCTCCGCTTCCGGAGTATTATCAGAAACTGATATCTGTTCTTGGGGATCATTGAGAGGGGGTATAAGCATGAATACCGTAATTACAATAGGTCGACAGTTTGGATCGGGCGGACGAGAGATAGGCGAAAAGCTGGCTAAGCACTTTGACATACCATACTATGACAAGGAACTGATCAACAGAGTGGCTAAGGATTCCGGTTTCTGTCAGGAGATCATCGAGAGTAACGATGAGCGTCCTACCAGTTCTTTCCTATATAATCTGGTCATGGACACATATTCATTCGGCTATAATTCATCGTCTTTTATCGATATGCCCATTAGCCATAAGATATTCCTGGCTCAGTTTGATACCATCAAGAGCATAGCTGATGAAGGTCCCTGCGTTATCGTAGGCAGATGCGCCGATTACGCACTCTCGGAACGCCGGGACGTGCTTAACGTATTCATCTGTGCCAATGAAGAATGCAGGATCAAGCGTATTCAGGAGCGTCATCCCGAGATCACTTCAGACTCCAAGGCGCGTGACATGATGATTAAAAAAGATAAACAGCGCCAGAGCTACTATAACTACTATGCATCGGCCAAATGGGGGCATGCTTCGACTTATGATATGACCATCAACAGTTCGGTTCTCGGCATAGACGGGACTGTCAAGCTGCTTGCAGACTTTGTAGAGGATTATGATAAAAACAGATAAGATCGACAGATCAGAGCTTGCAAGGCACATCATATCGGTTATATCCATTGCGATCATCGCCGCCGTAGTTGCGATCGTGCTCATCGGCGATGGATACAGTTATCTGTGTGAGGATGATTTCAGCTTCGAAGCCGGAGTAAAGACCGGCATAGCCATGCAGGGTAATGCATTTATGGGAGCTGTCAGATCCACCATAGATTACTGCAAGAAATGGCAGGGGACTTATCTGTCGGTGTTCCTGTATTTCTTCATAGGGCCTTACGGACGCTTCGGAATACAGGGATATCATGCAAGCATGGTCATACTTTCTCTGTTATTCATATTCGGACTGTATTTCCTTATATCTTCCATTATAAACGATAAAGTATGTACCCGAGCCGTATTTGCGCTTGCTTTGCTTGCTGTATTTCAGATGCGAGGCTCATCACTTAATCAGGAGCTGTTCCTGTGGTATACAGGTGCGCTAAACTACACGCTTGTGCTGTCATTGTCCATGATCGCCGCCGGAGCGTATATACGTGCGTTCAGAGCTACAGACCCGATCAAGTACCGCAATATGCTCATATTAAGCTCTGTCATAGGATTCGCATCGAGCCTCGGATGTCTAGAGATCACTGCATTTAACTGTGCATGCCTGCTGGCCGTACTCGTATATAATTTCCCGTATGTAAAAGAGAATAAGAAGTCGGTAATACCGTTTGTTCTGGCATTTATCGCAGCTCTCAGCAATGTGCTTTCGCCCGGTAATTTCTCCAAATCCAATATGTGGACCACCGAAAGCCATACATCCGCATTTGATGCGGTCATAGATACCGTTAAGTGCTACGGTGATGAGTTTAAGACTATTATGGGACCGGTATTCATACTGATACTTGTATTATGCTTTGCCCTGGGACTGTGCTTCAGAGAGCAGATTGATCATAACGGCATGAAGACCGTTAAAATGATATTGTCGGTGGTCGTAACCGTCGGTGTACAGATGATCACGATATTCCCGGTACTTTTCGGTTATCACAGCCCGAACCTAAGCTCAGCCAGAACACAGGCTTCATATGAGATCATAGGCAGGCTTATGTTCATGTTTCTGGTATTCTCACTTGCGCAGTTTATCAATGAACAGACATGGGTTAAGAGTATCATTCCCGGCGCCGCAATATGTGCTGTCGGAATTATATTCATGTTTATCTTTATAGGATCTTTTGCGGAGGATACCAGGAACGGATATGCATATATGCTGGCTGCAGATCTGCATGAAGGTAAATTACAGGAGAACTACGCGGCCAGAGAATATGTCATAAATGCAATGGAAACAGCTCCGAAGGGATCTGATGTGTATGTGGAACTCCCGATGTCGATGATCATCACAAGAACGATGTACGGCATGGGACTGACCGATGATCCTGATTATATAGTGAATGTTTTTGCGGCAGTTCAGTTCGATCTTAACAGTGTCCGCGTTAAGTATACGGAATGATCAACGGAGATTAATTAAATTAATGCACTGATCATTTATCCCGCTTGAAATCAACCGCACCCGCTGCCAGACGTTTGTGTTCGTCATCGATGGCAGCATAGTAGTCGATAGTAGTATTAACGTTCTCGTGTCCCAAAACGTCCGCTACGAGCCTTATATCGCCTGTTTCACGGTATAGGGCAGTACCGTAGGTACTCCGCAGTTTATGCGGGGTTATTTTTTTGTTCGGAACGACCATTTTAGCGTACTTCTTGACCAGATTCTCGATGGCATCTACGCTTATGCGCTTATTCTGCATGGAGAAGAAGAGTGCGTTTTCATGGCCTTTTTCGGCTATTATGGTAGTTCTCCAGCCGTTAATATAGGTTTCAAGCGCTGTATGGACCTCATCACCGAAGTAGATTATGTCCTGCGCTCCGCCCTTTCTGACAATTGTTAAAGAATTCACAATCATATCAACGTCGCCTACATCAAGGCCGGCGCATTCGGAAACACGGATGCCGGTATTAAGCATCAGCGTAAGAATCGCAAGGTCGCGTTCACGGGTCTTGGCACAATATGCAAGCTGTCTGTCGGACATCTGTGAATTTCCGTATTCAATGGCGTTTAATATGGCGCGGACTTCATAATTGTCCATACGGACGATGTTTTTGTCCTTTTTTATGCGTGGGAGTTTGACCAGGATCATCGGATCCTTGGCGATATATTCATGTTCATAGAGATATTTGAACATGCCTCTTAACGGACTCATTTTACGGGCGATCGCCTTTTTGCCGTTTTCGTGAGCTTCACCTATGGTATTGAACTCTAAGTATCTCTGATATTCAACGATGTCTTCACTGGCGAGATTTGCCAGATCGTCTGTATTGATTTTTGAGATCTCTTTAGCGTGGAAATATGGGTTACGGTCCTTCAAAAATCGAAAAAACATCAGGAGGTCATAACTGTATGCAACGAGCGTACTCGGTTGTGACGTAACCTGTTTGTCATATATATAATCACGAGCAGGCTGAGGAAGCTCCTGAAGAAGTTCCTGAAGCTTGATCTTGATAGAGCGGTTTTTGTTTTTGTAATAATCGGAATCCTTACCCATATTATTGAATAAACATGCTAAAACAGTGTATATATAATGATACCATATATTGTACGTGAAAACCACTCTCGCTACCATTTATGGGTTTATCTCACGGAAAAACTGATATTTATCCGATAGATACATATCATATAAACCACTCCTGTTCCGATGTGGATTCCCCTATGCATCAAGATCAATTACCCGATATAACCGATCGGATCTGCAGATGATTGGTTATTTCCGGAGTTTTGTCCGCCTATATTGTCAGTCTCAGTCTCATTCCCCTGTTTTTTTGAAGCTTCTTCCAGAGCCCGTCTTTCTTCGGACTGAATCCTGGCCAGCTCGGCGGCTTTGAGGGCTTCTTCCTGTTTCTGTTGCTCTATCAGGTTATTCAGTTCTTCCTGAAATTTATTCCATGCTTCCAACTGATCGGCTTCATCCAGGGTATCAGCATTTTGAATCAGGTTGGAATTATCAGATATGGCATTTGAATAGTCATGTATGTTATCCGGTGTCAGTGCTGTCAGGTCTATTCTTCCGCCCGTATCCTGTTTGATCTTAGCTGCAAGCCTTCTCTTATCTCCATTAGCGTTGTCTTCGGCTATTTCAGTCAGCACAAACAGGGGAAGGTCGGCAGTGGCTATTTTCTCCTGAGAGATTGTGACTGAACCTGCTTCCGATGAGTTTTCAGAGTATTGAGCCTCGATAGTACCGTTAAGGGCCGTGAATGAAGCTGTGATTCCACCTTCAGAAGCAGAATCTGAGCCGTTTTCTTGCGTAACTGTAGTTCTTGCGCCATTTTCCATTATTCTGGATCCGATCTTACCGATCAGTTCAATTTTTCCGCCGCTTTTGTTTGCATAGTTAGCTGTGGAAGTTTCACTCATAGCTGTTATAGATGAACCAGCAGATCCCTTTTTGAACACTGTTTCGACTTTTGCGAATACAGATACTTCTGTGAGTACGGATGATCCTTTTACTTCCGTATCCATTTCTCCTGCTCTTACATGCAGATGATCACCATCCGGAACTTTCATATCAGTTGTGACTAATGTAGCACCGTGGTTTACAGTTACATCCGTATTCCCTTTATAATGTGTAACCAGGATCTCGGTTGACTGATCCATCTTGATATGCTTATATCCGTCTATTGTGATCCAGACATACGATCCTTTATCGGTGCTTATGACGCTGCCGGATTCCACTTCAGTCCCGGTCTTAAGCGTGGTCAGATGTCCGACTCTGTTGACAGCTGTAGCTTTGCCCTCAACACGGTCTATAGTGAACGTAGCAGGTACATACTCTTCTTCTGCATATGCTGTTATGTTCTGTATGAATAATCCGCTGCTGAAAACAGCTAAGCCTAATAGAAAACCAAGTAATCGTTTCATTTTTATCCTCCAATCTAAAAGGGTATTTCCCAGCCTCTTGTCTTTCTAAAAGTTATTATTTATAAGGCGGATGAGATTTAGCGCTTCATAGCCTCCGCCGATCACTGCAGGTGTGGGATCATCGACAGGTCTGGCTGATTCATCTACGCAGGTAACACATGTTTCGACTATCAGATTACCGTTTCTGTAGTAATACATCTCAACATCGGCATCTATGGTACCTGCTTCCCAGCCTCTTATATAGTTATCACCTTCATCAGTGATCTCGCTCCAGTGATTTTTGTTCTTTTTTAATGTTTTTAAAGCTTTGACGGCATCCTTTTCTTTGTCAAAGACATAGAATCTAAGATCATCATACTCTGTGGGCACATTTCTGTTATTCCAGTACCTCATGCATGAGACACCGGCCAGTTCAGTTTCTGTTTCACGCAGGTCAACACCAACTATCCGCTCGAGATCCGACTTGTAGTACACAACAGGAGCCTCGAACTCATTGGCAGGCTGGTGGTGATAGTTATCGAATTCTCCGCTCTCCTGCCTTTTTTTGAACTCATTGGTATCACGTACAAACCTGTATGCAGGCACTGCTACTACGATCAGGAAAAGAACGATCGCTATGGATATGATCAATTGTTTACGTGTATTATTCTTTCTATCCATAGTTTAACAAAATCTTGTCAGGAATCGATCTCATTAAAGGCGTAGATCCGATAGTTTACTTCCATCCGGCGCTCTGTGATTATATGCAATACTGCATCACGAATATCGGGCTCAGCCAGTATCTCAGCAATCTCACGGCTGTATCTGGTTCCGCCCATCTTAAGGAACTCATCAGTCAGATCATCAATAGACTTACCGATGCCATAAGGCCGTCCTATAGAGTCCGTAGCAGCATCCAGACTGTCTGCTATGGCCAGGATATCAGCAAAAGGCATATTCTTAGTCAGAGGAATGTCCGGATAACCGCCCTCTCCGTTATGCCATCTGTGATGAAGTAGTGCACAGTCACGTATGCATCGCTGCTTTTCTGATTCATCGTGGTCCTTCTCCCAGACTGTCTCGAAGTTCTCCGGATGCAGTTTGATACAATGGTATTCATCATCAGTGAGCCGCCTCGAAGAATTGGATACTATATCTATCAGGAAGTGCTTACCTATATCATGACACATCGCACACTGATCCATCAGATCAAGGACTTCTTCCCTGTGGTTTGTTATATAATCAAGATCCCAGCTGCATACTCCGTCTACATAGCCCGGATTGGTATCCAGTATATGGTTTAAGAGCAGATGGCTGATCTCCTTGACCATCACAGTATGCACATAGAGCGACTTATCTGCATAGACCGTAAACCGGAGCACTATATCATAAAATTCCGAGAAGCTGCTAAACAGGGATGTCGCATTTAAGAATGCAAGCACCTGATATGAAAACTCGAACTGTTTCTGTTTCGGTATATCGCTAATCATGGGAACAACCTTATTGATCATTTTTTCCGCTTTGGTTTCATCTTCACGTCGTGTATAAGGACTGCATGAATGTAGATAGAACAGATACATGCAACCTGCGTACAGCATGGCTGCCCCGCCTGAACCCATATCGTCATCCGAAGCCATTATCTCTTCGAAACCTGTCAGGAGTTCATCAAAAGTGATCATGTCGGAATGAAAACGTGACATTAACAGATTGGTCTTCATTATCAGCAAACGCATCGGATCTGTGGATGAATCCTTGTATTCCCTGCTTACGATGTCAATGCATTTATTTATATTGTCAATGTGTTTATCCTTGTCGATATTGTATCCGACAGGAGCCCCGTGTTTTCCGTGCATGTCGTCCAGGCGGAACATCAGGGCTGTAAGCGACATAAAGGAGAAATAAAACTGCACAGGAACAGTTATCTTTTCTTCTCCGCGGTTGGCCTTCTCCACAGCTGATTCAATACGTTCTTCAATTATCGGATATAGATCGGGAACAGTTACCAGACGCTCATCTTTTTTGGTGACAATCCTGAAAGCATAAGCTTTAATGAGTCTTTTTTGCTGGGGCTCGGTCAGCTTATCTATATCCGGAAGATACTTTTCACACAGTTGCGGAAACGTCAGGAAATCAAACTGATCAAGATCATAACTGATCTGATACTCACACATTGTGCCTTTGAACAGGAGTGAAATGATCCGTTCTGTATCATCAGTATCTTTATAATAGTCATATAAGAGACGGATCAGACGTATATCTATATAAACATCCTGGCAGAATCCCGCCGAGTCTGAAAAAAGAGTCTCATGGAACTCATACAGTTTCTCGGCAGCTTCTGCATCAAGGGCATCTGTCTCCGTCTCAAAACGCTCTACATACTCTCCTATTATACTGTTCTGGACATCAGCGATATCTTTCTTCCGGCGTGAGATGTCTTTCAGCTTGCCGATGATCTCTTCTTTGCTCTCATCAGGCCCAAACTCAGTCTCGTCCAGAGAAGAATACTCTTCAAGATTCTGTGCATACAATGTGGGTTCAAATTCAAATGTCATGTAAGTAATATTCTCTCAGATCTCGTTAAAAGCATAAATCCTGTAGTTGACGTCTTCTCTTCTCTCGGTGATGATATGCGTTACAGAAGCACGGACGGACGGATCAAGAAGTAATTCAGCGATCTCACGGCTGTATCGGGTGTCGCTCATATCTATGAACTCTGCTATCAACTCATCCAGAGTCTTACCCATTCCATACGGACGGCCGATAGAATCGGTTGCAGCATCAAGACTGTCTGCAATTGCAAGTATATCTACAAAAGGCAGGTTGTCCGTCTGCGGCATATCAGGGTATCCACCCTCTCCGTTATGCCATCTGTGATGAAGCAATGCACAGTCACGTATACAACCGCGTTTGGCGTTTTCATTATGGTCCTTCTCCCAGACGACCTCAAAGTTCTGAGGATGCTTCCTGATAAGATCGAACTCATCATCCGTAAGACGTCTGGAAGAATTGGATACTATATCAAGCAGGAACTGCTTACCGATGTCATGACACAGAGCACAGTTGTCCATTAGTTCCAGGACTTCCTCACGATGATCCCTGATATACTCACTGTCCCATCCGCAAACTCCGGCCAGGTAATCGGGATCTGTATCAAGTAATCTCGTAAGGAGAAGCCGGCTGAGCTCCCTGACCATGATCGTATGTACATACAGAGCCTTGTCTGCATAGACTGTAAATGACAGGACAATATCGGAGAACTCATCGAAATCCGTAAACAGGGATACCGAATTCAGAAAGGCAAGCACAAAGAACGAGACCATAGGACTCCCCTGATCCCGCATCTCCAGGATCATCGGCATCTTCTCTTCGATCTTCTTGCGTGCTCTGCGGGCATCCTCGTCAACTGTATACGGACTGCACGCATGCAGATATTGCAGATAATTACAACTGGCATAGATGTCTATGGCACCGCCGGCCCCGAGTTTTTCATCTAAGGTTGACAGCTTATCAAATCCTTCAAGAAGTTCGTCAAAAGTAATCTCTTCGGCGAAGAATCTTGTTTGAAGATATATCAGCATATGATTCATCGTAGGCAATGAATCTATTTCGCGGCTTTCAATCCTGGGTTTTACTTCACGTAGACATCTGCCTATCATATCGAGATACGGTCTTTTATCAAAACCGATTGAAAGAGGCATTCCGTTTTTGTTAAAGGAAGATTCCTCTTTACACAGCATATCGAAGAGACCGAACAGATTGATATAAAACCTGTACAGAATGAACTCGCCGTAGTCTTTATCCTCCATTTTGTCTATGCAGGTGCGTATTCTCTTCTCAACAGCCGGAAATATATCAGAGATTATTTCCTTGATACAATACCTGTTCTTGGCAAAGGTTCTTTTATAATATGCTTCGAGAAGTTTTATCTGTAATTCAGAAGAAAGACTGCCGATATCCGGGAGGTATTCTTCACATAATGGCGGAAATTCAAAATAAACATGATCATTGGCGTCATAACTCAGATTTGACTCGAATTCGGAACCGATATACAGGATGTTTACGACTTTCTCGACATCATTCGTCGAATGATAATATGAATACAATAGCCTGCTCAGCCGAAGCCCTATGGGTGCATCGAGACAGGCATGGGACTGCGAATCATATAGAGAGTTCATGAAGCGGTAGAGTCTGTCTGCCGCATCGTCATCAAGTACCTCCGTCCCACGTTCAAATCGCTCTGTATATTCGGCTATGATACTGTTCTGTACGTTGGAGATCTCTTTTTTTCTGCGGGATATGCTTTTAAGCCTGTCGATAACTTCATCCTTACTGTCGTCAGACTTAAACTCAGTCATATCAAGAGCGGCATATTCCGCCAGATTCTGTGCATATTTCTCGGGTTCAAATTCAAAAGTCATGTTCTAATTCCAGGTTACATTTTTACTTTATCAATAGACCACACTGACGGGTTCATAACGCAGGCGAAGCATGGGTGCCTTGGTCATTGTCGAATAGTAATTGATATCCCAGTCATCTCTGCCGTTATCGACATTTACTCCGTCAGGCGGTGTGGAAAATATCTTGAGCTCAAGCTCGGTGCCTTCAGCAATGGGAGTATCATAGAACGCCGGCATCAGATCCACAAAATCAACATCAGGAGCCTTATAGAACCACCTGCCGCCTATCTCGATCATGAGTGAGAGTTTGTCCTCAAATGTAAGCTCACAAAACTCCGGATTATGCTCAAAACGAATTCTCATTGCAAGTCCGTCAGCATCTTCGGCTCCGCCCCATCTGAAATCAAGAGTCTGAAGCGGACTGTCCTCATTACGTTCCATTGCAGGCATACAGTAGGGATCATTAAGCAGCTTCTTATAATCTTTCATGATCGGCTGGGGTATGCCGACTGCGTTATTATTGGGGTCCTCGATCTCCAGGCCTAATCTACCCCTGTCTCTGAACTGATAGAATGTAAATGCTTCATACCACTCTTCCGCATGAACAAAACGTATACGATCGACGAATCTGCGCATTACTTCACCCTGATGGAGTGCGCCGACCACATCGCCGTCTGCATTTAACTCGCTCATGACAAAGGGCTTATCCTGTCCTGTCAGTTCTTTCAGTCGTTTTACGGTCTTCTCCGCGGTCTTAAGACAAACATCAGTTGGTGTGTAATTATGCCTGCCTCCGTCATCCTTCTCTGCGATATCATAGGGCCAGCCGTAATGAAGAGCCAGATACTTATCTGCGCTCCATATATCGGCGGCCTTATATGCAGGCAGGAACGCTTCTTCCTGATCGACCTTACCGTCTTCGTCTGAGTAAAGCCCCGCACAGAATACAGTCTTAACGTTGGGGGCTTCTTCTTTTACGATACCGCTGAAACGAACAAAGAAATCGGCGATCTCCATAAACGAAAAGCGCTTATTATGAGTAAACCAGTTACCGTTGCATTCATGATTTATACGAAGTCTCATACGTCCGTAGGGGCGTAGATCACGTGCAACGGCGCGTAATGTGTCATCGTCAAGCGAACAGTCGATAGTGAGCGTCAAAGTCACATCCTGACCGTGACGACGCACATCAGCCATGCTCGCAAACGGTTCTCCATCTGCTCCGTAAGGGAAATAATCATCATAGGGATAATCCCAGGCAAAGTTCACTTCCATATCCTTGCATGCCTCGGAGATACGTGCGGGCCATTCCTTATCCTGAGGATAATATGTATACATCAGGTTGATATTCCTGTGCGGGCGTCCGAGAGTGTGAAGGATATAGTCCTGATTCACATATTCTCCTCTCTCACTTCCGTCGGATAAGTCCAGAGATAGCGGAGCTTTCCCCATATGTATGCGATAGAAACCGTTGGTCATAGATCTGTCTTCCTTTCTGATCCAAATATAACTATAGCCGTGACCCCGGATAAGTCTGTAAACAGGCTAAGCGTGATCACGGCTGCTGTGTCTGATTTAATAAAGAATCTTAAAACCTGCTGCGGTCAGCATATATGGCTTTACTCAAGGGCTTTCAGATATCTGTTGTACTGAGCCTGCTTAACTTCGGTTACTTCATCCAGATTCAGATCTTCCAAAGAAGTAATATATGCATCAAAGTCAGTATCAAGACTCTTTTCACCCTTGATGAATGCGGTTGCGGAATCGTTTACTGTATTCTGGATGTCTTCCATGTAGAGATTGACTGTGTCGCTCTCCTTGCTCGTTGCGTAAATGGACGGCCAGGGATTCTGGATGTATTTGCGTAATTCCCTGTTGATCTCGGCATGCCACGGTGCTACGAGAATATCCGTAGCTTCAACGGACTGATCGGCAGGTAATACAAAGGCGGGATTGATTCCCAACGCCTGAAGCCAGTCATTGTCATTACCCTTTTCGGTGTATTCTCTGCTGCCGTCAGCTTTGACAACATAGCTCTCACCCTCGAAGCCCCACTGATAATAATCCTGGCAGTGGTCGCTCATCGCATAATCCAGGAACTTGACAGCAAGCTCAATCTCATCGGAATTGATGTTGACACCGAACATGCCTGCGAGCGCGTTACGGCCTACATAGAAGCCCTTCTGCTCTCCCGACAGAGGTGCAACACCTACGAAAGCGGTGGCTGCGGTTCCGTCATAGTAAGGAAGCACATTCGAATACATCATGGACATGGCCCAGCTGAAGTCAAATGCCACACCTGTTAAGTCCTTGGATATACGGTCAATGACCATATCTCTGTCAAGAGACGTATAATCGCTTTCGAGCAACCCTTCTTCATAGAGCCCGTTTAAGAACTCAAGATACTTCTTGTAATTCTCGGCATCTGCATATGCATAAGTGACATTACCGGACTTATCAGCCTGGAATCCGCTGACTAAGTCAAGTCCGAATGCCGGTCCGAACATATAAGGGAGGAACTCAGACATGATGCTCATCGGGATCTCATCGGAAGCATCACCGTTATCGTTCATGTCATTATCCTTAAAGTATCTGAGCAGATCAACGAAATCATCCAGATTCTCGGGAGCACTGACGCCCGCCTTATCAAGCCATACCTGGTTGTACATCAGGCAGGGCTGGTAATCGTCAGCGACATTTAAACCGGGAACATAATAGATATGTCCGTCCTCGGCTGTAAGCTCAGCCTTTTCAACCGGATTGGCGGAAAGCCACCTGGTGTAATTGGGCATATAGTCAAAGTACTCATCAAGCGGTACGAACAGACCGGATTTGATATATACCTGGTTGGGATCACCCGAATCCGGTATCTTGATGATATCTGCATCAGTATCGGCAGAACTTAATATGGGAGCTACAATGCTCTCATATTTATCATAATCCATTAATTCAAAATCAGGTTCCACACCGGCTTCCTCGAATACCTTAAGAACAATGGGAGCCTTAGTTATATCTACATTGGCGTAGTTGGATTTCTGAGCCAGGATCTTGATAGTACCTCCGTCCTGTGTGATCGGAGCTTCACCCGTATACAGATATCCGGATGCATCTTCAACGATAGAAGCATTCTCGATCGCACTGTCGACCTT
>Ga0129306_1001721_pt1 | contig 22891 bp, 22 predicted proteins | sample P827metagenome_FD_94438 | JGI IMG/M metagenome (GOLD analysis project Ga0129306, IMG submission 94438) | Capybara group fecal microbial communities from Wisconsin, USA - P827 metagenome | ecosystem: Host-associated > Mammals > Digestive system > Large intestine > Fecal | place: USA: Wisconsin... | reverse complement strand
GGAACCTGTTGATGAGGTTGTTGAAGAGGAGCTTGTTGTTGAGGAAGAAGTTTCTGTTGAGGAACCTGTTGATGAGGTTGTTGAAGAGGAGCTTGTTGTTGAGGAAGAAGTTTCTGTTGAGGAGCCTGCTAAAGAGAAAACAGAAAAATCAGATTCTAATTTGGTAGATGATTTAAAACAAAAATTAAAAGAAAAGGATACAAAACTATCCAATCAATCAAGTGAATTAAATTATTTAACTAATAAAATTATACCAAAACTTAAAAAGGAAAACGCCGAATTAAACAAGCTCAAAGTAGAATTAACAGATGCATTGGAAAAATCTACAAGGAAATACTTTGATCAATTAGATATTAATGCAGATTTAAGTAATAAAATAGGAAAACTTGGTGCTGAAGGTGCTGTTAATAAAGTAAGAGCAGACAAATTAGAAACAGAAGTGAATACTATTAAAGAAGAACTTGAATCTAAGATTAACCATTACAAAGACAAACTAGCAGCTATTAATGTTGATGATGTCAAAGAGGAAAATCAAAAATTAAAAAATGAAATCGGAGACGTTAAAGATAAATTAGCAGGAGCTAGAAAAGAAAATATAAACCTTTCTGAAGAAATTGACAAATTAAGATCAGAACTTATTGAACTTGGTGACTACAAAGAGGAAGTCAATTCTCAATTTAAAAAAGAAATTGCTGAATATAAGGAAAAAATTTCTTCACTTAATTCACAACTTAAACTTAAGGAAAGTAGTTACGATAAATTATCTAATGAATCAAGTAAAACTATTTCTGATTTAAGAAAACAAGTTGCAAAACTTGAAGAAGACTTGAAAAAAGAATCTAATAAAGGTTTATTCAACAGATTCAAATAGATGATTAATATCATCTATTAATTATTTTTTTTTAAAAATGACTCAAGATAACTATTTTATGGGCGAAGCTATAAAAGAAGCAGAAAAGTCTTTAACTGAGGGAGGGATGCCTATTGGTGCTGTTTTAGTTAAAGATGGTAAAATCATATCCAGGGGCCATAATAGACTAATTCAAAATGGCTCTGCTATTTTGCATGCGGAGATTGATGCAATCGAAAATGCCGGTCGTTTAAATTACGATGATTATATCAACTGCACATTATACACAACATTATCTCCTTGTCCGATGTGTTCTGGAGCTGTAATATTGTATAACATACCTCGTGTTGTAATTGGCGAAAACACTACTCTGATGGGGGCGGAAAATTTGCTGGAATGCAATAATGTTGAAGTAGTTGTTTTAAATGACATAAGATGCAGAGATTTGTTTTTAAAATTTATTTGTAACAATTCGGAGCTTTGGGATAGCGAGCTTTCTAAAGTTGGTAATACTACGGAGGTCAAATAATGGAACTGATTGTAACTGATGAGCGAGATGAAAGATTCATTGAATTCTGTGATTCTTTTGGATGTTTTATAGATGAACCGCAAGTAGTTTTACTTTTGATGAATTATGGTAAGGCTGTCGGTTGTACAAGTTTTAAGGTATATGATTCTAATTCGGCCGAGATTACCACTCTTTTTTTAAACTCTTATGATGAACGTGAAAAAATAGCTTATAAGTTAATTAGGCAGCTTGAAAAGATAGCTATTGATTATGAATTTAAAAGTGTATTAGTTAGTTTTGACAGTGAAGAAGATATTCTGGTGGATATCTTTAAAAAATTAGACTATAAATTCATTGATGATTGTTGGATGAAAAAAGAGTTCAAAAGTTTAATTTAAAAAAAGAAAAATTAAAAGATTAAGCTTCTTGTCTTAATCTTTTTACAACAAAGTCTTTATCTAAGCTCAATAAGAATGATGCTGCTCTTGGACCTTGTTTTTGACCGAGAATCATTTTATAAATAGCTTGGAAACCTTTTTGAGGTTTTAATCCTTGAGCTTCTAAGATTTCATACATTGCATCATGTAACTCTGTTGCATCTGTAAATTCAGTTTTTTCCATTAAATCAGCTAAATCAGATAGGAATTTAGTTTGTTCGTCAGTTAATGGTAATTTAGGAACTTTTTTAGTTTGAACTTGGAATTTTACAAATTTAGGAGCGTAGGTATCTAACCAGTAGATTACGTTGTCCACTCTTTCTCTGTATTGTGCAAGTTCTAATTCTGTTAAATCACCAAATTCTTTATCTTTAAAGCTTTTAGTTAATTGTGAATTTTTCTTTAAAATTGCAAAGATTTTCTCCAAGTCGTCTCCTGCAATTTGGTATGCATTGACCAGGAATCTGAATGGTGGTCTGAATGGGAGAGGACTTCCTTCATGGATTTGAACTATTTCATAGATTTCCTTGAATTTCCTTGCTTCTTTTTCAGATGGTGCTTCTACTTCATCATAAAATACTTTTTCTACAGTATCAAATTGATCAATAAAGTCTAAGAAAGGCATTTTTGGTGAGAAATCTTTTGCTTTCATAGGTTTTGATCTAAATAAGTAGTAGTGAAGACTTTCAGCAGGCCCAATTTTTAACCATTCATCTGGTGCGAAAAATACTCCATGGGATTTACTCATTGCTTCACCGTCAAGTGTAATCCATTCGTATGGCACTGGATAAGGTGCAGGATAATCGAAGATTTTTTCAGATATCACGCTACTTACATCATATGATCCTCCACTTGCCGCATGGTCTTTTCCGAATGGTTCACAGGTGGTTCCGAATATTTTCCATCTTGCAGCCCATTCTACTCTCCATGTAAGTTTACCGTTTCCGGATTTGATGTCCATTTCACCTTCATGGCCACATTCACATCTGTATTTGATGATGTCTCCGTCATAATCATAAGCCTTTGTGGTATTTACTCTACCACATTCGTCACAAATAGGGTTGTAAGGAAGCCAGTCATCAGCTAAAGGTTCTCTTCTGTATTGGTTGAAGATTTCTTTAATCTCTTCAACTTTTTCTAAAGATGTTCTGATGTAATCGTTGTAATCTCCATTTTTATACATTTCAAAACCGGATTTTGCTTCCATTTCAATTCCATAATCGTCCATTACTGAAAGAAGCGGTTTTTCAAAGTGCTCTACAAAGTTAGCACAGCATCCGTCAGGACATGGAATCATTGAGTATGGCATTCCTAAGTATTTGTCATAATCATCAGGTAAAGGGTATGGGACTTTTCTTAAAGGGTCGTGGTCATCTGCAATCCATATTGTTTTAGCTTTTTTTCCTTTTTCTCTTAATTTTTTTCCAATTCCGTTAGCTACAAATATGTCGCAAGAGTTTCCAATGTGTATTGAACCTGAAATGGAAGTTCCACTTGCAATGATATGTTCTTCTACATCCATTTTACTTAATTCATTAGCTATGTTTTCAATCCAATGTGTCATCTATTCTCACCATTTTAATAAAAAAATTATCATAAAATAAGTATGCAACTATTTTTGTTATTATTAATATAAAAAGATTAGTTAATTAAAGTTATCCTAATTTTTAGCACAATGTTGTGCAAAAAACAAACAATGTTAAAATAAAAAAAGAAGTTAAATAGATAATATTATCTATTTAATTAAGTCAGAATCGGATTGATCTAACCATTCGTTAACGATTTTTACTGCACAGTAGTTACCACACATGGTACATGTGTCTTCTTCTTCAGGAGGTCTTTGGTCCCTTTTTGCACGTGCAGCTTCTGGGAACATTGCACATTCGTATTGTGCTTCCCAATCTAATTGTTTTCTTGCTTCAGCCATTGCTAAATCTTGTGAACCATCAATTTGGCCAGTTGCCAAATCTCCTGCGTAAGCTCCGATTTTGGTTGCAATTACTCCTTCCCTTACATCATCAGGATTAGGGAGAGCTAAGTGTTCTGCAGGGGTTACGTAACAGATGAAGTCTGCTCCAGCTTTTGCAGAAGATGCTGCACCAATAGCTGATACGATGTGGTCGTAACCAGGTGCTACATCACATACAATAGGTCCTAACATATAGAAAGGAGCGTTTGAACACATTTTCTTTTGAATCATTACGTTTGTTGGAATTTCATTAATTGGGATGTGTCCTGGACCTTCAATCATACATTGTACTCCAGCTTCACGGGACCTGTCGATTAATTCTCCTAAAATAATCAATTCTTGTATTTGTGCCCTGTCTGTTGAGTCTGCAATGGATCCTGCCCTCATACCATTTGCAAGTGAAAGAACGACATCATGTTCTTTAGCGATTTCTAAAACATAATCGAAGTTTTCATATAATGGATTTTCTTTTTCGTTTTCAACAATCCATCCGGACATGAAAGAACCTCCTCTTGAGACTAAACCGGTTACACGGCCTTGTCTTTTGAGTCTGGTTAATGTTTCGATGTTGATACTACTGTGGATTGCCATAAAGTCAATACCATCTTTTGCTTGTTTTTCGATGGTGTTGAATAAATCATCTTCAGTCATGTAAATTACAGAACCATCTCTTCTGATACTTTCAATAGCTGCTTGATAAACAGGTACGGAACCTACAGGTAAAGGAGACATGTCCAATACTCTTCTTCTTATTACGTCTAAGTCTCCTCCGATACTTAATTCCATTAAACAGTCTGCACCATTATCGATTGCTATTTGTGCTTTTTTTACTTCTTCATCAAAGTTTACGATATCTGTTGAGGTACCAACAGTTGCATTTACTTTTGTCCTTAATCCTGCACCAATACCTGCAGCTTCAATATCTCTGTGTACATTTCCTGGTATTACGATAGTTCCGTTTGCTACGGATTTTAAAATGAAATCTTCTGAAACATTTTCTATTTTAGCCACATGTTTCATTTCATCAGTTAATATGCCTTTTTTTGCATCACTAATTTGTGTCATATTATCATCCCTCAAATAAGATTTAAAACAGTCAAATTTATTTTATTTTATTCTCACATTATTTGATAATCACTTATTTTTATTTAATAGTATTTAAATTAATAGGATAATTTTTAAATCTGATTTTATTGATAAAAATAAATTGATTTTTTAAAAATAAGTAATTTATATATTTAAAAGCTAAATTAAAGCCATATTGATATAAATAAAGTTTACTTTAAAAAAAATTAAAATTGAATAGATTTTAGTAAAATCCATTCATTCTTTCAAACGCTTCATCAAATGTAGGCATATTGGTTTGACATCCTTGGTGCTCAATTATAAATGATGAAACGGTTGATGCAAATTTTGCAGATTCTTCCAGGGATTCTCCATTTAAAAATCTTGATAAGAATCCTGCTCTGTAGGAATCTCCAGCTCCGGTTGGATCAACGACATTTGTTGTTATTGCATCAATTTTTATTTTTTCCTCATTTGAATATATTTCACTACCATTGGAACCGCAGGTTTTGACAATTATTTGAGGTCCTAATTCTCTAAGTCCATCCAAATCGATTTCTAAAGATGTCAATATCCTTTGGATTTCATGATGATTTCCAAATAGTATGGTGGTGTTTTCAATAACGTCTTTTAATTTTTTAGTTTCATACATTCCAAGGTCTTGGCCTGGGTCAAATGAAACAAGTAAATCTTGATTTTTTGCTTCTTCAGAACATTTCCAATTGAAATTAGGGTCACCAGTTGCTAAGTGAATTGCTTCAGCATTTTTTATTGCACTGCTTGGAACTTTACTTTCTGCAAATTCTCTTGCAGCACCCCAGTAGAAATAACTGATTTGATCATCATTATCATCAGTTAGGACAAATGCGGTAGGGGTAGCCTCACCCGGAACAATGATTAGAGATTCTGTATCGATATCTAAGTTTTGAATATGTTCATAGTATTCTGTTTTTTTGAAATCCCCACCAACAGCTGAAACTAATGAAGTTTTTAATCCTAATTTGGCTCCAACACAGGCAACATTAGCTGCTGCTCCACCATTAAAGGTTTTCATGTTGGTAATAGGTGCTGAAAAGTTTGCTTTAGGAAATTCTGGTACTCTAATAATATAATCGTGAGCAGAGTGACCGATTGCTAGTAAATCTCTGTTTTTAACCATAATATCGCCTTTTTATTTTTCAATTTAATATTGTATTTTATCGTTATTTAATGTTTTGAAAATACACATAGGCAGGCATGTGTAATTTCACAGATGTAAAAATAATATATATTTTAATATAATTTCACTTTTGCCAAGAGCATTTGAAAAGTAATGTTAGATAGGTTCGAAGCCCTGATTTTTTATTTCCTCTTGGCCTTCACTCAGCAGATATTCAATGAATTCATCCACTTCATTTTTATCTTCATTGACTTTAATTAGACTAATTACGTGTCGGGTATCAAATTTTAAAATTTCATTTCCTTTAAAATAACTTGCATTTAAAAAGCAGTTTAAGTTTTTGGAGTTTCTGACAAGTTTAAAAGCATCAAATTGTGAATTTACTTTATATTTTATATTGTAATTTATATTATATTGCTTTAATGTACTCCAAGCAAGCCTTTGAGCAGTTCCTGTAACGTTTACAAAGTCCAGGTTATTTAAATCATTGATATTTTTTATTTCTTTGGAGTTTGGTGATGAAATTAAAACCAGATAGTCGTAAGCTATTGGTGTAAAATCGATGTCCCGTTCATAGGCTATCAGCGGGTCGTCTAAAGTTAAAATGTCTACAGCTCCTCTTTTAGCTAATTCAAATGCGTCTTTGTCGCTGCTGCTGTAAATATTTGTATTGAATGGGTGCTTGATTGTATCCAGGAGTCCTGAACTGATGTGTCCGCCGGCAATGTTGATGTTGGGTGTCTTTTCGATTTTTATTAAATACTTTTGATATTCTTCAAGTAATTGTAATCCTTCCCGTGTAAGCACTGTGCCGTTGCCTATTTTTTGGGTGATTTTAAAACCTAATTTGTCTTCAGCTCTAAGTAATCTTCTGTTGAAAACAGTATGCGAAATATTTAATTCCTTTGCGGATTTTCTTTGAGATTTAGTTCTTGACAGTGAATCTAAACTTTGGTACAATTTATAGTCATAAATGGTACCGTCTATATCTAAGCTAATTAGGCCTTTACTTTGCAATTTCATTAATTATATATAAAGATTTAATCATAATATAAATTATATTGTTTTAACTATTTTGGGAATTAGATAAAATGGAAATAATGAAAACTTCTATTAAGGCTATATTGGGCAATATTGTAAGTGCAGAGGAATTTTTAGATGAAAAATCTGTTGATGAATTTGAAGACATAATCATGACTTCTAAAAATGTTTTTGTAACCGGTGCGGGAAGATCAGGACTTGCTGCAAAAGCGTTTGCCATGAGATTGATGCATTTGGGTGTAAGTGCTTATGTTGTAGGGGAGACTATTTCTCCTGCTATTTATGAAGATGATTGTATAATTGCTATTTCTGGTTCTGGGGAAACTAACACTATTGTTTCTGCTGCAAGAATAGCTAAAAATAGAGGTTCTAAAGTATTGGCTGTTACTTCATATCCCGAATCAACTCTTGGACAGTTATCTGATTGCTATCTTCTTGTTAAAGGTAGAACCAATCAGGAAGTTGATGATGAGAATTATATGAAACGTCAAATTCATGGTAATTATACTTCTTTAACTCCGCTTGGAACTGCATTTGAGTTGACAACTTTGGTATTTTTAGATGCTATTGTATCTGAGTTGATGGAAAAAATGCAACAAACTGAAAGCGATTTAAAATCTAGACACACTGTTTTGGAGTAATTTAGTCAAAAATTACTCTATTTTGATTATTATATATGTTACAGCGTTGGCCTCTTAAGAATCCAACTAATGTAATATTTCCTTTTTTTGCAATATTGTATCCGGAATTAGCGGGAGCTGCATTTGATGCCAGAATTGGGACTCCTGCTCTGGTCATTTTTATCACCATGTCAGCGGGCATTCTGCCGCTATAAATTACATAGGAATTAGACAAGTCAAAACCGTGCAATATTCCATATCCTATTACTTTATCTACAGCAACGTGGCGGCTAACATCTTCTTTTACAATGAATTGGTCTTTGTAAACAATTCCGGCAACGTGTGTTCCTCCTGTTGCTTGCCAGATTTCGGCATTGTCTTTTAGCTCTTCAATTCTGTCAATTAACTCGCTTACATGGACTTGAAAATCGGATTCGACTGGGTTGACATCTTTTATTTTGCTTCTCCATCCTCCTGCAGAGTCAGAACACAATACTGTTTCGTTTGTTTTCAGAAGAGTATCATCAATTTCAACATTGATTTGAGGACCATTGATCTCAATATTTTTAATATCGTTCAGTGATTTTACCATATTCTCATTAAAAAGGTATCCCACTGCAAATTCTTCTAGTGAATCTTCAATTGCTGATAAGCTACGGCTAATCTCATTGTTGATTGTTAATGTGATTGTCTCGTCAAGAACAACTTTTTCTTTAACATTTTCCGCATTATTGTTTTTGAAATTTATTGCATCGATTTGCTCAACTTTCATAATTCTCACTTATTTATATATATTTATTCTCTAGTAATTATCTTTCGATGTTGTATGGAGGGTTATTGATATTTTCTAATTTTAATTATTGTAGTTTATATTTATTTAAATTAGATTAAATTTGTTATTTTTAATATTTAAAAGAAATCAATCTCTTTATTTAAATTTTAATAAATTTTTAAATATTTTATTTTTAGAAAATTATTTAAAATGTTATAAACAAATTATTTCATCGTATAGAATAAGATTGTGGTTATCATGAATAAAAAAAATAAGATTATTATTTTGATTTTGGTTATTTTGGTTGTTGCTGGTGTTGCAACACACATATTTTTAACTCCTTCAACCGTTGAAACCGAAGGTTCTAAAAATATAACTGATATGGTTGGCAGAACTGTTACAATACCTAATTCTATCGATAGTGTTGTTGCTACAAGCCCTCCAATGACTACTGTGTTATATATGATTGCTCCAGACAAGTTAAAAGGGGTAAACTTCCAATGGTCTGATGATGAATTAAAGTATGTTCCAAGCCAATATGCCAATTATCCGGTTGTCGGTGGTTGGTATGGTTCTCAGGATGGTAGTTATGAAGAGTTTATAGCTGCCGAACCTAATATTGTTGTGGAATCCATTGATGAAAATGGAGGGGATGATTTATCCACTGTTGATGAACGTCAGGAAAAATTTGGAACAATTCCTGTAGTTGCAGTTAATGATACTTCCAATCTCGAAGTAATCAATGAATCTATATTGTTTATGGGCGAACTTATTGGGGCTCAGGATGGTGCGCAGAAATTGGTAGATTTCAATAATAAGTATTTGGGCATTGCTCATGACGTATCATCTAACATGTCAGATAGTGATAAGAAAACAGTTTATTATGCGGATGGTTCCGATGGACTTCAAACTTATCCGTCCCATTCAACTCATACTCAATTAATCGACATTGTCGGAGGAAAGAATGTTGCAGACCCTGCGGCTCAAGGAAATACTACTGGAGCTATTCAAGTTTCCATGGAGCAAGTAATTAACTGGAATCCTGATGTCATAATCACTACCAATCCAGATTTTTATGCTAAAGTTTATTCTGATCCAAATTGGGCAAACATAAATGCTGTTAAAAACCAAGAAGTTTATTTGGCTCCACAATCTCCATTCAAATGGTTTGGTAGGCCTGTTGGTGCAAACCTGATTATTGGTGTTCCATGGACTGCAAAAGTAATCTATCCTGATGAATATAAGGATATTGATTTGGTAGGTGCAACTAAAGAGTTTTACAGTGATTTCTATCACGTTAATTTAAGTGATGATGAAGCAAAACAGATATTGCTGGATTCAGGTATAAAAGAAGAGAATCTATAGGGGATAATATGGATAAGGAATCAAAGGAGATTATCAGTATTGCACTTTTAATTTTCCTTCCAATTGTTATATTTTTTGTATCATTCCTATTGGGAAGATATCCAATAAGCCCAGTTGATGTAGTTAAAACAATATTGTCTCCTTTATTCCCACAGTTAGAAGTTTCCCAAACAATAACAACAATCGTTTTTGAAATCAGGTTGCCAAGAATTATAGGTGCATTGGTGGTTGGCGCTAGTTTGGCTATGGCAGGCGCAGCATTTCAAAGTATTTTCAAAAACCCTCTTGTATCTTCAGACTTATTAGGAGTATCCAATGGTGCAGGTTTTGGGGCTGCTTTAGCTATCCTAATCAGCGGTGTAAATATTATAACTCAAATTTTTGCTTTTATTTTTGGATTGATATCTGTTTCATTGACATATTTCATATCTAGGACTTATAAGGCCGGTGGAATTTTGGTCCTGGTTTTATCAGGGGTAGCTATCTCCGCATTTTTCAATGCATTAATTTCTGCAATAAAATTTATAGCCGATCCCGATGATAAATTGCCAGAAATTGTTTATTGGTTAATGGGCAGTTTGGCTTCAATTACTGTTGAAAAACTGTTGATGATTGCAATTCCTATAATAATCGGTGCTGCAATACTCTTAGCTTTAAGGTGGCACATGAATCTTCTTGCAATGGGAGATGAGGAAGCGCAATCTTTAGGTTTAAACCCATCACGTGTAAGGCTATTGATAATTGCAGGATGTACATTGCTTACTTCAGCGGCCGTTTCAATCAGCGGTATTATAGGATGGATAGGATTAATCATTCCTCATATGGCTCGTATGATTGTGGGTCCGGATAATAAAATACTCATTCCAGCTTCTCTGAGTCTGGGAGCGAGTTTTTTATTGCTTGTAGATAATATTTCACGTGCCGTAATTTCGATAGAGATTCCTATTGGTATTCTAACCGCCATTATTGGCGTTCCGATATTCTTGTATCTACTTAAGAGGGGGTATTCAGAATGGTCGTAGATAAATTGTTTGATGTTAGAAATGTTTCTTTTTCGTATGATGGTGAGGAAATATTTTCTGATATTAGCTTTTCTATTGATAAGGGTGATGTTTTATGTATCCTTGGACCAAATGGAACAGGCAAGACCACTTTAATTAAGTGCCTCAATGGTCTGCATGATATTGACAGTGGCGAAATTCTCATTAACGGTAAAAATATTAAAAAATTATCTTTCAAGGAAATTTCCAAATATGTTGGTTATATTCCTCAGTCCCATGTTCCTTCTTTCCCGTTTAAAGTTATGGATGTTGTTATAATGGGAAGGGCTCCTTATTTGAATTTAGGGGAATCTCCAAAGGAAAATGATAAAGAAATAGCATTGAATGCCTTAAAAACTTTAGGCATAGAGCATTTAAAAGACAAGGAGTATACTAATTTAAGCGGTGGGGAAAGACAACTTGTATTTCTCGCACGGGTTTTATGTCAACAGCCCGATATTTTGATACTTGATGAACCGACATCACACCTTGATTTTGGAAATCAGATTAAGCTTTTGGAGATAATTGATAATTTGGCAAGTTCAGGCCTTTCAATTATAATGTCTTCACATTTTCCAGATCATGCATTTTTAAGTTCAACAAAAGTGGCTATTTTAAAAAATAAGCAATTCATTGATTTTGGAACTCCTAATGATGTTGTGACAGAAGAGAATTTGAAAAGAGCATATTCAATTGATGTAAAATTAATAGAATTAGATGACGAAAGAAAGGTATGTGTACCTTTAAAAACAAATTTAAAATTAGACTTATAAGGTGATATAATGAATGAAAAGGATTATGATGAACAGCTAACCAAAGCGGCTAATTTTCATGGACACGTCTGTGGAGGAATAGCTATTGGTACAAAATTAGCTATGTATGGCCTTGAATTATTGGGAATGGAATTAAATGAAAGACACAAGAATTTAATTGTATTTTTAGAGATTGACAGATGCATGTCCGATGCAGTTCAATCAGTTACAGGCTGTTCCATGGGTAAAAGGACTTTAAAGCAGATGTATTATGGTAAATTTGCAGCAACATTCTACAATACCGACACTGGTGAAGCTTTAAGAATAACTGATGCAGATGCAAACAAAAAGTTCAAGGATGAAGAGACAAAAGAAGAGATGATTGCTCGTTTTAGACGTACTCCTCCTGAAGAATTGTTTAAAGTGGATAAGGTTAAAATTGAATTGTCCCGTTCCGACATGCCAGGTAAACCGTACACAACCGCATTCTGTTCTGTATGTGGTGAAAAAGTATCTGATGGCCGTCATGTTCTCAGAGGCGGAAAACCGGTTTGCAGGGCTTGTGCCGAAGAATCATACTATGAATTAATTGAGGAATAATTTTCGCAATATAATGTTATTGTCATGTTGAAATTATTTTAATTAATTTATTTTTTTTATTTTTTCTTTATTTATATTATATTCGTATTTTTAAAGATTAAACGACATACGTTGAGTATTTAGTGTTTAATTCATTTTTTATTCATTATTTTAATATTTAATTAATTTTTACGATATGTTTATATATTCTTATAGGGTAATATAGAATTATATAAATAATATTGGGTTTTGAAAAAATGGATTTAATTGGGGGATATTTATTAGTAATTTTATTATTATTCTCAGCTAATTTTGCGCTATTGGTTGGAAATTACAAATTGGATAATATTAAATTAATTGCCATATCTCTCGGATGTTCTGTTGTTTCATTCATACTTATGAATGTTTCTTTCTACTTAAAGGATGCATTTTCATTTTTATTAGATAATTTTGGCTATTTTTTCTTAATTTTGAGTATAGTATTGTTTGTTACAATGTTGTTTTACAGAAAAGATAATAAAAAGAATTTGAATAATTCAATTTATGCAATTATTGGAATGTTCGTTGTTTCAGTAGTGCTGTTATCTTCTCAATCAGAATTAATGTTGTTTGGTAGTCTAATTTATTCTTTATTTGTTTTTATACTGGTATTATTTGTTTATAAACTTACTAATTTATTAGTTCATGCTAAAAGAGGATATTCTGCAGTCATTGGCGAATATATGTCTTTAACTTCAATATTAATATTTATTTTTGCTTTGACATATAATTCCACAAAGGATTTAAACTATTCCATGTTTAGTTCTTTTTTAATATTGACTCCGACATATCAGTTAATTTATGTCATCATAGGTCTTTTAGCTATAATAATTATTGGTTTACTTTACAATGATTTTAGAGGAGGAAATTCATGATAATTCAGGGAACTGAAACATTAACCTCATTAATTCATATAATTTCAGAAAGTTTACTGACACCTGTTGTAATTTTGTTGGTTATTTCTATAATTATTGTTCTCTTGGCTTTTGGTGGAATAATTAACGAGTTTATTTCAAGAAAAGCCATTAGCTCAAAGGAATTGGAAGAATTAATACGTAATATTTCATTTTCTAATAATGTTTCTCAAATGATAGAAAAGATTAAAGAAAGTAGTTTATTTGATTTTCAAAAGGATATCCTTATAAGGATAGCAAACAATCATGATATAGGGCCTGATGCAAGAAAGGCTTTAGCTAGTGATTTGATTTCTGAAGAAGAAACAAAATTGATAAAAAATTGTAATAAAACAGACATTCTTGTTAGAGTTGGTCCGAGTTTAGGTCTTTTGGGTACTTTAATTCCATTGGGTCCCGGACTTGCCGCTTTAGGTTCTGGAGATATTGCTACACTAGCTCAATCATTAACAATTGCGTTTGATACAACTGTTACTGGTTTGTCTGTCGGTGCCCTTGCCTATTTGATTTCTAAATTTAGAAAACAATGGTATGAATCTGATTTAATTGCAGTTGAAACCCTTGCTGAAGCAGAGTTGGAAACTATAAACAAATGGAAGTGAAGCCATGCTTAGAAGAAGACGTAGAATTTCAGATGCTGTTGACGATGATCCGATGGGAGGATTAAATAACCTTTCTGACGCTATGCTTGTATTGGCTTTGGGATTTTTAATTTTTGCTATTTTGGCTTTATCTGCAAACCCTAATGTGTTAGAAGATGCAAAATCATCCACTCAGGATGTTTCCACTGCAGATACATTTTCCCAAAATTATACCGATGCAAGCGGAATTGAAGATAGTGGTTATAACGAAGTTGGAAAAGTTTATGAAGATCCAACAACCGGGGAACTAGTGATGGTTTCGGGTTGATTGTAACATTTTCATTCGATATCTTATGTAGGTTAATATCGAAACCTATTTTTCTTCTTTTTATTTTTTAAAATTATATTCTACTATATAAATATATGATATGTCACTACTTTATATTCGATTTTTTTAAAAACCATTTAAACATGTTTATTTAATGTTTATCTTAAAATTTCATATTGTTTTTGATAATTACATTAATTTTTCTAAAAAGCAAATATTAAAACGATTTATAATAGGTTAAAGATTAAAAAAAAGATAATTTTCGATGTGATTATTAATTAATAATGATTTATCATTACAGTATTATATAACTCGATTCTCCTATTTAAATATTTCTTTTAAAGCCCGATAAGAAAGCCTTTTTATATATAATGTATAGATATATAAATCATAATACTGTTTACTGTTTTATAACAGTCAATTTCATAGTATTATAAAAATTAATTAAAAAAGGGAATAAGAGGTTGATAATATGAGTTCATCTTTTAAAAGTCCAGTAGACACTGCGAAAGCAATTTCCGGTGCTGCTGGTGCAAAAAACTCCGCAAGCATTGTTAATTTAATCTTGCTTTCTTTCTTAGCAGGTGCTTACATTGCATTTGGAGGTTTATTAGCTGAAGTAGCTAACGCAGGTATGGCTTCTGCAGGTTTACCTGTTGGTTTATGCAAATTTGTATTCGGGGCAACATTCCCTGTAGGTTTGATTATTGTAGTCCTTGCAGGATCTGAATTGTTCACAGGTAATGTAATGTTCATGACCTTAGGTGTTTTAGACGGTTCAGCTTCTGTTGGCGGATTAGCTAAAAATTGGGTTGTAAGTTGGATTTTCAACTTTGTCGGTGCTGTATTTGTTGCATTTGTACTCGCTTACATGACCGGTATCATTGGTGCTACCGAAGGTCCTAACGCAGCAATTACTCAGGGAGCAATGAAAGTTGCAGCAGATAAAGTAGCTTTACCATGGGACAAAGCTTTAATTAGAGGTATTGGTTGTAACTGGCTTGTATGTTTAGCTGTATGGTTAGCTAATGCATCTGATGATGTTATTGGTAAAATCTTTGGTATTTGGTTCCCAATCATGGCGTTCGTTACCATCGGATTTGAGCACAGTGTAGCAAACATGTTCTTTATCCCATTAGGTTTATTCTTAGGTGCTGATGGTGTAACTCCTATATCCATGTTAGGAAACATCATTCCTGTAACTATTGGTAACATTATTGGTGGAGCAATCTTTGTTGCGTGTATCTATTGGTGGACTTACCTAAAAGATTAGGCTAGTAAACTTAATTATTTAAAGAAGCTTTCATTAGCTTCTTTTTTTAAATTATTTAAAAATAATATGTTTTGGAGATTATAAAATGGTTGAAATAAAATATGTACCAACAATCTGTCCGTACTGTGGTACTGGTTGTGGACTCAACTTCGTTGTAAAAGACGGTAAAATTGTTGGTGTAGAACCTTTAAAAAGACACCCTGTAAACGAGGGTAAAGTATGTCCAAAAGGTAACTTTGGATATCAGTTTATTAATAGGGAAGACAGATTGACTACTCCTTTAATAAAAGAAAACGGTGAATTTAGAGAAGCTTCTTGGGATGAAGCATTAGACCTTGTTGCTAACAAACTCAAAGAAGTGTCCGATGAAGATCCAAACAAAGTTGGATTCTACGCATGTGCTCGTTCACCTAACGAAAATATTTATATTACTCAAAAATTAGCAAGAGTAGCTTGTCAAACTCAAAACGTAGACCACTGTGCACGTATTTGTCACGGTCCTACTGTAGCAGGTTTAGCTAACACTTTCGGATCCGGTGCTATGACCAACGGATTTGACAGTATTAAAGAAGCTGACTACATATTCTGTATTGGATCAAACAACATGGAAGCACACCCATTGTTTGGACGTAAAATGATTCAAGCTAAACAAAACGGTGCTAAATTAGTTGTATTAGACCCAAGATTCACTCCTACTGCAAAAATTGCAGATGAATATGTACAATTTGAAACCGGTACTGACGTAGCTTTAATGAATGCTATGATTAAAGTCATCATCGACAGAGGATTACAAGATGAAGAGTTTATCCATTACAGAACCAAAGGTTTCGAAGAAATGAAAGAAACTGTTCAAAAATACACTTTAGACGTTGCTTCTGAAATTACCGGAATCAAACCTGAAGTAATTGAACACTTAGCTATTGAATACGCATCTGCTGACAAAGCTGCTATCGTATACTCATTAGGTATTACTGAACACTCTCACGGTGCAGACAACGTTATGTCCACTGCAAACCTTGCTATGTTAACCGGTAACATTGGTAGACAAGGTACTGGTGTAAACCCATTAAGAGGACAAAACAACGTACAAGGTGCTTGTGATATGGGTGCATTACCTTCCGATTACGTAGGTTACAGAAAAGTTAAAGACCCAGAAACTACTAAATGGTTCAACGACTACTACAGTGGTTACGGATACGAAGTAAACTTACCAACCACTCCTGGTTTAACATTAGTAGAAATGATGAATGCTGCTCACGCTGGTGACTTAAAAGTATTATACATCCACGGGGAAGACCCAGTTCTCTCCGATGCAGACGTACAACACACCAAAGAAGCACTCGCTAACTTAGAAATGTTAGTTGTTCAAGAATGTTTCTTAACCGATACTGCACAATGTGCTGACGTTGTTTTACCAGCAGCAGGTTGGGGTGAACAAGAAGGTACCTTCACCAGTGGTGAAAGAAGAGTACAATGCTTACACAAAGCACAAGAACCTCCTGAAGGCGCATGGTTAGATTGGAAAATCATGGAAGAAATCGCAGTTAGGATGGGTGTACCAAGAGAATTATTCCACTACGAAACTGCTGAAGACATCTTTGACGAAATCAGAGAATGTGCTCCAATCATGGCAGGTATGGACCGTAAAAGATTAGACACTCCTGAAGCACTTCACTGGCCTTGTCCTTCAGAAGATGACCCATGTCAACCATTAATGCACAAAGTAAAATTCGCACACCCTGACGGATTAGGAATTTTCCAAGCATTAGAACACAAAGGACCAGTTGAAACTGTAGATGATGAATACCCATTATTATTAACAACTACTAGGATATTGTTCCATTATCACGCAGCAATGACTAGAAGATGTGAAACCTTAAACAATGAGGTAAAAACTGGATTCATCGAAATCAACCCTAAAGATGCTAAAGAAAGAGGAATTATTGACGGTGAAGTAGTAAAAGCTTACTCCAGAAGAGGAGAAATCGCAATTCCTGCTCGTGTAACTGAAAACATCAGAGAAGGTATTGTAAACATTCCAATGCACTTTGTAGAATGTGCAGCTAACGTATTAACTAACTCCGATTCTTTCGACCCTAAATCCAAAATGGTTGAATTGAAAGCTTGTGCTATTGAAGTAGAAAAACTCCCAGAAGTATTAGAAATGAAAGGAGAAGTCTACAAAGATGGTACTGACACTGAAATTAAAGCTGAAAATATGGCAACTACCACCGTAAAAGTAGGTAAATAAATAGGGAGTAGATTTAAATGAGCGCAAAAATTAACGATATGTACTACGCATACTCTGCTATTGAAGATATCAAAGAAAAAGGAGAATATGGTGGGGTAGTAACTACTATCATGAAATACTTATTAGAAGAAGGTATTGTTGACGGTGTTGTAGGTGTAACACAAGGTCACGATATTTATGATGGTGTACCAACCCTTATAACTGACCCTGCTGATGTTATCAAAACTGCAGGTTCCATTCACTGTGGTACTTTAAACATTGCTAAATTCGTATCTAAATACTTAGACGGTGCAAGATACATGAAACTCGCAGTCGCATGTAAACCTTGTGATGCAATGACCATCCGTGAATTAATGAAAAAAGGAAAAATCATCGAAGATAACGTAATTATGATTGGAGTAAATTGTGGAGGAACCATGTCACCTGTTCCTACCATGAACATGATTAGAGATGTATACGATTTAGATCCTAAAGACGTTGTCAAAGAAGAAATCGCTAAAGGTAAACTCATTATGGAAACAGCTGACGGCGAAAAAGCTTTCAAAATCGATGAATTAGAAGAACAAGGTATGGGTAGAAGAGAAAACTGTCAAAGATGTAATCTTAAAATCCCTTCCAATGCTGACTTAGCTTTAGGTAACTGGGGAGTTATCGGTCCTTTAGCAGGAAAAGCTACTTTTGTTGAAGTATTCACTGAAACTGGTGCAGATGTTTTAGGTAAAGTAATTGACGCAGGTTTAATTGCTACCGAAGAACCTATCCCAAAAGGTATCAAAATCAGAGAAAATGTTAACAACTTCATGCTTAAAGAATCCCAAGCTAAAAAAGAAGTTGATTACGCAGGTACTACTGGAGACATTATTGATGTATTCTACAAATACGAAGATGAATTCTCCAAATGTATGAAATGTTACGGTTGTCGTGAAGCATGTCCATTATGTTTCTGTGAAGACTGCTGTCTTGAAGCTGAAGGTCCTGAATGGGTACCTGGTGGATACACTCCTGCAGCTCCATTCTTCCACTTAACACGTTTAGTACACATGGTTGACGCATGTACCAACTGTGGTCAATGTTCCGAAGTATGTCCATGTGAAATCCCTGTAGCTAAAGTATGGAGTACTGTAAACAACAAAGTAAGAGAAATCTACGGATACATCCCAGGTATGGGTAGTGAAGATCCACTTCCATTCACCGATCACGTATCCAAAGCTAAATGGTTATAAATGGGGTTCTCCCTTTTATACACCTTTTTTTTCTTTTTTTTGAAATCATAAAATAACATTGTTATAATCATTATTAAAAAAATATGAAATTATTTGTTAAATGGTTCTCGATTGTTGATGCCATCTAAAAATATTTCTTTTAATTTTTCATCACTTTCGCCATTTCTTACATGTGAAATTAATTCAACAAGATTATCATTTCTCAAAAGGCATGGCTTGATTTTTCCATCAGGAGTTATCCTTAATCTGGAGCAATTTGCACAAAATGTAGAGTTATCGACAGGCTTAACTACCTCGATTTCTCCACCGTCTATGTAATATTTTTTACGTCCTTGCATAAACTTACGTTCATGCACCTCGTCAGCTATATCAGCTAGTCTTTCTTCAATCATGTCTAACTTATAATGGTATTCATTACTGAATTTATCGTCATCACAGTTTTCACTTTCTATCAGTTCAATCAATTGAAGCACAATGTCATTGTCTTTACAGAATTTAAACATATCCTTTATTTCATTTTGATTAATATCTTTCATAATTACCATATTAATCTTAACAGGGTATAGGCCAACTTCAACAGCTTTTAGGATTCCGGCCTTTGCAGATTCCAAGTAATCCTTTTTAGTGATGAATTCATAGGTTTCACGGTCAAGTGTATCAAGACTAACATTAACCCGGTTTAATCCGGCATCCTTGAGGCCTTGGGCATATTTTTCAAGGTAAGTTCCGTTGGTTGTTATTGAAATATCCTTAAAATCGAGACTGGATATCTTTTCAATTATTTCAACAATATCTTTTCTTATCAGCGGTTCTCCACCTGATATCCTTATTTTTTGAACGCCAATATCTTTTGCAATTTTACAGATTCTATACAATTCATCAGGGGTCATTTCATTTTTAGATGAAACCATTCCATCATGATGGCAGTATAAACAGTTCACGTTACATCTGTTAGTAATTGTGATTCTTAGAGAAATTATGGGTCTTTGATAGTTGTCTTTGATAAATTCATCAGCCATACTAATCTTCCACCATAATTTCGATTTCATTGATTTTTTCAGGGGTGTCCAATGAGGTTATGATTGCGTAAATGGTTTCCTTTAGTATTCCTGATGTGAATTCATTAATGTCAACATCATGACCATTTGTCTTAAGAGCAATTTCCGAATTGGTTAATTCACCATTTTCGATATTGGAAATTGAAATACTAATTAGATTTACATTTTTTTCAGTTTTTATGGATTTAATCATTGCCTTTATTGAATTTGAAACGATGTCAGTTGTAAATTCGTTTATTTCAAGAGGTTTATTGTTAATTCGTATGTTGCATTTGGAATTCCCGGTTTTTAGGGGTGTTGTGTTATTTGGAATTATTAGTTCGATTTTGTCAACGTTTTCCACATTATAATCTTTTAGGTTTAACACATTAATAACTCCTAAAACGCTTTGTTTTAGGTAATCGCTTACGAATCGGTTAAGTCCAACAACATGGTCGTCAATGGAAAGGTAACTGTAGGTATCGTCTATATCGTCAACACTCAGATTACCGTTTCGAATTTCCTTTGCAATAGCATCACCATCATTAAAGCCGCAATTGTTTGCAAATAACGTATCTACAATGTCGTGGCCTCTTTGTTCTATCAAATCGGCAAGGTCGCTGACGCCTTTATTATCTATTGTGAATGAATCCACTTCTGCAATGGTGTATTCGTCTCTGACATTAGGGGAAGTTATGATTTTCGGATAGTTGTAGCTTTTATATCCTTCAATTATTACGAAATCGAAGTCATCGAAGTGTTTTAGCAAGTATAAAATCCTATTCAGGTCATGTTCCTTTCTTGCATTAAAAAAAGTTGTTGATCCAACACCCACAACCAGATTTGCTCCTGCCTGCTTGTGTTTCCATGTGTCGGTATTTTCCTTATCCATTTCTATCGAATGGTGTGAATGTTTAATGGAGGCAACGTTGTAGCCCCTTCTTGTCAACTCACTTATGACTTTCACGGTAAGTGATGTTTTCCCAGTATTTTTCTTTCCCACAATAGATGCAATTTTCATTTTTTTCTCCCCTATTTTAATATTGTTTTTCAACATTAATAATACTATTTTTTATGTGATGTGTAGTTACTACACATTTTTTTGCCTAACCTTAAAATTTGATGATTTTTGTCATTTTTTTCATACTTTTCATTGTTTTTTTATTACATTTTTGTCAAAAATAGTCGATATAAACAAAAGTAAACATCGATAAGTAATATTAAAAATATTTATAGAATCCTATAATTTTTTTGTTTGATATTATAATCTTTAATAATTCTTTATTTATTATTCTCTCTATTTTAATCAATATTTAAAAAATTTTTGGTGTAGTATTCCCACAGTATTATATAAGGTTTGTGGCTTGACTCTAGTAGGCAAATATATTTATATAAGTAAACATATGTGTAATCATTACACATGGTGGTTCAAATGCCAAAACATATTGCATCTGGTTTAAAATATTTGGCCGCAGTCAAGTTGAAGGATGCGGGTGAAAGTCACCAAGATATTGCAAACGAGTTGGGCGTTGATAGATCTACTATTTCACACTATCTGAATGGCAGTAATTTATCATGGAACTCAATTGATGTTGCAAAAACAATAACTGAACTTTCTCCTCGTGATTTTTTAAAAATGGCTGAAGCCATATTAGATGAACCGGAACAGAGTCGTAAAATTGTGAATATTTGCCGAGAAAGAGATTTCGAAGTAACTATAAAAGATTCTTGTATTGGTTGCGGATTATGTGTAAATGCATGTTCGATGAAAGCTATTCAATTGGAATCGTTACAAGCACATGCAGACTCCATACAATGTTGCGGTTGCCAGCTTTGTGAAGATGAGTGCCCAACTAATTCTATAAAAATTTTGGAGATTTAATATGATTAGGAATTTAAAAGAAGTTAATGACAATAACTTTGACATCACAAGAGATGCTGAAGAAGTAAGGAAATTAACTTTCAATGACCAAACCTGTTTGGGTTGTGGAATTTGTGAGTCTACTTGTCCTGTTGAAGCAATTACTTTAAATGCAATTGCTGTGGATGCTCGTCACAGACTTTCAAATGACATTTACTTCAGTGGTCATGAAAAAATTGCTCAAAACTTCAAAGATGATTTTGATGTTCAAAGAATTACAATTGACGAAAGTAAATGTGTATTGTGTGGTATGTGCAGCGGATTATGTCCTGTTGATGCATTAGTATTAACCATTAATGACGTACCTATCCGTGAAATTGAAGCATATCCTCATTATAACGCTTTCTCAGAAATTGATGATGATGAATGTATCTACTGTAAAAGATGTGAAGTTGCATGTCCTCGTGATGCAATTGTCATTGAAAGAGTTTTACCGAATCGTACTGACTTAGTAACTGGTGAAATTGAAGTTAATGAAGAAGATTGTATTTACTGTGGTGTATGTCAAGAATTATGTCCTGCAGAAGCTATAGTTGTTGATCAAGAAACTGGAAAAGAATCCATTGTTATTGACAAAGACAAATGTGTATATTGTCTTGTATGTAAAAAATCTTGTCCTGTTAACGCTATCAAAGCGCTTTGTAGAGCTTGTTCATACGGAGAATATGATTTAGATCCTGCAAAAGCTGTTGTTAGCGGTAACTCTGTAATTGACTCTAGCCTTTGTGTATACTGCGGTTGGTGTGAAGGAGTATGTCCTACTGATGCAGCAAAAGTTAAAAAACCATTTGAAGGTAGTATCGAAGTTGATGATGAAAAATGTCAAGCTTGTGGTGCTTGTGTAGATATCTGTGCATGTAATGCTTTAGCATTCCCAGTATCTTCAGGTCCAGGTTCTAGAATGGAACACGTCATTGCTAACAATGATTATTGTGTAAAATGTAAAGCATGTGAAAAAGCATGTCCTAATGGCGCTATTACCGTAACAAGAACTGAAGTTGATCACACTCCTATTAACTCCGCTACTTGGAAAGAAGCTTTAGATGCTATTAAAGACTAGGTGATTATATGGAACTTAAAGTTAATCAAGATAATTGTTTAGGATGCGGGATTTGTGTAATTGCTTGTCCTGTTAATGCAGCTATCAGTCCTGAAAATGCTGGTGGT
>Ga0129306_1001720_pt1 | contig 22896 bp, 18 predicted proteins | sample P827metagenome_FD_94438 | JGI IMG/M metagenome (GOLD analysis project Ga0129306, IMG submission 94438) | Capybara group fecal microbial communities from Wisconsin, USA - P827 metagenome | ecosystem: Host-associated > Mammals > Digestive system > Large intestine > Fecal | place: USA: Wisconsin... | reverse complement strand
GCGCAAGGGTGATGTTCAGCGCGCTCGTGCTGGTGCTCAGAACATCGTTCCTAACTCAACTGGTGCTGCTAAGGCTATCGGTCTCGTTATCCCCGAGCTGAACGGTAAGCTGATCGGTGCTGCTCAGCGCGTTCCGACTCCTACAGGTTCTACCACTATCCTGCACGCTGTTGTTAAGGGTGAGGTAACTGTTGAGGGTATCAATGCTGCTATGAAGGCTGCTCAGAACGAGAGCTTCGGTTACACTGAGGAGAAGCTCGTTTCTAGCGACATCATCGGTATGAAGTTCGGTTCACTCTTCGATGCTAACCAGACTATGGTTTCTAAGATCGGTGATGGCAACTCTCTCGTACAGGTTGTTGCTTGGTACGACAATGAGAACTCTTACACTTCTCAGATGGTTCGCACCATTAAGTACCTCGCTGAGCTGAAATAATACCGCTCAAATATAAAAAATAGCCACTCGATTTTGTCGGGTGGCTTTTTTTATGTAATTTTGCCAACAAAAGAAAGAATTATGCAGATTTCAAAGAATTTTGGAGGCAAGTTCCTACAAGGCTGCGGCTGCCTGTCTATCGGCATTGTCGTTTGCCTCATCATCATATGCATCATCCCCTTAGATGAAGACGACAAGGAAACGGCTGAAGACCAACAGCCGCAGGAGAAGACCGAGCAGGTAGAAAAGAAAGATAGCGTGGTGGTTACGGAAGTAATGGAGGGCGACCCCTACAAGGAACTTGACGAACTGATAGGACTGGAACAGGTGAAGGAGGAGGTGCGCTCGTTGGCCAACTTCGTGAAGGTACAGAAACAGCGCGAGGCACAGGGCATGAAGCGGCCCAAGATGTCATACCACTTGGTGTTTACAGGTAGCCCAGGTACGGGTAAGACGACGGTAGCGCGTATCGTGGCACGTATCTATAAGGATTTAGGCGTGCTGAAAAAAGGGCACACCGTAGAAACAGACCGATCCGGACTGGTGGCAGCTTATGTGGGTCAGACGGCTATCAAGACCAATGCGCTGATTGACTCTGCACTGAATGGCGTTCTTTTCATTGATGAGGCCTATGCACTCGTACCAGAGAGGAAAGACAACGACTATGGTCAGGAGGCTATCTCGACGCTGCTGAAACGCATGGAGGACGACCGCGACAAGCTGGTGGTCATCGTTGCGGGCTATACTGACGAGATGAAGCACTTCATTGACTCCAACCCTGGTTTGAAGTCGCGTTTTAACCGTTACATCAACTTTCCCGACTATTCGGGCAAGGAACTCTACGACATCTTTTGCATGTATGCGCGCAAGAACCAGTACAAGCTGACTCCGGAGGCTGAAGTACATTTGAAGAAACTCTTCGACTATGCTGTTGCTCATAAAGACCGTAATTTCGGCAATGCCCGTTTTGCGCGTAATATCTTTGAGAAATCTATTCAGCGACAGGCCAACCGTCTGTCCAACGTTACGAATGCGACAAAGGAACAATTGACACTACTTACGATAGATGATGTGAAATGGGGCAGCAAAAAATGATTACCATACTCGGTCCGACGGCCAGCGGTAAGACTCCGTTGGCAGCTGCACTGGCCTATGAGGTCGGTGGAGAGATCCTCTCTGCTGACTCGCGACAGGTGTATCGGCGTATGGACATCGGGACGGGTAAGGATCTGGAGGATTATCAAGGGGTGCCTTATCACTTGATAGATATTGTGGAGCCTGGTACAAAATATAATCTGTTTCAGTATCAGCAGGATTTCTTCGATGCCTATCAAGATATTGTGAATAGGGGCGTCACCCCGATACTCTGTGGGGGTACGGGTCTTTATATTGAAGCGGTGCTGAAGGGCTATCAGTTGTCGCCAGTTCCACAGAATCCTGAACTGAGACAACGGCTGGAGGGTAAGTCGCTGGAAGAACTGACTGAGATGTTGCGCGCACTAAAGGCGCAAAATGGTACTGTGATGCATAACACGACAGATGTCGATTCCTGTCAGCGAGCCATCAGAGCCATCGAGATTGAGGAGTATAATCTGCATACTCCCACGCCCAAACGCGAGTTGCCGCCTATTGACTCACTGATTATTGGCGTGAATATCGATCGCGAAGAGCGTAGGAAGAAGATTACCCGCAGGCTGAAAGCGCGATTGGAGGAGGGGATGATTGATGAAGTGAAGGGGCTGTTGGCGGAGGGAATACCGGCTGAAGACCTTATTTATTATGGATTGGAATATAAGTTCGTGACTGAATACGTGACGGGTAAGACATCTTATGACGAGATGTTCTCGCGTCTGGAGATTGCCATTCATCAGTTTGCCAAGCGGCAGATGACATGGTTTAGAGGGATGGAGCGTCGTGGATTTACTATTCATTGGATCGACGCGATGCTTCCTATGGATGAGAAAGTAAAGGAAATATTAAAGATATGGCAGTAGAAAGGTGGGGCGTTCTGTATTGCCCCAAAAGGAACAGCAACAAGCAGCGCGAGCGTTTGCAGCGTGTGTTGGATGAGCGCAAGGTCAGTTACGACTTTGTGCAGAGTGAGTCGACTGACAGTGTGGAACGGTTGGTGAGCATGCTGATTCATAATGGTTATAAGACGATTATCATCGTAGGTGGTGACTCTGCTCTGAACGATGCCGTCAACTGCCTGATGAAGGAAGAAAAACAGGTGCGCGACCAGATTGCCCTGGGTGTTATTCCGCATGGCGTTATGAACGACTTTGCCCGTTATTGGGATTTCAAGGAGGGGGAGATTGAACAGACGGTCGATTGGCTCATCAAGCATCGCATTCGTACGGTGGATTTAGGTTGTCTCCGATATACGAACAAGAATGGTGAGTCGTGTCATCGCTATTTCCTGAATTGCGTTAATATCGGGCTGATTGCCGATGTGATGAACTTGCGTCGTCAGACCCGTTCGCTGCTTGGCTCTCGCAAACTGGCGTTCATTGTTTCCATTTTCCTCATGATTTTCCACCGTATGGATTATAAGATGTGTGTGAAAATCAATAGCGATACGGTCAATCGCAAAGTTATGAATATGTGTATAGGAAGTGGACCGGGTTATGGACAGACGCCTAGTGCTGTGCCATATAATGGCATGCTCGATGTATCGGTTGTGTATCATCCGGAATTGTTGCAGCTCTTTGCTGGTTTCTGGCTATTGATTACAGGACGTTTCCTCAACCATCGCAGCGTGCATCCCTATCGCACTCGTGAGGTGGTCGTGGAGGAAGCCAAGCATGCTTTGGTAGGTGTGGATGCCCGATTGGTGGGAACACCTGTCGGGTCTTATCGTATCAGCGTGGAGCAAGAAGTGATTAATTTCCTGATACCCGATTAGCCATTTTTGGAGATGAGCCTTAACAGCGGCTCGTTCAAAATGGTAATCTTGCGTCCGTCTGTAGAGATAAGCCCTTCGCTGACAAAACTCGACAAAGTGCGGATGGCATTGCTCGTTGTCATGTTAGAGAGGTTGGCCAGATCCTCACGGCTAGGCTCAATGGCCAGTGTGCAGTTCTTGCTGTCTGTTCCGTAGCTTTCATAGAGTTTGATAAGCGTTTCAGCCAGTCTGCCCCTGAGGTGTTTTTGGGTGAGGCTGACGATACGCTCATCCGCATGACCCAGCAATTGAGCCAGTCGCTTGATGAAGTACAGTGCTATCTCGTGGTTTTCGCAAATGAGTCTTTTAATCGTAGCCAGCGGAATCAGGCAAAGTGTGCAGTCTTCAAATGCAGCAGCTTCCGTGATATAGTTGGTTTCTGCCAATCCTGCCCTATAGCCGAAAAAACCTTTGACCTCTGCCATACGGACAATTTGCTGACGTCTGCTTACACCCTCTTTGTAAATTTTTACTTTTCCTTTCAGTAGAAAGAATAGGTATTGGGGCGCTTCGTTTTCACGATAGATGATATCGTTCTTTTTGTAATGCTGGATTGATATGCTTTCTGCTAGATATTGATGCTGCTCATCCGTCAGCGGAGCCCAAAGCTCGCTGATGGTTTGAATGACTTCTGTGGCTGTTTCTTTTCCCAATACCATCTTTTTCCGTGTTCCATTAATAGCGGTGCAAAAGTACGAAAAAACTTTAAATAGGGCGTCAGATTGTCGTAAAAACTCTTCCACAGTAGGTAAAATTACTACTTTTCTCAAAAAAAAACCAAAATAATTTTGTTTTCACAGTAAAATTGCGTACTTTTGAAGAAATTTAATGAATCTAAAACGAAGTAAAACCTTAAAATAGGAGCTATGAGTTATTTACGATTAGAAAAAGCTGTTATGACCAACTTGGAGGAGTCGCTCCGTCGTGAATTGCTTCGAACGAACCGGTCGGGGGCTTACAGTGCATCTACGCTGGTAGATTGTAACACCCGCAAATACCATGGTTTGCTCGTTGTTCCCGTACCTGAGCTTGATGATGAGAACCATGTTCTCTTGTCTTCGCTCGACTGTACGGTTATCCAGCACGGTGCAGAGTTCAATCTCGGACTCCACAAGTATCAGGGAAACAATTACAGTCCCAAAGGTCACAAGTACATTCGCGAGTTCTCTTGTGATGTAGTGCCCACCACGCTTTATCGCGTTGGTGGTGTGTTGTTAAAGAGGGAGACTATCTTCCAGGCGTATGCTGACCGCATTCTCATCCGTTATACGCTGGAGGATGCTCATTCGGCTACTACACTGCGTTTCCGTCCATTCCTGGCATTCCGCTCGGTACGTCAGTTTACTCATGAGAACTCGACGGCCAGCCGTGAGTATCACGATGTAGAGAATGGTATCCGTACCTGTATGTATGCAGGCTATCCTGACCTGTACATGCAGTTCAATAAGAAAAACGAGTTCGTGTTCCAGCCCGACTGGTATCGTGGCGTGGAGTATCCAAAGGAACAGGAGCGTGGATATGCTTCCAATGAAGACCTCTACGTGCCTGGTTATTTTGAGATGAGTATCAAAAAGGGTGAGAGCATCATCTTCTCAGCTTCTACCTCGTCCATCAAGACCAACACGCTGAAAACACTGTTCCAGAAGGAGATTGATGTACGTCAGCCACGTGATAACTTCTATCACTGTCTGGTAGCCGCAGCTCATCAGTTCCACAATCGTCAGCCCAACGATGACCGCTATCTATTGGCTGGCTATCCTTGGTTCAAGGCTCGTGCCCGCGACACGTTTATCGCACTGCCCGGATTGACCCTCTCAATTGGCGAACAGGACTATTTCGAGCTGGTTATGAAGACTGCTGAGAAGGGACTTCGTGAATTCATGGAGGACAAGCCTCTCAGTGTGAAGATTTACGAGATCGAACATCCTGATGTTCCCCTGTGGGCCGTTTGGGCAATCCAGCAGTATGCCAAGGATGCTGGTAAGGAGCAGGGTTATAAGATGTATGGCAAACTGGTGAAGGACATCGTTGATTATGTCATGGACGGTGGCCATCCCAATATGCGTCTCGATGATAACGGACTGGTCTATGCCAACGGGCGCGACAAGGCTATCACATGGATGAACTCTACAGCCAACGGCAAACCTGTTGTTCCTCGTTCGGGTTATATTGTTGAGTTCAATGCACTATGGTACAATGCTATTAAGTTCTGCGCTTCGCTGGAAGCCGAGTTTGGCGACAAGAAGTATGCAGAGAAGTTGGAGAAGCTGGCTGAATTGTGCAAGAAGTCGTTCGTCGACACCTTCCTCAATGAGTATGGCTATCTGCTCGATTATGTGGATGGCACCATGATGGACTGGAGCGTACGTCCTAACATGATATTCCCTGTTGCTTTCGACTATTCACCTCTGTCGCAAGACCAGAAGAAGAGCGTGCTAGACATTTGTACGCGCGAGTTGCTCACCCCGAAGGGCTTGCGCTCGCTGTCGCCTAAGAGTGGAGGCTACAACCCCATGTATGTCGGACCGCAGACACAGCGCGACTATGCTTATCATCAGGGCACAGCGTGGCCATGGTTGGGCGGCTTCTACATGGAGGCCAGCTTGAAGCTTTATAAGCGCACTCGCCTTTCGTTCATCGAGCGCCAGCTGGTAGGTTATGAAGACGAGATGATGTATCATGCTTTGGGTACTATCAGCGAACTGTTCGACGGCAACCCGCCATTCCACGGACGTGGAGCTATGGCCTTTGCCATGAATGTGGCTGAAATTCTGCGTACACTGAAACTGATAGAGAAATATACGTATCAAAATAAATAAGGAGGAAACGCTATGAAAGTTTTAATGTTTGGATGGGAGTATCCTCCTCACGTGTTTGGTGGACTTGCCACTGCTAACTATGGTATCTCTCAGGGTCTCTATGCTCAGGGCGATATGGATATCACGCTCTGTCTGCCTCATCCCTTTGGCGATGAAGACAGATCGGCGTGCCAGATTGTGGCCATGAATGCCGTGCCCATTGCCTATCGCGACGTGTCAGCTGACTACGTTCGCGAACGTGTAGGCAATATCATGGATCCTGACCTCTATTTCCGTTTGCGCGATCACCTTTATGCCGACTTCAATTACATGCACGTCAACGACTTGGGTGCTATGGAGTTTGCTGGTGGTTATCCGGGAAATCTGCATGAGGAAATCAACAACTATTCGATTATTGCGGGAGTGGTAGCTCGTACCTTTGATTACGACATCATTCATGCTCACGACTGGTTGACTTATCCTGCAGGCATCCATGCCAAGCAGGTAAGTGGCAAACCCTTGTGCATCCATGTTCATGCTACTGACTTCGACCGTTCGCGCGGAAAGGTTAACCCCACCGTTTACTCCATCGAGAAAAACGGTATGGATAATGCTGACTGTATCATGTGCGTATCTGAGCTGACTCGTCAAACGGTTATTAACCAGTATCATCAGGACCCACGCAAGTGTTACACCGTTCATAATGCGGTTTATCCATTGCCCGATGAGTATCAGGCCATCCCACGTCCCGACCACACTGGCAAGGAGAAGATTGTGACCTTCCTCGGACGTATCACCATGCAGAAAGGACCTGAATATTTTGTTGAGGCTGCCAATATGGTTATTCGCCGTACCAATAATGTTCGCTTCTGTATGGCGGGTTCTGGCGATATGATGGATGCAATGATTCATCTGGCTGCCGAGCGTGGCATAGCTGACCGCTTCCACTTCCCTGGCTTCATGCGTGGCAAGCAGGTGTACGAGTGCTTGAAAGATTCCGATGTTTATGTAATGCCTTCTGTATCCGAACCGTTCGGTATCTCACCTCTGGAGGCGATGCAGTGCGGAACGCCTTCCATCATCTCTAAGCAGTCTGGCTGCGCCGAGATTCTGACCAACTGTATTAAGGTTGACTATTGGGATATCCATGCATTAGCCGATGCCATCTACAGCATCTGCGCTAATGACTCGCTATTCCAGTATCTCAAGGAAGAAGGAAAGAACGAGGTCGACCAGATTACATGGGAAAAGGTTGGCGCATGGATTGCCACTCTCTATAAACGTACCCTTGGTTGGGAACAGTAAGATTAAACATTAAACATTAAATATTAAACGATTATGAAAACAATTTGTTTATATTTCGAGATACATCAGATCATCCATCTGAAGCGCTATCGTTTCTTCGATATCGGTACCGATCATTATTACTATGACGACTATGAGAACGAGCGCAGTATTACAGATATTGCCAATCGTAGCTACATGCCTGCACTGACGGCAATTGGCGATATGATAAAGGAGCATGGCGACTATTTCAAGGTAGCCTTCTCGCTCTCAGGTACAGGAATTGAGCAGCTGGAGTTCCATGCTCCTCAGGTTATCGAGAAGCTGCAGGAGCTCAACCAGACGGGTTGCGTTGAATTCCTGGCAGAGCCTTACAGTCACGGACTTTCTTCACTGGCAAACGAGGAGACCTTCGCCCTCGACGTGAAGAAGCAGGCTGCAAAGATTGAAGAGTTGTTTGGCAAGAAACCTACCGTAGCCCGTAACTCATCGCTCATCTACAGCGACGACATCGGTTCGCAGATTGCTGCTCTGGGCTTCAAGGGTATGCTGACAGAGGGTGCCAAGCACGTGCTCGGCTGGAAGTCGCCTCACTATGTTTACAACTGCAACATCGCTCCTAACCTGAAGCTGTTGCTCCGTGATGTAGAGCTGTCTGACGATATCTCACTGCGTTTCAACAATCCCGACTGGGAAGGATATCCACTGTTTGCCGACAGTTACATCGATCGCATTGCTAAGTTCCCTGAGGAGGAGCAGATCATCAATATCTTCATGGAGCTCTCTGCTCTGGGTATCGCTCAGCCACTCAGCTCCAATATCCTCGACTTCTTGAAGGCTCTGCCTGCTTGTGCCAAGGAGAAAGGTATCACCTTCTCTACGCCGACGGAGATCTGCATGAAGGTGAAGAGCGTGGGCAATCTCGATGTGCCCGATACTCTCTCATGGGTAGACGAAGAGCGCGACTGCTCTTGCTGGCTGGGCAATGCCATGCAGCGTGAGGCCTTCAATAAGCTCTATAGCGTAGCCGACCGTCTGCGTATTGCCGACGATCCACGCATCAATCAGGACTGGGATTACCTGCAGGCCTCTAACAACTTCCGTTTCATGACCACCAAGCCCTCTAACGTAGGTCTCGATCGTGGCATCTATAGCGGACCTTTCGATGCTTTCACCAACTATATGAATATTCTGGGCGACTTCATCAACAGAGTAAACGCTCTCTATCCTCTCGAAATTGAGAACGATGAGCTTAATGCTCTTCTCACTACCATCCGCAATCAGGGTGACGAGATTGAGCAGAAGGATGCTGAGATTATCCGTCTGAAAGCACGTCTGGCCAAGTTTGAACCAGCTGAAGAGGAGAAGAAACCAGCCGCTAAGAAGGCTGCTGCTCCTAAGAAGCCAGCCGCTAAGAAGCCTGCTGCCAAGAAAACTGCCGCTCCCAAAAAGGAAGAAAAGAAATAGTGGTTTTCTGAGTAAATAACGTGTCAAGGAGCTCTCCCATCAGGGAGGGCTCTTTTCTTTTGCTGTCAATTTGGCATCCATTTACGACAAAATGACACAGATTTTCGTTTGGCATCTATCTTGCCTATAGATAGGTGAGCGCCACAAGGTACTCAAAAGTAATAAAAATAATGTATAACCAAAAATAGAATTAGGAGGTAACGATTATGATGCCAATGATGAGAACTAACAGTTGGATTCCTACAGTGTTTAACGACTTGTTTGATGCAGAGTTTATGCCCAAGGCCAATGCTACGGCTCCTGCCATCAACGTAAAGGAAAACGACAAAGCGTATACCGTGGAGCTGGCTGCTCCAGGCATGAAGAAGGAAGACTTCAACGTACACATCAATGATGAGGGCAACCTGATCATCAAGATGGAACAGAAGCAGGAACACAAGGAGGAGGACAAGAATACACGCTATCTGCGTCGCGAGTTCAGCTACTCAAAGTTCGAGCAGACATTGATTCTGCCTGACGATGTGAATAAGGAGCAGATTTCTGCCAAGGTCGAGAACGGCGTGTTGACGGTCGATTTGCCCAAGTTGGTTGAGGAGAAAGTAAAGGTATCTCGCCAGATAAGTATTGAGTAATAAGGTAGTAGGTAAAAAGATTTAAGGAGGAAAAAGAAGCCCCGCTCGATTATTTTGAGCGGGGCTTCTTGCTTATGCTTGCTTGTCGAGTTCTGCTAGGTTTTCGGCTATCATCTCGTCGGTGACGGTGTAGTTCTGAAGGTCGCCCTTGATGAACGACTCATAAGACGGCATATCGATGAGACCGTGACCAGAGAGGTTGAAGAGGATGACTTTCTCCTCGCCAGTCTCTTTACACTTGTTAGCCTCGCGGATAGTGGCAGCTATTGCATGGCAGCTTTCTGGAGCGGGGATAATACCCTCGGTACGGGCGAAGAGCATACCAGCCTCGAAGGTCTCGAGTTGGGGAATGTCCACACCGTGCATCAGTCCGTCCTTGATGAGTTGTGAGATAATCATACCAGCACCATGATAGCGCAGACCACCAGCGTGGATGTTAGAGGGCTTAAAATTGTGACCCAGCGTGAACATAGGTAGTAGAGGCGTGTAGCCAGCCTCGTCACCGAAGTCATAGCGGAACTGACCACGCGTCAGCTTAGGACAGCTGTCCGGCTCAGCAGCAATGAACTCCGTATGTCGCTCACCACTCAGATTATGGCGCATGAATGGGAACGAGATACCGCCGAAGTTACTTCCGCCACCGAAGCAACCAATGACGATGTCTGGATACTCGCCTGCCATCTGCATCTGCTTCTCGGCCTCAAGACCGATGATGGTCTGGTGCAGACCAACGTGGTTGAGCACGGACCCCAGCGTGTATTTACAGTTAGGTGTGGTGGTTGCCAGCTCGACAGCCTCAGAGATGGCAGTACCCAGAGATCCAGAGTGTGTGGGATCCTTGGTCAGGATGTCCTTGCCGGCGCGAGTGGACATCGAGGGAGATCCCTCGACGACAGCACCGAATGTACGCATGATACTACTGCGATAGGGCTTCTGCTGCATGGTAATCTTCACCTGATAGACTGCACAGTCGAGTCCGTAAATTTTGGCAGCGTAAGAAAGAGCTGCGCCCCACTGTCCGGCACCAGTCTCAGTGGTGACGTTGGTGGTACCCTCCTGCTTGGCATAGTAGCACTGGGGCAGGGCAGAGTTGATTTTATGTGAACCAAGTGGGTTGGTTGACTCGTTCTTGAAATAGATATGTGCAGGGGTATCCAGCGCCTCTTCAAGGGCGTAGGCACGCACCAATGGTGTTGAACGGTAGTACTTGTATTTCTCCAGCACATCCTCAGGAATGTCAATCCAACGATGCTCGGTGTCCAACTCCTGCACACAGCATTCGCGTGGGAAGATGTGTGCCAAGTCATCGACACCCAAAGGTTGCTTTGTTGCCGGATGGATAGGCGGCATGGGTTTGTTGGGCATGTCTGCCTGAATGTTGTACCACTGTGTTGGAATCTCACTCTCTTGAAGGATGAATTTTTTCTGTTTTGCCATTGTTTTTTGTTGTTGGTTATATATTACCGTCTGCAAAGGTAGTGTTTTTAATTAAGAATTACGAATGAAGAATTAATTATTTGATTAAAATTAGTACCTTTGCATCCGTTATGCTAGTCATTATTACAGTTTTTGCCTATTTTTCCTTGCTTTTTGCTATCAGCAGATGGACGGGACGCAAGGCTACGAACGCGACATTCTACCGGGCAGATCGCCGATCTCCTTGGTATATGGTTGCTTTCGGCATGGTGGGAGCTTCTATTTCAGGTGTCACATTTGTGTCAGTGCCAGGCATGGTGGTTCACACCCAGATGACCTATCTTCAGATGTGTATGGGATTTGTCCTGGGTTATGTTTTCGTAGCTTTGGTGATGCTACCTCTTTATTACAGACTGAATCTGACATCGATATACGGCTATTTGGACAGGCGTTTCGGACATTGCTCGTACAAGACGGGAGCCTCGTTTTTCCTATTGTCAAAGATGATGGGAGCGGCAGTCAGGTTCTTTGTGGTATGCATCATTCTGCAGCGATTTGTCGGTGAGCCAATGGGAATACCATTTGCAATAACGGTGCTGATAATGGTCGCCTTAATCTGGCTGTATACTCGCCAGGGAGGCATCAAGACGTTGGTGTGGACCGATTCGTTGCAGACGGTTTGCTTGTTCACCACGCTTCTCCTTATTATATATAAGGTGGCGGCAGATATGGGGCTGACAGTCGGTGAGACTGTCGATGTAGTCAGAAAGAGCGAACTGTCACGTGTTTTTGTGATGGGCGACTGGGTTTCGAAACAATATTTCTGGAAACAGTTCCTAAGTGGTATCTTTGTGGTGATTGTCATGACGGGTTTGGATCAGGATATGATGCAGAAGAATCTGACGTGCAAGACGCTGCGGGGTGCGCAGAAAGATATGTGCTCATATGGCCTGGCTTTCTTGCCGGCCAATCTCTTGTTTCTCTCGTTGGGTGTATTGCTGACGGTGTGGTATCAGCGTATGGGCGTTGCGCAACCGATGTCCGGTGATGAATTGTTGCCGCAATTCGTAGAACTTACCACCAGCCTTTCACCACTCACCACCTGCCTTTTCGTCCTTGGCATCGTAGCAGCCTCTTTTTCCAGTGCTGACTCAGCGTTGACTTCGCTGACCACCATTTACTGCGTGGATATCCGAGAGCGAGCAAATGACGAGGGGCTGCGAAAACGGGCGCATTTGGCTATGTGTGGCATCTTTGTGTTGGTCATCCTTTTGTTCAAGGCCGTCAATTCGACGAGTCTGATTGATGCAGTCTATATCATCGCATCGTACACTTACGGACCCTTGCTTGGGTTGTTTGCCTATGGACTGATATGGCGCCGTTCGGTCAACGACCGATATGTTCCCTATATTGCCGTATTGTCACCCTTGTTGTGCTATGCGCTGGATTATGGGGTAGGGCATTGGCTGGGTTATCGTCTGGGCTACGAACTGCTGATGATCAACGGGCTTCTGACTTTTGCTGGTCTTTGGTTGACTCGCCAGAAAGGGTAGGCTGCTGGCTCTCTTCTCTTAATTTGTCAAAGTACTCCTTGGGTTGACTGCCCATGACACGCTTAAACGAGGTGGCAAAATATTTAGGATCACGGAATCCTACGCGATAGGCGATGTCGCTGATGCGCAAGTCGGGATTCGCCTTGGCCATCTTGCAGGCCGTCTGAATCCTGATATCGCGAATAAATGTTGATATATTTTTACCGGTCAGTGCACGCAGCTTATTATAGAGCGAACTGGAGCTGGCGCCCATATCGGCAGCAAACGATTCTCTGTCGTAGTCGCAGTCGTCTATATGGTCGTTGACGCACTTAATGGCTCTTTGTAGGAATTTCTGGTCTGGCGTCTCGAAAGCCTCTTGAACAAGCTCTTCAAGTGATTTGTTTTCCATATCTGCCGTTTCTGGCAGACTAATGGTAGGTATATGGAGGGTAATGTTCGCAGGAATGTGGAATGCTGACGATGGTTCCTCACTGGTCTGTCTTTCTTGACCTTCCAGTTCTGCATGGAATGCCTCTTTTGTTATTGGCTGCTCTATGAGCACCATATTGCCTTGTCTTTCATCGAATTTGCTTTTAAAGGTACCGTGGTGCAGCACAGTCAACTGGCGTGCTATTACGATACTCGTGTTAAGTCGCTTCTTGCTGTTATCCGTCAGTCGAATCCTCATAATGTCATAATTGGGAGTCGTGTTGGCTTCTACGTGTACCTTTGTGCCCGCTGAGGCATTCTTGAGCATGTCTGACAATAGTACGAGAATCATTTTGTCCATTTTATCGGTGTCAATCCAACCCATCATACTCTCTGGCGTGCATTTGACGCTGAAGTCAATCTGTCTGCTTTCCATGAATGGCCTGAAGCCACTTGTCACATCGCGTATATACTGCATGACGTCATTGTTGCTTACCTCTGCTTTAATCTCTTGATAGGGAGACAGTTCATCGTTAGACGAGTGTTGGGAAAGCTTTAGCCGGCCACAATAGACTATCAACAATATGATAATAATGATAAGTAGAATATTGACAAAATTCATAAATGTAACTTTTGATGTTACAAATATAGAAAAAGTAATTGAATTATGCATAATTTAGGTTTAAAAAGATGTTAAACCGGTCGTTTTTGGTTTAAATAATGTGATTTAAGGTTTGAAAAATGGGAAAATCACAAAATTTAAACCATATTTAATGAAATGTAAACTAAAGTTGCGTTTATTTGCAGTATATTTGCAACATGAAAACGAGAATTAGAGAATTCTCTTAGTTTTTTTGAATTAGGGTATTTCCCTATCATACAAGAAAAGAAAATATTTTTAATGGTTAAGGTTTATGGTTGATTAATTTAGTTTTTATTAGAAAAAGCCTCGCTGTGAAGCGAGGCTTTTTTGATGGCTTTCGTTATGTGAGTATTGTCTTAGCTATTTTCCATCAGGAAACGTTCTGCTTCGATGGCAGCCTGGCAGCCAGTTCCGGCAGCGCTGATGGCCTGACGGTAGACGGGGTCGGCGCAGTCACCGGCAACGAAGATGCCGGGTAGCTTGGTGCGTGGGGTTCCTTCTATCTTCTTCAGATAGCCAACTTCGTCGGTTTCCAGCCATTCCTTAAAGATATCCGTGTTAGGCTTGTGACCGATAGCCAGGAAAAATCCGTCAATGGCGATGTCGACCATCGTTTCATCCGGTTCTCCCTTACGCTTTACCAGATGGGCGCCTTCTACGCCGTTTTCGCCAAACAGGCCTAGTGTGTTATGTTCAAAGAGAATCTCGATGTTCTCTGTTTTCATGACGCGATCCTGCATCACCTTTGAGGCACGAAGGAATGGTTTGCGAACAATGAGATACACTTTCTTGGCAAGTCCGCTCAGATAGAGAGCGTCTTCGCAGGCTGTATCACCGCCTCCAACCACAGCAACCGTCTTCTTGCGATAGAAGAAACCGTCGCAAGTGGCGCAAGCACTGACGCCTTGCCCGTTATATTTCCGTTCGTCATCCAGTCCCAGATACTTGGCAGAAGCTCCCGTGGCGATAATAACGGTATCGGCCTCTATTTCATTGCCGGCATCATCCCATACGTGGTATGGTCTGCTAGAGAAGTCTACTTTAGTGATTTCACCGTCGCGGATATCCGTACCGAATCGCTCAGCTTGTTCCCTCAAGTCCATCATCATCTGATTGCCGTCTACGCCTTGTGGATAACCGGGGAAGTTTTCTACCTCCGTAGTCTGAGTCAATTGACCTCCAGGCTGGAGACCACAATATTCCACAGGCTGCAGATTGGCGCGGCTGGCATAGATGGCGGCAGTGTAGCCCGCAGGACCACTGCCTATGATTAGGCATTTTACGTGTTCCATGTTTATTTCAGCAGTTCTTCTATTTGCTTGGCAATATTCTCCATCTTTTCTGTCGGCTCAAAGCGAGCTACTACCTGTCCCTTCTTGTTGATCAGGAACTTGGTGAAGTTCCATTTGATGTCGGGTTTCTGCTTGTAGTCAGGGTCAGCTTTGCCCAGCATATCCTCCAGAATCGGGGCGATGGGGTGGGTCATATCCCAACCGGCAAATCCTTTCTGCTCTTGTAGGAATTTGAACAGTGGGTCGGCATCCTCGCCATTAACCTTTACCTTTTTGAAACGGGGGAACTCCGTGCCGAAGTTCAGCTTGCAGAATTCGTGTATGCTCTCGTCAGTACCGGGAGCCTGTTGTCCGAATTGGTTGCAGGGGAAGTCCAGAATCTCAAATCCCTGACTATGGTATTGCTTGTACAGAGCCTCCAGCTCGTCATACTGTGGGGTGAAGCCGCACTTAGTGGCAGTGTTGACAATCAACAGCACTTCGTTGGCATACTCTTTTAGCGAAACATCTTTCCCTTTTCTGTCCTTGACAGAGAAATCGTAAATTGTCTTCATTTCGTTCTTTGTTGTTATAGTATAAATAAGAATTCGTATCTTTACTTGGTGAGCAAAGATACGAATAATTCATGGGATATCCAAATGTTTTATGATTTTTTGTGTAGAAAGTCTATTAGAGTTTCCAATCAGTTATTAATTGACTCGTTTCAACAGTCTCAATCTCGTTTTCTGTATCGTCGGGCAGGTTGCAGAAGAAATCAATTCCTGTTTCTCTTTCAAGTTGCTGAATGTTTCTTGCGTATCCGCTAATTGGTCCCCAATCGGTTGGGTCGAGATGCTCGAGTAAGAATCCAATAGCTTTCATGGTGCTTCCTTTCTTGCTGAGCAGAGCCATGTAGAAGAACTTTGGCACGATATGATTTCCTTTGGTATAACCCAAAATTTTGTCGTTACTGTCAATGGTACCTCCTTTGCATACATATAGCGTGTCTGACTGTTTAGCCCAGGTGCGTACTCTGCCTTCCAATGTTGCCCATGCTCCAACATTAAAGTTGTGTACCATGGGGTAAATATTGGTCATATAGTAGGTCTGGCCATTGGCTTCCTGAGAGCCAAGGCGATCAGCTGATGCAAGAATGTGTCCCTTTTCGTAATAGGAGGAGTTGGCAAGGGGTGGATTGGTCTTGCTTAACTCATTATAGGTCTCCTGCTGTTCGTTTTGAGGAACGTCAGGGTCGTAGTTCCAAGGATCACCGTTTGACCAATTACTGCGACTCCAGTTGCTGGCATTGGTGGCACTATACATTTTGTAGCATACCCATCTCGTAGCTTTTTTGGTATGGTCCCATTCCAAACTGTAGTTGACACCACGTTCGTTCGTTTTACTGTTTAACACCGCATAGTGTACGATAACCTCACTGCTTGATGCCTGTGACAGGGCAGGGAACTCTAAATTAGATTTAGCCTCTGCAGGCCCCTTTAGTTGGCGAGAGTCTGTTGTGACGGTTGTCGTCGTTTGGCCATTTTTACGTGGATTGTAATCATTGTAATCATCTCCGCAGCCAAACAAAACAAGTGCTGCTGAAAAGAGTAATGTGGTTTTCAATGTCTTCATGTTGCAAAGGTTTTTTAGTTTATAAGTTTTTCAGATAAGAAAGGCACGATCAAAGGCATATGCAACTACCTTTGGACGCGCCTTAAATGTTTGTTCCGGCTTGAAATTATTTATTTCTTCGCAGCCTTACCGTAGCGGCTCATGAACTTGTCGACGCGACCAGCGGTGTCGACGAGCTTGCTCTTACCAGTGTAGAACGGGTGAGATGTGCTCGAAATTTCAATCTTTACCACGGGGTAAGTTTCGCCTTCGAACTCTACGGTGTCATTCGTCTTTGCGGTAGAGCGCGAGAGGAACATATCGCCGTTGGACATGTCCTTAAACACGACGGGGCGATAGTTTTCTGGATGAATACCTTTTTTCATTTTACTTGTTAATTATTATATGTTATTTGTCAATTGTGCATAAAAGCGGTTGCAAAGGTACGACATTTTTTCTGATTATGCAAATCTTTCTCTTGTTTTTTATTAGAATCATGTAAAAAGACCAGTTTGCAAATACTTTCGGAGTAATCAAAAATACTTTCGGAGTATTTGAAATTTAATACCGAGTATTCAGCAATAACCCAGGGTTATTTGAAAATAAGGCAGGGTTATTGAGAAAAAAAAAGCTGCAAAACTCTGAGGTCTTGCAGCCTTCATATCGATTGAGATGTATTACTTCTTAGTCAGAGTGGCATCGTCTACAAGAATGTCCTTACCTGATGAATAATTGGATTTCTTAGGATTCATGACAACCAGACATACTGTGGTCTCAGCTTCGAGCGTGAAGTCGTAGCTTACTTGCTGCCAGCTGGTGCTAAGGTTTGCATAATCGCCATAAGTATAGCTACCTGCTTTGCCGTCATCTCCAATGGGAACAAATCCAGGACGAGCCTGAGCGGCATCTGATGTCGTGGCCTTTACCCAGATTGAGAATGTATAAGTTCCTGCGGCCAATTTAATCTCTTTGCTGGCAAGACGCTTGTTCTGGGTTTCGTTGCCATTCACATTGCAAGAGTAACTTCCACCGTGAGCGTCAGTGCTTTGAGCCAATGTTGCATTGCTTGCGCTTGATGCAGATTTCCAACCTGTTGGCTGACCATCAGCCCATGTCTCAAAGTTTCCATTCTCAAGCGTTGTTGCTGTGGAACCGCCACTGGTACCACCACCGCCTTCGTTGCCACCGCCAGAGGTTCCATCGTCAACTACTGGAGCCTGGCCATTAACGCTTACGAGGTATGCGCCTGTTGCGGTCTCAGGAGTGTTCCCCTTATAGTTCATAATAGGACCATAGACAATAATGGTCGCACCTTTGGCAATCTTATAACCTTCCTTGATGCCCTTTCCGTCCTTGTCCTTTACACGGTAAACAGTGAACTTCTCCGTTGCACCATCTGTGTCAACGATATCAACTGTTACATTCTTATAGCTATCTACTGTGTATTCGGCAGCTGTAATGCCCTTGATATAGTAGCTCTCAGTAGATGCGGTAGTTCCAACTTCTTTACACTTGGCAACGGCTGCTGCAACATTGAAGGGATCAGCCTCTGTACCAGTTCCCTTAGGCGTGCCAGGAGTGACATCGCCACCACCACCAGATTCGCCACCTTCAACTTCTGTCTTTTGACCGTTGACGGTTACGATGTAGGCAGCACCCTTGCCGGCAGTCTCTGGAGTATTTCCGCTATAGTTGTAAATAGGACCATAGACAACTACTTCTGCACCTTTAGGAATCTTATAAGTTGATGGCATCTTCTTTCCATCAGAACCCATAACTTGGAAAGCAGTAAACTGAGCTCCACCGTCTTCGTCTACCATCTTGAATGTTACGTTTCCGTAATTGGCAGCGGGGGTTGCATCAGCAACAACCTTACCCTTGACATAGTATTTCTCTGTAGATTCAGTTGTTCCAATCTCCTTACACTTTGCAATAGCTGCTGCAACATTGAATGGGTCGGACTGTGTTCCTTTACCCTTTGCTTCGCCTGCAGGAGCGTCACCACCGCTATTTTCAGTCTTCTGTCCGTTGACCGTCACGATGTAGGCAGCACCCTTGCTGGCAGTTTCGGGAGTCTTGTTGTTATAGTTGTACATAGGACCATAGATAACAACTTCATCGCCTACTTTGATGGTGTAGCCGTCTTTCATCTTCTGACCGTCAGAACCAGTCACTTGATATGCGTAGAAGCGCTTGCCTGAACCGTCTTTAAAGTCTGACAAGTAGAACGAGGCGTTGCCGTAGTCGGCATCAGCCTTGCCTTCTGTGGCAGCATATCCCTTAACGTAGAATTTCTCTGAAGATACTGCATCACCGATTTCCTTACACTTGGCTATAGCACCTGCAACATTGTAGGGATCGCTAACAGAACCGCTACCCTCTGGATCTACAACTGCTTTCTTGGGGCTGACAGGTTGTCCGTAAGGTTCGGGAACATCCTCGCAACTGGTGAATGTGAGCGCCATAAAGGCCATCGCAATCAAATAATATATCTTTTTCATAATAGTATTTTTTTATTCGTTAATTATTCTGTCTTTTTCCCATTAATGGATACGATGTAGGCAGCACCCTTTCCTGATGTTTCAGGCGTATTGCCCTTGTAGTTGACTACGGGACCGTAGACTACGATTTCATCGCCTACATTGACGGTATATCCGTCAGCAACTTTTTTGCCACCTAAACCACAAACCTGATAGGCTGTGAACTTATTCGCTCCGTCTTTTGTGTCAGACAGATCGAATGAAAGATTTCCAAAGCCGCCCGAAGCAGGAGTAGCTTTAGTGACAAAACCTTTGATGTAGAACTTGTCGGTCGATGCGGTTTCGCCAACTTCCTGGCATTTTTCAATGGCTGCAGCAATGTTGAACGGATCAGCTTCTGTGCCAGTGCCTTGCGGGCCAATGTAAGAACCACCACCAAGGTCGTCGAGCACTTCGTTTCCAGTCCATTTTGCAATGTCTGCCGTCTTTCGGGGCATCAACTGCCAACCGTCTCTATAGCGTGCAGCAATACCTGTGATGTTAATGCGCTCTGTTTCCATGACTTTGTTGGCAAACTTAGCGAAGGTACTTGTGCGGATAACTACATCGCTCATTCCTACGATGTCACGGTTGGCGCAGCCGCCAAGCAGTGTTACGCTACCATCATCGGGAGCAAAAACGGCCTTACCGTCGGCATCTTTCATCTTGATGCCAACCAGTGTGACCAGTTTTCCGCAGTCGTCATCCAGACTGAGCTTGGCCATACGATCGGTCACGATAGGCTTTACAATCATACCTGCCGGGGTGGGCATTAGTTTGTAGTGACGTGCCCATTCGTAGCGTGTCAGTCGTCCAACCTGCTCTGTGGCTTTATCCTTATTATAATAGTATGCTCCTATCTGTGGCTGCTTTTCATAGCCACCCACATAGAGACCTTGCAGTTCTATCAAGATGCACTGCCCAACGGGAAGAGCACCGTAAAGTCCACTTTGGTCAATGCTCAGGGCAATGGCACCAGTGTTGTCTTGGATGTAGAGGCTCTTGTAGATGTTGCCGCCTTCATCGTTGCCGACCACAAGGGCTTTAATCTGCATGGGCTCCTCTACTTGCTTCAGATCGCTGGTACTGATTTGTGTCTTGAACATTTCCTTGATTTCGGCAATGGTCTTGACGTTGGTCTCTTTCAGCGAAGGATTGCCATAGCTATCGAATCCAGCCTCTTCACCGGGAGCATCCCATGAGTGGCAGGCTGCTGTCAGCATGGCTACCAGTGTTAAGATTATAATATTTCTTGTCTTCATAGTTGTCAGTGTTTTAGAATCGATAACCAATGTTCAGCATTCCGTTGATACCATAAGCATAGTACTTCTTCGGGTTGCGATCGAAGCGATACAAACGTGAGGTATTAACCTCGTCGGTTGTCGAGTTGATAGAGTAGCTGGCACGTCCCTGCTCGTAACCGCCGGTTACCATGTTGGTGTTGTTCAGCAGGTTGCTGAGCTGTAGGTTGATGCTGAGCATACCCTTCTTCATACGGATACTCTTACCGATAGAGAGATCGAGCATGAATCCTCCCTTGCCCTTAGCCTGGTCGAGAGAGCTCTGAATCAGGTTGCCGTTGTCATCGAATGTGCGCTCTTCCATGATACCACGGGCTTGTGCGGCGTCGTCGCGGTACTGCAGTGTGCTCTCGTAACGATAGCTGGGCGAATAGCTCAGATAGATGCGGTCGTAGTAGTTGCCGCTGAGGTCGATAAACCAGCCTTTAGCGTTGTAGCTCAGTACCAAACCGTAGATAGACAACGGTGTGCCGGCCTCGCGCATGTTCTTATTTAATACAAGCTCCTCAAAGTACTCTCCCTTGGTAGAACTCATGTAGCGTGCTGTAGCGTTGTTAGTATTCTTAGCCTCGCTGATGGTTCCGATGGTCTTGATGCTGAACATAGAGTTGATCTTGAATTTGATACCCCATTCCAGTCCGTAGTAGGCCTTCTTGCCGCCAGTCATGGATACGTAAGAGAACGAGTTGATGGCATCGTCAAAGAAGTTCTGCCACTCTGTAACGTCTGACAGACCACTATAGTAACCGTTGATGTTGGCCTTCATCCAAGAGTTAGAGTACTGATAGCAAAGCTCAGAACTGAAAATCTTCTCGTTCTTCAGGTTGGCAACGAACTCGTTGCTCATCTCTGGAGAAACGAATGCCGTCTGAGCCTGTGGAGCTTTCATCTCATAGCCCAAGCCAGCGCTGATGACATGGCCTCCACCGAAATTGTAGGCCAGACCGCCTTTGATGCCACCGTCCAGGAACTTTGCCGTGGCGCTCTTGCCGTAAGAGCTGATGCCCATGCTTTCGGAGATACCGTTACACATCTTGCCGTCGCGCTGCATGGTAGTTCCAGCAATACGTCCGGCCAAGAATGTGTGAAGAGCACCCTTGTTGTACTTCATCGAAGCCCAAGCCTGAGCCTTTCTGACGATGAGGTTGTAGTCGTAGTTGAACTTGTCACCCTCTTTAATCTCAGCATTTGGATTATTGGTGTCGTACTGTACCCGAGGATCATCAGCTGTGTAGTTTCCTAATGCGTAGGTATTAATATGGTGGAAGTTATTAGCTCCCATCAAGTCTTCCATTGTCTTGTAGTGCATACCGGTATTGGTAGCCAGACTGAAGCCGACGTTCAGGGCTGTGGTCTTCGACAACTCAGCTTTCAGCGTGGAAGCAAGAGTCAGGTTGAAAGTGTTGATATTCTTTGCTTCTACATAGTAGGCAGCATCGCGACCGTCCTTATTAGCCTGGCGGTTTGCGAAGTATAAGCCGTCCCAGTCAATCTGACGATTGCACTCGTTGTCCATCAAGTAGGCGCGTGAGTAATCCCAAGAAGCGTAGCCTTCGGGGGTGTTGCCTGGATCGTCGGGATACCAAACGTCAAAGTAGCTGGATGGCAGGCGCTTCCAATAGTCGGGAGTAGGATTCTCACCGCCATTGTAGTTCAGCCTGGTTCCCTTGTACATGGCATAGCGGCCAGTGAGCGACGTAGCCAGTTTCGTTTTCTGGTTGATGTCCCAGTTCCAGTTGAGTAATACGGTTGGGGCAAAATCTTTAACGATACGTGAGTTGCGCACCTTTCCGTTCTGGTAGCCCCAATAGGGGTTATAGAACTTGTCGTTTGCCAGCCAGTAGCTCTCGTCGGTAGCAGCTCCCTGATTAGCGCGTTCTGTCGGGTTACCCCAAGTGACGAGGGCCAGTGAGTGGTTCTCGCCCAGCTTCTTCTCAGCTCCTAAGAAGTAGGAGAGTGAGTTGTAGAAGGTTCCTTTGGCGTAACCGCGACCAGCCCAGCGATAGGTGATACCACTGGAGAAGGCCCAACCATCGGGTCGCAGGCCCGTGTTGTAGGTGTACATGCCACGCAATGTGTAGCTACGGTTGGAACCTGCAAGCGAAGCATACTGTCCGGTGGCCATGTGGCTGGGGCGGAAGTCGTAGTTGTTGGAACCAGCCATACCTGGCATGGAGAAGTTGTTGAACTCGAACGGCAGCGACGATTCCCTACCACTGTTTGTCTGGCGGTTCAAACCTCCAATCAGTGCATAGCGGAACTGGCCAGACTCCAAGTCGTTCATTGGAGCTCCGTTGATGTAGATCTCATTGTACTTTTGGTTAAAAGCACGGTAACGGAAACGAACAGCGCTAAACTGGAACCCTGCAGAAGATGCAAAGATGTTCTGGTTTGACGAGATGATGGTCACGTTTTGCGACATGTCATCGTCATCGCCCAGCTGAGATTCCGTGAAGGTGAAAGCCTGTTCGCTCGCAACGGCATTTTGCCCCTCCTGCTGTTGAGGATCATCAGTCTGGGCAATTACCATACTTGAGATACACAGAGCTATCACAGTTAGTTTCAGCTTTTTCTGCATAATAGTTGTTTTTTAGTATTAGTAATGAATGT
>Ga0129306_1001714_pt1 | contig 22975 bp, 20 predicted proteins | sample P827metagenome_FD_94438 | JGI IMG/M metagenome (GOLD analysis project Ga0129306, IMG submission 94438) | Capybara group fecal microbial communities from Wisconsin, USA - P827 metagenome | ecosystem: Host-associated > Mammals > Digestive system > Large intestine > Fecal | place: USA: Wisconsin... | reverse complement strand
GCTGTGATCGGAGTGGTCTCTGCGACTGCTTCGACAGTGGCTTTTTTCTTGCGTGTTGTTTTCTTTGCAGTATCGGTTTTGGGGCTTGCAGGTTTTCTTGGCATTGTTCATGCACCTCCGTGTTTTTTCTAATTATAGCATTAGTATACCGTTTTTGTCAAGCCGTAATCAGCGATTTTACGCAGAAAGGAAATAGAAATGAACAAGAAATATGAGTATTCGGATACCACACAGCTTTCCCCACATTTTAATGCAAAAGAATTCCGCTGCAAGTGTGGGAAGGAACATGAGTTCAGTATCTCCGAGGAGCTGATTGAGAAGCTTGAAAAGCTGTATGCTGCTCTCAACTGTTCCAAAATCATTGTGACCTCTGGTTTCAGATGCACAGCACACGATAAGACTGTGGGCGGTTCCGGCACAGGTCAGCACACGCTCGGCAATGCCGCTGACATCTGCTGTTACGGGCAGGACGGACAGCCGATTTCATCTAAGGTGGTCTGCCGCAAGGCGCAGGATATCGGGTTCAGGGGCATTGCCAATATTACCGCCGCTTATCAGTACACGCACGTCGATGTACGTCCGAACGGCAAGTGGTACGGTGACGAAGTCCACGGCAACAGCTCTGTGACCGATGATTTCTACAAGTACTTCGGAGGTGAGGATATGAAGGGTATTGATGTAAGTGTACACAACGGCGATATTGACTGGGGCAAGGTCAAGGCTGACGGCATTGATTTTGCGATCCTGCGTGCAGGCTACGGCAGACTGGCTTCGCAGAAGGACGAGAAGTTTGAGCAGAACTACGCAGGTGCAAAAGCCGCTGGTATTCCCGTCGGTGCGTACTGGTACAGCTATGCTATGACCCCGGAAGAGGCAGAACTGGAAGCGGATGTGTTCCTCTCGGTCATCAAGGGAAAGCAGTTCGAGATGCCCGTCTATTTCGACCTTGAGGAAAAGAAGCAGTTTGACCTCGGCAAAGAACAGATCTCTGCTATCATGCGTGCGTTCCTCAAAAAGGTTGAGAGCGCCGGCTATTTTGTCGGTCTGTATGGCTCTGCATCCTCTCTCACCACGCATACCGCTGACGATATCAAGTCCTGGTATACGATCTGGCTGGCGCACTGGGTCGATCAGACCAATTACAGCGGTGCTTACGGCATCTGGCAGCACAGTGAAAAGGGCAAGGTTGCTGGAATCAACGGTAATGTGGATCTGGATATCTGCTACAAGGATTTCCCGCCCATCATCAAGGGCAAGGGGCTGAACGGCTGGGGCAAGGCAGAGACGACTTCCACGCCTGCACCCGATAAGCCCGATACCACCGTGACCGCTACCATCAAAATCGGCACGGACACCTACAAGGGCACGCTCAAGAAAGAATAAAACAATCGGGCAGAGGATGTTCTCTGCCCGGTACATAGCGTGGTAAATCATAATCTACCTGATAAAGATTTTATATAATCACTTTTGTTTCCGTTCCAAAGACATATTGTGCATTTTCCGTCTTTGAAAATATGCTTACAGTTTTCATATCCATATAACCAATAAGCACATTCCGGACATAATTCTTCCATTTTAGACTTTGATTTCAGAAACTCACTGCCGCATTCTGCACAAGTTCCAATTATATTATCCTTCATACTATCACCTATATATTCCGGTTTGATGTATAGTCATTTTTTCTTTTGGTAGAAAACAAAACCATCCTCAATTTTGACTTTTTTATATCCTAATTTCTCATAAAACGCATTCGTTCTTACGTTCCAACTTGGTGTATCCAAATTGATTTCACTGATGTATGGGAACTCATTTTCTATGCATTTCATTAAAAGTATTCCATAGCCTTTCCTGTGATAGATACTGTCAATGAAAATTCGACCAATATATAAGCTCTTGTGACTTGTATCGGGAAAAAGAATAGCAGCGCCTACTAATTTCTCGTCTTCTATCGCTTGAAACAGCCGCCCCTCTTCTGCCATTTTTCTATGCCATTCTATAGAATCAAATTCAGGTGGACAGTCTCCCTTTTTTCCACCAACATTCATATCTGCTTCAAATGCTCTGATAGACATACCAACAATATTTTTAATCTGATTTTGTTCTGCTTTTATTATATACATTTCTCGCTCCTGTCAATTCACCAAATATCGATTGGAATGGCAATCTTATCCTTCGGCTTTTACCTTTTCATTATACATCCCATCCGAGAAAAAGTCAATGTTATATGCCCACACAGCCATACATTTACATATCTACGATAACCGAACACAGGAGGTATGCTATGGAACAGCAGAAAATCATTGACGAGATCAATTATTTCAGAGCGCAGACAATCACAAGATCGCTGTTTGAAAGCGGCATGATCACAACTGACGAATGTGACAAATTAACGGAGCTGAACCGCGAATCTTTCTCTCCGATGTTTGCGGACTTATTACCGAAAACACTTGAAAAATCGTCAAACCAGAGTTAATATAGTGTACTGACAAAAGGAGGTAATGCCATGATCATAAGAAAAATCGATGCACAGGAACCTGTTGCCGCAAAGAAACTGCGTGTGGCCGCTTACTGCCGTGTCAGTACCGAGAACGCTGACCAGAAGGAGAGTCTTGAAGCCCAGAAAACTCATTATGAAGCATGGATCAAACGGCATTCCGACTGGGAGTTTGCAGGCGTGTTCTATGATTTCGGTATCAGCGGAACAAAGGCAGATTCCCGTGACGGCCTTCAGGCATTTCTGTATGCCTGCCGTACAGGAAGAATCGACTATGTGCTGACAAAATCGATCAGCCGTTTTTCCCGTAATACTGCTGACTGCCTGTCGCTGGTGCGGGAACTGTTATCCTGCCATATCCTGATCTACTTTGAAAAGGAAAACATTGACACCGGCTCGATGGATAGTGAACTGATCCTGTCAATGCTCAGCAGCATGGCGCAGGATGAATCGGAGTCGATCTCCAAGAACGTGAAATGGTCGATACAGCAGAGAATCGAAGCAGGAACCTTCAAATTCGGTTATCCGCCGTATGGCTATACAAAAGATGCCAACGGCAATTATGTCATCGAACCAACTGAAGCTGAAGTGATCCGCCTGATCTTTTCATCGGCTCTGAACGGTATGGGAACATACAAGATCGCGCAGATGCTTGAAAACAGGGGGATTCCCACTCGCAAGGGCGGAAAATGGTCGGGCTCAACAATCAAAGGAATACTTGTGAACGAAAAATACTACGGCGCCGCCGCGTTCATGAAAACCTATACGGACAGCAGCTTTCGACGGCACAACAATCACGGTGAAGTTGACAGCTACTATGCGGAGGAGCATCACGAGCCGATCATCAGCAGAGAGATGTTTGACAAGGTACAGCTTGTCCTGCAAAAGCATGCTGAAGAGCATAATATTGAAGCCGATGTCGGGAAATATCAGAATAAGTATCCGTTTTCCGGCAAAATCATCTGCGGTGAATGCGGCGGTAAGTTCAAGCGGCAGACGCAGACCACCGGAATTGCGTGGGCTTGTACGACACACCTGTATGATAAGGCTTCCTGTTCTATGAAGTTCATAAAGGATGCGGCAGTCAAAGCGGCATTCGTGACCATGCTGAACAAGCTGATCTTCGGCTATCAGTTTATCCTATCTCCGTATCTGGAATCATTGAAACTTTCCGATGCAGACAATAATCTTCTGAGTATAATGGATATCAAGGCAGCGCTGCAGAAGAATACGGACAGAAAGCAGGAGCTCAGAAAACTCCGTGTCGGAGGATTCCTTGACAGCGTAATGTATACGCAGGAGCTGAGACGGATCGAACAGCAGAACGAGGAATACTGCGCTGCACTGAAAAATCAGGAAAAGACCGCTGTGAACGGAAGCATCAAGGAAACGGAAAAGCTGCTGCATTTCATAGAATCACTCGAAACACAGACAGAATTCAGCGATGAAGCTTTCACGGAGTATGTGGACAGCATTATCGTCTATTCCCGCACAAGAATTGGATTTCGATTGAAATGCGGACTGACACTGAAGGAGGAGTTATGCTCGGGTACAGAATAATTGACGGAAAAGCAATGATCGATGAAACCGAAGCCTGTGTGATCAGAGCAATCTTCAGCGGCTATATTTCGGGCATGAGCCTGCGAGAAACCGCAGAAAACGCCGGAAAGCCTATGGTTCACAGCATGGTGAAGCGTGTCATCAGGAACATCTGCTATATCGGCGATGACTTCTATCCAGCGATCGTCAGCAGGCAGACATTCACAAAGGCAAATGCCGAACTGATCCGCAGAGCTGAAAAGCACGGCAGCGGGAAACGGCTGAAAGCACCGCCCGTCTATACAGAATTTACACTTGCTGAACCGGAAATGCAATATGACGATCCGATCGCGCAGGCAGAATATATGTACAGCTTGATAGGGGTGATAAAATGAACGTGATCAAAATTCCTGCAAAACCGCAGAAGGGCAACAGCGCCGCAAAAACAGAGATAAAGAAGCTTCGTGTAGCGGCATACTGCCGTGTCAGCACGGACAACGAGGAACAGGCATCCAGCTATGAGAGCCAGATTCAGCACTATACAGAGTACATCAATTCCAAGCCTGAATGGGTCATGGTCAGGGTGTACGCGGATGAAGGAATCTCGGCGACCTCGACCAAAGGCAGAGAGGAATTCAATGCGATGATCGAGGACTGCAAAAAGGGACTGATCGACATGATCCTGACAAAATCTATCAGCCGATTCGCCCGAAATACTGTGGACTGCCTGAACTATATCCGTATGCTGAAGGGTATGAATATCCCTGTGTACTTTGAGAAAGAATCCATCAATACGATGGACACAAGGGGAGAGGTCCTCCTGACGATCATGGCATCCTTGGCACAGCAGGAATCCGAATCCCTCAGTAAAAATACAAAAATGGGTATCCATTATCGCTTTCAGCAGGGGAAAGTAATGGTCAATGCCCGCAATTTTCTCGGCTACGATAAGGACGAGAACGGTCACCTGATCATCAACCAGGAACAGGCTGAGATCGTCAAACGCATTTTCAGAGAGTACCTTGAGGGGAAAAGTTGTAAAAAGATTGCGCAGGGATTAGAGCGTGACGGCGTCCTGACCTCCCGCGGAAAGGCAAAATGGCATGACACATCGATTCGTAAGATACTTGAAAACGAGAAGTATATGGGCGATGCGCTCCTGCAAAAGACCTGCACAGTGGACTTCCTGAACAAAAAGCGAGTGAAGAACACAGGTATGCAGCCGCAGTACTATGTCGAGGACGACCATGAAGCAATTATCCCGAAAGAGATATTTCTGATGGTGCAGGAGGAGATGGCACGGCGCAGCGAACAGAACGCTTGCTTCGGCAGACGAAAGGGTTTCAGTGCAAACCACCCGTTCTCAAAAATCGTGTTCTGCGCAGAATGCGGTGAGGAGTATCGCAGGATCCACTGGAATAATCGCGGCAAGAAGTCAGTCGTGTGGCGGTGTCTGACAAGGCTGGAGCAGAAGGATCAGTGTCATGCAAGAACGGTCAATGAGGAGACGCTGATAGAAGCATTCCTTGATGCGCTCAATGAGATCGTGGGGAACAGCGATGATTACCTGACAAGGCTGAAAGAAAACCTTGAAACAGCGATCAACGAGGTACACCCGGAAAGCGCCGCAGCACTTGCAGCAAAAATGGCAAAGCTGCAGCAGGAGCTGATCGACAGAACAGAGCGCCGTGAAAACTATGATGACATCACCGAGGAAATCCTGCGTCTGCGTGAACTGCAAGCACAGACAGCAATGGACGACAACGCAAAAACTGAACACAAGAAGCGTATCCGGGAACTGCTGAAATTTATAGAACGGCAGAAGAGCAAGGTCTTGATATTTGACGGAAGTCTTGCAAAGAAACTGCTTGAAAAAGTAACTGTATACGATGATTATCTCGAGTTCCGGTTCAAGTCAGGTGTGACGGTCAGCGTGGAAAAGTGAATATAGTAATATGATCCCCCTCATCAGGTAGGAAGCAGAGATGCTCCTGCTTGGTGAGGGGGATTTTTTATGAGTACGTATAACAAACTGCTTATTATGTCTTATGATTTATCCCATTGCCGAAAGTGCTCCGATGTCCTTTGTGGACGGATTGACCTTACCTTCGATGATCTCAGCGTTCGGGACGCTTAGCTTTAGGTTCTGAACAGCCTTTCCAAATCCGCTGCCGCCTGATGTGGCAAACAGAATGATCTTTTTACCCGAAAAATCATAGCTTTCAAGGAAGGAATTGATGATCGTAGGGGCAATGTACCACCATACGGGGAAACCCACAAAGATTGTGTCATATACTGCAATATCAGCACTTTTATCAGCAAGTTCAGGACGTGAGCTGTGATTGCTCATCTCTACGCTGCTGCGTGACTGCTTGTTCTGCCAGTTCAGATCTGCACTTGTGTAGGGAACGGCAGGGCGTATTTCATAAAGGTCAGCGCCTGCTGCTTCTGCTAGATTCTTTGCAAGCCTTGCAGTGTTGCCGCTTGCGGAAAAATATGCTACTAATTTCTTGCTCATAAGATTACCTCCGTTATAATGATCTTCCTAAATTGTATGCCTGTTCGGGATATTTGCTCGTCCTTGTCATTGACGGACTTCCGCAGCCATAGCCCAACACCATACCTTTGTCTTCAAAATTGATGTATCTCACCAGCGTTTTGTAATGAACAGTCAGTGCATCAAAAGTCCAGTCATCGGCGTTCCACGCAACTGTCAGAAGTGCAGATTTAAGATGTCTGCGGTTAAGACTGCTGTTGTATGCGCAGAAACGGTCAACCACAACTTTGAGCTGTGCGCTCATTCCGTAGTAATAAAGCGGAGTAGCAAACACAACCATATCGCAGCTAAGAAGTGCTTTTCGGATATGCTCGTTATCATCACGCTGAATGCAGTCGCCCTCGTAACCGCAGGCAACACAGCCTGTACAGGGACGAATATCAGCGTGACAGACATCTACCACTTCTACATTGTGACCACTTTCCTCTGCACCTTTTTTGAAGCTGTCAACAAGTATACTTGTCGAACCCTTTCTGTTGGGACTTCCCATAAGTATCACTATTTTCATATTGCACCTCACTTTTCATCAATGCCATTTTGACTGAGCCACTCTGATATTTCATCGTCAAGCGTACTATCGCCGGAATAATGCACCGACAATCCTTCACCAATCGTTGAATCAGGTGCCAGCTTTGCTATCGCTGTCAGGCTCTGTCCGAAGCGCCCGCCGCCGTGTGAGCAGAACGGAATGATCGTTTTGCCCGAAAGATCATAGCTTTCAAGGAATGTTGCTATCGGCATCGGGATAGATGCCCACCAGTTGGGATAGCCCAGCAGTATGGTGTCATACTGCTCCATATTGTCGATATGCTCGTTCAGCTTGGGGCGTGCCTGCCTGTGCTGATCCTCCTGCGCCTCCATAAGGACGGTATTGTAGTCATCGGAATAAGGATCTACAGGTGTCAGTTCAACAATATCCGCATCAATTCTGCTGTTGATATTATTTGCTATATCTCTTGTGTTCCCACTCCACGAAAAGTATGCGATAAGGATCTTTTCAGCCTTTTCGGGCTTTACGTTTTCCTTTGCCGTCAGCATTACGGCAGGTGCATTATCTGCATTTCTCACAAGGCGCACACCGAGATTATAGCTTTTCATGTCAGCCTGTCCTGCGGCACGGTAGGCGCTTCGCATATTCTTTGCAAAATCGTTCCAGCCGCCGCCTCTGTAAACATGGCGGGTACCGTTTTCCGCTCCTGCCGGGTCTGCGGTCTGTGAGGTATCATATGCGCCGTAATAGTCCCAGCACCATTCATTTACGTTTCCGTGACAGTCATATAACCCCCACGCATTCGGTTCAAAGCTGCCGACAGCTATGGTAGTCTGCCTGTATTCTCCGGGGCGTGCTTCAAGCACCCCATCATCAAAATAGTTTTCTTCTATCTCATAGGGGTAATGCCCGTAGAAATTCGCATCATCGGCACTGAGCGAATGCTCTGTATTAAAAGGTGTCTCTGTTCCTGCACGACAGGCATACTCCCATTCTGCTTCGGTGGGCAGACGGTAGCCGTTTGCAGACCTGTCCCAAATCACTTCACCGTCAGCGATCGTGTACGCAGGAGTCAGCCCTGCTGCATTGCTCCTTGCATTGGCGTACTGCACCGCATCGAGCCATGAGATGTTGTCAACGGGAAGACCCTCGCCGTCAAAGGTGCTCGGGTCGCTGCCCATAAGTGCTTCGTAGTCGGTCTGCAAAGTTTCGTAAGGGTCGATGTAAAAAGCCGAGACATTCACCTCATGCTGTGTTTCATCGTCAATGCGCCAGTTCTCCGAATCGGGACTGCCCATATCGAAGCTGCCGCCCTCGATCAAGATAAAACCGTCATTTATCGCTATTGGTATTTCTGCTTTGCTTGTTTCAGATATAGCTGTACTTGTCTGATTTGAAGTCGTTTGTGCAGTTGTGGTTTTGGTGTTCTGCCAGTTTGAATTACCAAAGCTGTTATCAGCACTTTTCTCTTTCAGAGCAATATTCATTACAACACCAATGATAATCGCACAACCCACCCATACAAGCGGTTTTACCGAATACTTTTTCTCTTGATTCTTTTGGGTGACCTCAGACAGCACATACCCGATAAGTACAAAGAAAAGGAGCATTGCAAGGTTTTGCAGGATAACGAGCCACTTAGCAGTCTGATAATCCAGAAAAGCAAAGTGCGTCCTGAACGTGATATAATTCACGATGCCGTTTTTCAAAAACAGCCACAGCCCCGCGCCCGAAACACCCGTGAGTATCACCTTGAATACTGTCTTTCCCTTGTCGGGCATTTTTGCAGTCATGGCTTTTATGTGCAGACCGATATGTATACCCATGAGAATGAATGACCAGTAGGACATAGCAAGGTGTAAAGTCCTTGCTGTCATCACGTTTATCAGCCCATACATAAAGGGTACAGCATGACCGCTCATTGACATTCCGCTGAGAGCAGTCAGTGCGATAGAAACCAGCATAAGCGTGTTTACCGCCGTCATAATGATACGGTAGGGCGAATACTTGCCCTTGAAAACCGCTTTATACCATTTTCGGTTGAGGATATGGTGAAGTATCAGCGTCACAGTCATGGCAATACCCAGCCATTCGTGAAGCACATCACCCGTGACCTGATACGCCATAAGAAACAGCAAAAGGACTGTCAGCACCGCATCGACTATCCTTTTGATGGTATTTGCAGTCTTTGTCTGCATAACAGTCCCTCCGTGTTTAGTTCATATCATTTATCCAGTCCTCTATCTCGCTCTCGGAGATACCTGCGTCAAGCCTGCCTCCCTCCAGCCAATTTCCACTGCCTGCCTGTGAAGCGAGGTTACTTCCGCTTCTGCCTATTCCGCTTCCTCCGGAAGTGCAGAAGGGTATCACAGTCTTGCCGCTGAAATCATGAGCCTCAACGAATGTACTCATCATTCTCGGCGCATCGCCCCACCATATGGGATAGCCGATATAAACAGTGGTATAGCCTTCAAGATCGACCGTATCATTTGCGATGGCGGGACGCACATCGGGGTCGTTCATCTCAATGGTAGTGCGGCTTCCGCTGTCGTTCCAGTCAAGGTCCGCATCACTGTACGGCTCAGCAGGGATAAGCTCGAAAATATCGGCATTTGTGACATTTGCGATGTGTTCAGCCACGCCCTTTGTTGTGCCTGTTGCGGAGAAATACACAACTATCGTGTCAGCACCCGTGCTTTCGTCTGTGTCTGCATTCTGAGACTGCGCCTCCGTTTGTTCGGGGACAGCCTTTTCTTCATCTAACTGTTCCGCTTCGGTCTCTTCAGCAGACTGCTCCGCCTGCTGTGCCTGTGTTTCCTGCTGATCGGCCTGCGTCTGTGCAGAGGTTTGTGCTTCCGAAGAACTGCTGCTGTCGGTGCTTCCGCAGGCTGTGAAGCCGAGCATACAGAATACGGCAGCCAATGAAATAATTAACTTTTTCATTTTTTGCCCTCCTTTCTTACTCGTAATCTCTCCACCAGCGTTCATGGAAACTCTCCGAATCATTCAGAGACATAGTTTCGCAGAGCTTTGGTGTTATAACTTCTATATTCTTTTCTTCGCAGGCATTTGTCAGCCTTTCGGGAGAATCATCCCAGCCATGATCTGAAAGCACAAATGCTCCCCAGTGGATAGGCATAACTGCCTTTGCGTGAAGTGTTTCGGCAGCAAGGGCGCTCTCTTCGGGGAACATATGCCAGTAGTGCCAGTTGATACTGTACTGCCCACAGTCTGGCATAAACAGATCAAATTCACCGAAACGCTTGTGTATCTCATCGAAGTGTGCGCCGTAGCCGGTGTCGCTGCTTTCCAGTATCTGATGATGTTCGTCCTTCAGCACCCACGAACAGAAAAGCGTTGTCTGCTGATTGTCGAGCGCCCTGCCGGATTTATGATTTGCAGGAGTGCAGATTATTTTAAGTTCGTCAAGCTCAAAGCTCTCCCACCATGCGAGATTCGTTACCTTGCTGTCATCATCTATCCAGCGGGTGATGTGCTTGTCGATACCGAGGGGAACGATATAGTGTGCTGTCTTGCTTTCAAGTGCCTTTATCGTGTCCATATCAAGATGATCGTAGTGGTCATGGGTGATAAGTACAGCATCAATATCGGGAAGATCATCAACAGTTACAGTCGGCTCAGTGAATCGAGCGGGTCCTGCCCACTGTACAGGTGATGAGCGTTTGCTGAACACAGGATCAACAAGGATATTTTTTCCGCTCATCTGTATCAGCGACGAGGAATGTCCCAACCATGTGATGACCACATCGTTTTTGCTGTCCTTAGTGAAGTCGGGAGTCATCACGGGTAGTTCGTCTTTGGGCGATGTTCCCTTTGATGATACTCTGTTGTCGGCAGAGACTCCTTCAAGATCCCACTCGGAGGGGTAACTAAAATGCTTGCCGTCAAAGTAGCCTTCAGCTCTTTTTATGTAGTCCTCACGGTCTGCTTTGGTCGGTCTGCCGCCGAACACGGGATAAGCCCGCATGAAAATGAGAGCAAATACTATTATCGCAATTATGATAATTACTATCCAAAGCATAACTTTCACTGCCCTGTGCTTTTTGATGAATTTCACCCGATCACTTCATTTCCTTTTCCCAGAAGCGGATCACATTCAGCCCAAGACCGTCGGCAACGCTTTCAAGCTCTGTGACCTCATCAGCGGTGAGCGCGATATTTGCCGCCTTTACAGCGTCCTCCACATGGCTGACCTTTGTAACACCGATGATCGGGAGAGTTCCTTTAGCGATCGCCCACGCAACCGGGACTTGTGCGATACCTACACCGTACTTTTCAGCGATCTTGCCGAGAGCCTTGTTCATGACCTCCAGCTTGTCGAGAATCGGGTTATAGCTGTCTGCTCTTGCCGAACCTGCCGGCATGGGGTGTGCTGTATCATATTTTCCCGAAAGTGCGCCCTGTTCCAGTACCATATAGGAGAAGAACGTAATATCGTTTTCTTTGCAGTAGTCAAGTATTCCCGACTCCTCGGAAGAACGGTTGATAAGGCTGTAATGGTTCTGAACAGCAGAGAGCTTCAATCCATGAGCACCCAGAATTTCAGCCGCCTGTCTGATCTCCGCAAGGTTGTGATTGGAAACACCGATCATCGGCACGTTGTCCTTGCCCTCAAAATATTTTGCAAGCTCCTCTGTCCATTTAGGAGCGTCCCAGACATTGTGGATCCAGTAAATATCAAAGCGGTCAAGCGCCATAAGTTTGAGCTGCATCTCGATCATATCTTTCATGGCTGTCGGAGATGAAGCATCAGCACACTGGGGTGTGAACTTATCCGAGATCATGAAGCTGTCTCTCGGCAGGTCTTTCACGAAGCTTGCAAGCACCTTCTCTGAAGTACCCATACCGTAAGCATAAGCTGTATCCCACAGATTCAGACCGTTTTCCATAGCCTTGTCAAATATCGGGCGGAGAGTATCAGCCGTCAGGCTGCCGCCGAATGTTCCGTCATTTCCCCAAGCCCACGCACCGAGGGCGATCTTTGGTAAATTAGTCATAGTATTATCCTCCTTAAATTTTCTGACTACCTGTTGACCAGACGTGTTTTTCATTTTTGTTTGCAGGCTTGTTCTGCGCCATAACGCCCGCCAGCGCATGAGGTACATAGGGTTCTTCAAGATAGGCGATCTCATCAACAGTCAGTTCAAACTCAACTGCCTTTGCTGCCCCCTCAATGTGGTGCAGCTTTGTCGCACCTACAACGGGAGATGTCACCTTTGTCAGCAGCCACGCAAGGGAAACTTCTGTCATGGAAACTCCGTGTTTTTCGGCAAGCTCAGCCACACGCCGGATTATTACCTCGTCCTGCTCTTTGGTAGCATCATACTTGAATTTTGCATAGCTGTCCTCCTCGGCACGCTTTGAGCTCTCCCCGGGCAGCCTTGCAAGTCTGCCGCTGGCAAGGGCACTGTACGGTGTCATAGCAATGTTGTCCTCATTGCAGAGCATTGCCATTTCACGCTCCTCCTCACGGAAGATCAGATTGTAATGCCCCTGAACGGAAACAAACTTTGCAAAGCCCTCTTTTTCTGCAAGTGCATTCGCCTTTGCAAGCTGCCATGCATAGCAATTGGAAATGCCGATATATCGTGCCTTTCCGGCCTTGACTATCCTGTTGAGACCGTCCATAATGTCGTAGATAGGCGTGTTCCAATCCCACATATGATAGATGTACAGGTCAACATAGTCCATTCCGAGATTTTGCAGACTCTTGTTTATCATTCGCTCGATGTGCGCCTGACCGCTGATACCTGCTTCAATATCCGCAGGCGTTCTCGGCAAAAACTTTGTTGCAACCACGACTTCATCACGCTTGGCAAAATCTTTGAGCGCCCTGCCGACATACTGCTCGCTGGTTCCCGACTGATAGGCAATCGCTGTGTCGTAGAAATTCACACCCAGTTCAAGCCCACGCTTTATGATCTCACGGGTATGCGCCTCGTCTATCGTCCATGAATGCTGACCGTTTGCAGCATCTCCAAAGCCCATACAGCCCATACAGATACGAGACACGTTCAGGTCTGAATTTCCTAAGTTTGTATATTTCATCTTGCACCTCCTAATAACTGCATCATGCAGGAATATATGATCTCATAAATACTGTGCATTTTGAATTTCATTCCGGCTTCACGCATAGCATCAAGCTGTTTCTGCGTTGCAACAGAATACGGATATACTCCGAACAGAAATGGAAAGAAAACGAAAATAAAGCTTTCACAGTCGGTTTCGGGAAAGAATTTTCTCACGCAGGCTCTCACTGCATCAAGAGAGGCGCTGTAAGCGACCTTAAACTCCGCCAGCCGCTCAGGGCGTGAGTTTTCCTCCATATCATAGTGGTTCATAGCAAGCAGCTTCAATAGCTGTTCATGGTTTTCGAGAGAGTGTGCCATTGCTGCTGCGAAATCATTTGCAGACATGGCGTTATGTTCCTCGGCAAGTGTGTTGACTTCCGCTGCCCACAGCTCATATTCACGCTGCATCAGAGCAAGGAAAATTTCCTCTTTCGTTTGAAAATAGTTGTAGATAGAAGTCCTTGTAAAGGGCGTCACAGCACCTATATCCTTTATCGTGATCTCCTTGAAGCTCATGGTCTGATAGAGCTTTTCACAGGCGTTTATGATCTCATCTTTTCGTGAAGCCGTCAATTCAGGGGAACCCTTTGGCATTACTTCGCCTCCTTAAAGCTCAGGCATTTGCCGATCACATCGCCCGTTCTGAGATACTGATAGTTCGGGAACTCAAACAGCACAGGTCTGACTTTTGTGTAATCGGGCTTGCCCTTATCGTTCAGACAATTCTCCTCAACATAGGTGTTGTCTATCGTGCAGATAAAGCTCTCAAAATTCGGCGTTTTGTAAATGTCAGTGACCGAGCATTCCAGCGTGAGATTTGCCGCCTTGATTACAGGTGTGCCGTTTTCGCCAAGCTCATATTCAAACAGATCGGACTTGTCAGCCTTAGCCCCTGTAACAGAACCTGAAACATCAACAGCAGGGAGCATTTCCTCCGTCACAAGATTGATCGACAGCCTGCCGTCTTCCTTGATCAGGTGATTGATAAAATGGGGTTCTGCAAGGCTTACAAGAATGCGGTCATGACCGATGATACCGATGTGTGCCACAAGCGTCCATGTGGGCTTATCGCCGTTCATTGTACCGATCACGGTCACGGGCGTGGGGTAGAGTGCCAGTTTTGTATCAATGCTTTTCTTCATAAATATCACTCCTTTGTATATTCTGACATCGTGTCATTATAGATATTATAGCACTATTCTGACACCGTGTCAATATGTATTCTGAAGTTTTTTGTTTTTCAGCATTATTCACAAACCATAAGGGCGATTATAGGGCATATTAAACATAAGGGGATATGATGTATGAATAGGGAAATAATATCCGAAATTAAGCTGACATAAAAATCAAGCCAAGCTCTTAGAAAACACTCCAAGGGCTTGGCTTTTTCGTTATTAGGGTATCAGGATATTATGGAATACGCCAAAATGTGATGATCTGTACTTATGCAGGACAGTTTATAAGCGTCGCCGTTGTAACACAACTCACCGATGTTTCAGCGGTGAATGACAACATTTTGACGCACTACCAAAAGCCAATTATCATTTTGACGCACTAACCTCAGTGTGCAGAAATGTTGTCAGCCGTTTTTAGTGCGTAGATGTCTTTCCGAATACAGCAAAAACCATACCGGGGTTGAGTGTGCAGTTTAACTGTATAGCCGAAAACCGCCGTAAAATCGGGCTTTTCAGCTTTCATTCCTTGACATCAAAACTACGCACTCAACGTGCTTAGTTCTCGGGAAGAAATCGGCAGGTCTGAGTATATCGAGAGTGAAACCGTTTTCACAGAGATAAGCTGCATCACGGGCGGCAGTAGACGGATTACATGAGATCATAACGATACGTGACGGAGCCATTTCCAGACAGGCATCGAGGGTCAGTGTATCGCATCCTTTTCGTGGAGGATCGAGAACTATTATATCAGGTTTTCGGCCTTCAGCAGCGAATTTTGCAGCGATCTCACCTGCGTCGCCTGCAAAGAATTCGGCGTTGCTGATACCGGCACGTTTTGCGTTAGCCTTAGCGTCCTCTATAGCCTGAGGTACAACTTCAACGCCTATGACTTTTCCGACTGTATCAGCCATAGAAAGACCTATAGCACCGGCACCGCAATACAGGTCGAGCAGCAGCTCATCTTTTTTAGGAGCGGCAAGTCTTTTTGCTTCTGCGAAAAGCTTTTCAGCCTGAGCAGTATTTACCTGATAAAAGCTTTGCGGACTCAGTGAAACGGGAACTCCGCACAGTGTGTCTGCAATGGTATCTTTTCCGATAAGGCATACTGTTTTCTTTCCGAGAATTACATTTGTTTTTTGCGGATTTACGTTCATCATTACCGATTTTATTTCGGGAGTATCAGCTATAAGAGCATTTCCCAGATCTGTCAGCTGTTTGCGGATAAGGTTACTATCTTTAGCTGTCACAAAGCAAACCATTATTTCCTTGCTGTGAAAGCCCTGACGGATATAGAGATGTCTCAGGACGCCATTTCCGCTTTCCTCATTATATGGAGTTATCGCATTGAAATCAGCAGTTCCGAGTTCTTCCTCGCAATGTCTGAGTATATCGCCGAAAGCAACAGGCTGAAGCACACAGTAAGTTACAGGAACAAGTCTGTGTGAACGAGGAGCGTAGAATCCGAATTTCGGTAAAAGCTTATTATCGGTATATTTATAGTCTGCATATGGATACTGTGCCTTGTTTCTGTAGCCTTCGATACTATCTGATGAAAATATAGGCAGGATCTCTTTTGGAACGAGATGACCGATACGTGCAAAAGCCTCTGTGACAATGTTTGATTTTATGCGGCATTCCGCTTCGTAGGAGATATGTCTGAACACACATCCGCCGCATTTTCTGTAGATCGTACAGCAGTCGTTGATCCTGTCAGGTGATGGTTCAATTATATTTTCAATAATGCCAAAGCAGTAGTTTTTCAGCACTTTTACGATCTTCACATTGAGTTTATCGCCCACAGCAGTTTCGGGGACAAATACAGCGATGCCGTCGATATGGCAGACGCCGTTTCCCTCGGCAGTCATATCGGTTATCTCAGTCATACAGATCTGATTTTTAGCAAGCATTCTCTGATCTCTCCTTTCTTTTCCATGAGTTTATCGAACGAGCGGATGTACTCATAGGGGAATTTATAATTATGAATCCTCACAATTTTATTATCGGGATAAACAAGCTTTGTGGACGCTGCACAGCCTGCACCGAGAATGGTCTGTGTTTCGTCCATAATGAAGATATTGTAGTAGCTTTCAAAGCCTTTTTTTGCGTATCCCACATTTTCAAGATTGTCCACAGTGTTCTTCTGACGGTACATATAGTAGGGCAGATAACCGTTATCCATAAGAGCGTCAACACTGTAACGCACCATCTCGGCGGCAGGATTTGCTGCGTTTTCGCTGCCTTTTTCAAAGAGAGTTGCCGAGCGCTTTATAGTAAGAGTATGTAAAGTTATGCTTTCAGGGGATAACTCTATCATTTTATCAAGTGTGTTTCTGAAACTGTCAAACTGCTCGGTAGGCAGACCTGCAATGAGGTCGGTATTGATATTGTCAAAGCCCACTTTTCTGGCAAGTTCAAAAGCTCTGAGTGCATCTTCGCCCGAATGCTTTCTGCCTATGACTTTCAGTACATCGTCGTTCAGCGTCTGAGGATTTACTGAAATTCTGTCTGCACCGTACTCTTTGATGACACGCAGTTTTTCTTCGGTGATAGTATCGGGACGTCCTGCCTCAACGGAGTATTCACGGACATTGTCAAGATCAAAATTATCCTGAACAGCCTGCATTATCATGCGGAGATCATCAGCTGAAATTGATGTGGGAGTACCGCCGCCGAAATAAATGGTATCGATCTTTGTATCCGTTTCCTTTACAAGATCACCGATAATTTTCAGTTCACGGCAGAGTGCGTTTATATAGTCAGGCATCAGCTTTATAGCGGAGTCCATAGAATGTGAGACAAACGAACAATAGCTGCAACGTGTAGGACAGAAGGGGATAGACACATACAGACTTACAGCCTTTCTGTCTATCCTGTCGAGTATCGGAAGCTGATTCACAGCTGTTTCATAGGCGATCTTCAGCTTTTCGGGAGATACCAGATATTTCTCACCGAGAGCGGAACAGATCTCCTCTTCCGTCATGCCTCTGCGCATAAGATCGATGACCTTTTTAACGGGACGTATACCCGTCAGCAGTCCCCATGGCGGAGTTATTCCGGTTATTTCAGAGAGAAGTCCGTAGAGCAGCCTGCAAAGTGTGTACTCTATATCCTTGCTTTCACAATCTGCGGGAAGTACGTATTCAGAATCCCTGACCTCTCCGCCGTCAGTTTTTATCTTTACGGAGACACGGATATCCTCATCCTTATCCACCTGAGTAACAACAAAGCTGTCACCATCAGCGGCAGATATATCGTCGGAAAAGCTGTATCTTGCGGTATGGAAGAATAGCTTCAGCGTTGCTTCTATCTCATACTTAAAAGAATGGCCGATCATAATGATCGGCATTTTAAAATCATTATTTATCATATCATCCTCTGAATTGTTTCATAAATGGATTGGAATTTCTTTCGTATTCGAGAGTAGTTGATTCATTATGGCCGGGGAAGACCTTGTAATCGCCTTCCAGGTCATAGAGCTTTTTCAGTGATACTTCCATACGTTCGGGACTGCTTCCGTAGAAATCGGTACGTCCGACGGAACAGCAGAACAGGGTATCTCCTGAGAATATGATGTTTTCGTTTTCGCAGATATAGCATACGCTTCCGTGGGAGTGCCCCGGAGTATGGAGCACACGGAAAGTGCAGTCACCGTCGTTTATATAGCAGTCGCCCTTAACCACAGTCCAGTCAGTCAGGGGATTAAACGGGTGATAAGCCATATTTGAAGCAAGCGAAAGGCTTTCACTTGTAAGCATAGGAGCATCATCCTCATGGACATAGACTTCAGCTCCGGTAGCCTGACGGACCTCCTCACAGCCGCCGATGTGATCGAAATGACCGTGGGTAAGGAGTATCTTTGTAAGTTTAAGATTATGCATTTTCAGAAACTCCAGAAACAGCCTGCTGTCACCGCCGATATCAACGGCTACACAGCGGTTTGGAGCTGTTTCTACGATATAGCAGTTTGCACGGAGTTCGCCGAGCTGCAATTTGTGTACTCTCATTTTAACCTCCATTATATAGCTGAACGCTCAACGGAAATAACTCCCTTTAGCTTTCTGAGCTTCTCAAAGAGATGGTTCAGCTGTTCGGTATTTGAAATAATTATAGTAGCCTCGAACATAGCGTTGCCGTTTTTGAGCACTCTTGAAGCAGAGTGAACGATTGGAACTCTTGAATCCAGCAGGACAGCTGTGATATCATAAACGAGCCCCACTCTGTCAGTAGCAACTACTTCAAAGCTTGTCTGCATCTGTGTATCGGAGTTTTCGGTCCACTGGATATCCACCCATCTTGCAACGGTTTCGGGATCGTTGCGTTCCATAGCCATTCTGTAGTTAATACAGCTTGTGGTATGGACAGAAAGGCCGTATCCTCTTGTGATAAATCCGACTATATCGTCGCCGGGGAGCGGATTACAGCACTGAGCAAATTTAAGGTCAAGGTTGTTGACATCGTCGAGAATAATAGTGCCTCTTGCCGAATTCTTGGGCTTGATGAGCTTGGGAGCAGAATCATCGTGTTCCTTGTCAGCATAGAGCTTCTCGTACTTGTCTTTAAGCCGAGGAATGATCTTTGAAAGGGTAATACCTCCGTAACCGATGGATGCATAGAAATCCTCAAGAGTCTCGCAGTTATGCTTCTTGAAGTCATCAGCGAGAAATTCAGCGTATTCGGACTCTTTGAGATTTATCCTGTGGCGCTTGAATTCACGTTCAAGCTGTGCACGGCCTTCAACGATATTTTCCTCACGGCGTTCCTTCTTGAACCATGAACGGATCTTTGAGCGAGCCTCACTGGTCTGGACGATATTGAGCCATGCACGGTTAGGGCCTTTTTCGGCATCCTTGCTGGTGATGATCTCACATATCTGACCTGTCTGAAGCTTGTAATCAAGGGGAACGATCTTGCCGTCGACCTTGGCACCAACAGTTTTATGTCCGATCTGAGTATGGATGCGGTAAGCGAAGTCGATAACACATGAATTGATAGGAAGGGATACGGACATACCCTTAGGCGTCATTACAACGATATCTTCGGGGTCGAGGTCTGTCTTGATGATGCGGACGATCTCCTCAACGTCATCGGAGGTCTGTTGAGCTTCGATGACCTGACGTACCCATGCAAGGCGCTGATCCATCTTGTCCTTGCCCTGAATACCCTCCTTGTATTTCCAGTGAGCGGCAATACCGTATTCAGCTGTTTCGTGCATATCCCATGTGCGTATCTGAACTTCAAAGGGGATGCCTTCCTTGCCGAGAACTGTGGTATGGAGGGACTGGTACATATTTGACTTTGGATTGGCGATATAGTCCTTGAAGCGGTTGGGCATCGGCTTGAACATATCGTGGATAAGGCCGAGAACATTGTAGCATTCGGAGATAGTGGTAACGATAATTCTTACAGCGTACTTATCGTAGATCTGATCGATGTTCTTATGACCGATGAAGATCTTGCGGTAGATGCTGTAGATGCTCTTTACACGGCCGTCGATCTGCGGAGGCTGAGCGAAATCCTCTGTCTTGAAGCGTTCCGAGATGCGCTTCTTGATGATCTCGATGAAAGCTTCACGCTCTTCCTTCTTGTTTTCGAGTATGTTTTCGATCTCGGAGTAAGCGTAGGGATCGAGGTAATGGAAAGCAAGATCCTGTAGCTCCTCTTTCATTGCCCTGATACCGAGACGGTGGGCGATAGGAGCGTAGATATTCATAGTCTCAAGGGCGACATTTCTCTGCTTGTCCAGCGGGCGGTAACGCAGAGTACGCATATTATGCAGTCTGTCAGCCAGCTTGATTATCATGACACGGATATCCTGTGACATGGCAAGCAGGATCTTCCGGATATTCTCAGCGGCCTGTTCTTCCTTGGTTGATGTAGGTATCTTGCTGAGCTTTGTAACTCCGTCAACGAGAAGAGCGACATCCTGTCCGAAGCGCTTCTTCAGATCGTCGAGAGTTGCATCAGTGTCCTCAACTACATCGTGGAGGAGGGCAGCGCAGATAGTATCGGTATCCATACCAAGTTCAAGAAGGATATAAGCAACAGCGAGGGGATGGATTATATAATCCTGACCTGACGAGCGCTTCTGGCCTTCGTGAGCCTTGGCAGCGAACTCATAAGCAGAAATGATCTTGCTGAGGTCGTACTGCTTGTCGTCTTTGAGAATTTTCTGGATGAGCATTTCGATAGTGAAATTGTCATCATATTCGGGGATATCCTTGAGATATTCCGCAGGATCTTTAGGAAGAGCATCCTCGGGGATGGGAACCTCTATCTCCTTGAATGGGAGATTTGATACATTCATGTCATCTGTCATAGTGTTTCTCCTCAGTCATTGTACAGACTGCCGCTTGTTACGGCCTGCGGAAGCCGTGATGAAAATGTATTGATCAACCAATGACCTGCCTGATAAAGGCAAGTACAGGAGCTGAAAACAGATCGGACCGTGAGGTGACCTTATTCTTCATTATGAACTGACCGGCTGAAGAAACCGAGATAAGGCCAAGCTGTCTGAAAGCTTCGATTATGCAGGAGAACTTAGCATAGTTTATATCCTGAGCACCGAGCTTTATAAATAATCTTTCTGGATTTATCCCTTTTTCGGGGATGCATCTGTACACATAAGCCGCTTCCTTCTGGGAAGGGAACATATGCTTGTAGTAGTTGATATTCGGGAGCTTTTCGCCTCTTGTCATAGCTTCAAATGAGCGCTGTGCAGAGAAGAATCTGTTTTGCTCAAACATCTGAGGACGGATATCCTTTACAAGGATGTCAAGGCTGCGGTTCCCACGGAATTCATTTATGCCGAGAGTAACGATCATCTTTGCGGGATCGCCTTTGCCGACCGGCAGCATATCGGGGGATGTCCTGAACATCTTGGCATTATATTCGGTGGTGCCGAACTTGAATTTTATCATGGAGTGGCTGCCGTTTCCCATGGGACGTATTTCAGTTATCTCTGCATTTTCAATATAGAAAAGCGGCTGTTCATTTCCCATGCCGTATGGCTCGAGCTTTTTCAGGTCCTCCACGTTCTGGAATGTGAGTTCAGCCGGGGTCAGAGGCGAATCTGCCGACAGGGAAAGAAGCGGCATGATCTCATGGTTTGCTGCGGCATATTCTTCAAGAAGCTCACCGAATCTTTCTGTCATGCCGTCTTTTACGGTAAAACCGCCGGCACCGGGATGTCCGCCGAATTTGGAAAGGGCATCGGAAGCGTATGTAAGAGCTTCAAAAACCGAGAATTCACCGAAAGCACGTGCAGAACCTCGTACTTCGCCGTCTGTTTCGGAGGCGATAAAGCAGGGCTTGCCGAACATTTCCTGTATTCTTGCGGCAACGATACCGATAACGCCATGGTGCCAGTTTTTTCCGGAAAGGTAAATGACTCTCTTTCTTATGATAGAGGGATCGGAATCTATCATTGCACTGATCTCGGATATGATATCATTCTCTGCCGATTTCCTCATAGTGTTGAGCTTATCGAGTTCTGAGGCGATATCAAGGGCTTCGTCGGGATCTTCACACAGGAACAGCTCTGCCGCTGTACGAGGCGAGCCGAATCTTCCGGAAGCGTTTATCCTCGGAGCAAGTCCGAAACCGATAGATGTTGAATCGATCTCCTTATCTTCAAGGCCGCATACTTTCTTTAATGCAAGGAGAGCGGGACGGTCGGTGTCATCGATAAGTCTCATTCCCTCCGAAACGAGGAAGCGGTTTTCACCTGTGAGGCTGACGATATCCGCAACTGTAGCAATAGCGGCAAGATCGCTGAACTGTTCCATAGCGAGAGTGTAGTCGCCGCCGTCGAGGGCAGCTGTCAGCTTCAGAGCAAGTCCCGCACCGCACATATGCTTGAATTCGGAAGGACAGTCGTGTCTGTGCGGATCAACAATAGCTTCAGCACGTGGGAGAGTATCGCCCTGCTGATGGTGGTCGGTAATGACCAGCTTCATGCCGCACTCATAGATATATTCAGCTTCGGAAATGGCGGAAATACCGTTATCAACAGTGACGATAAGGCTTACACCGTCATCCCTGATCTTATCTATTGCATTTTTATTGAAGCCGTAGCCTTCTGAGCGTTCGGGGATGTAGTAAACAACATCCGCACCTGCTTCAAATAAATATGAAAAGAGAATGACTGTAGACATAATACCATCACAGTCATAATCTCCGTAAACACAAATTTTCTCTTCGTTATCGATAGCTTCGTTAATTGTTTCGGCTGCGATATCCATATCCTTTATCATGAAAGGATCGGAGAGACTGTCCACATTAAGGCTGTCCGCAACGCTTTCGGGGGTAGTATACCCTTTTGCTGCGAGAGCGGCGGCAGTGAGCGGAGAGACCTGACAGCCGAAAACGAGGCCGGAAACGGTTTTTCTGTCGGGAACTCCGACAGTCCAGTTTTTCATAATCGTACTCCTGACAAGAAATATATATAATCATATTATAACACTTCGGTACTTAAATTACAAGTAGGACGTGTAATTTTTTCTTTTTAACGTTGTTATGTTACAATAGATCATAGACACTAAAAATAGAAAAACAACTCTCAATATGATATAATGTTAAGTGCTAACAAAAACAAAAATATCATGAAAAGAGAGTTGTTCCATGAATAGT
>Ga0129306_1001713_pt1 | contig 23007 bp, 17 predicted proteins | sample P827metagenome_FD_94438 | JGI IMG/M metagenome (GOLD analysis project Ga0129306, IMG submission 94438) | Capybara group fecal microbial communities from Wisconsin, USA - P827 metagenome | ecosystem: Host-associated > Mammals > Digestive system > Large intestine > Fecal | place: USA: Wisconsin... | reverse complement strand
TTTTGAATAATTTTGAATTGAATTTTTGTAATATTTCTCTGCGAAGCAGACTCGAGTAACTTCCGAAACTTGACAAACAAGGGTTTTGTAGGTTTTGGTTCACTTCCTAATAGCCTACAGAAACAAGCAAAAGGCAACGGATATGGCAGAAGTCAGGTAGGTGATAGGTAGGTGTTAGGTAGGTGTTAGGTAGGTGTTTCGCCAACACCTACCTAGGACAACACATTATGTGATAGTTTATTGCAGAGGTTCAGGTAGGTGTTGGCCATTTTTTCGAAAAAACCTTTTTTTCATGAATACCCGCAAGCCAGTTTATTTGCGGCAGACGACAAAGCGCGGCTTGCCATAGAGGTCATGCTCCGTGCGGACGTCCTCGTACCCATAGAAAGTGAACAGTACGGCGGTCTCATAGGCAAACGTGGCGTTCACCTCCACCGCCATCCATCCGCCCTCGGCCAGCACGGGCGTCCGGCCTAACCGCGCCAGGGCCCGATAGAACAGCAGAGGGTCGTGGTCGGGCACAAACAGGGCGAGCGACGGCTCCCAGTCGGTCACGCGGCGTTCCATCAGCACACGCTCCATCGCAGGGATATAGGGGGGATTGGAGACGATGCAGGTGAAGCTGCGCGGCAGGGCGGCGGCTGCGCTGGTGACATCGAGCACGTCGGCCTGGATGAAACGGACATCGGCGCCTGCCGTCAGGGCATTGGAGCGCGCGACAGCCAGGGCATCGGCCGACACATCGCACGCCACGACGGACAGCGCGGGGCATGCCTTCGCCACGCTGATGGCTATGCAGCCGCTGCCGGTGCCCACGTCGAGGACGGCGGCCTGCTGCGGAAGCCGGGCTACTAACGGGGCGAGCTCGGCCGTTTCGGGACGGGGTATCAGCACACGGCTGTCCACGTGCATCGCAAGACCGCCGAAAGGGGCTGTGCCGAGTACGTACTGCAAGGGTTCGCCTGCCTGCAGACGCCGCAGGGCTTGGTCGAGCCACGACAGCTGACCGCCGGAGAGCGTCAAGGGCGTACGCAGATAGTAGTCGCTGTCGCTGATGCCGAGGCCTTCGCAGCACAGGGCTTTCGCAACGGTGGGCAGCTCGCTGGGGTCATAGTGACCTTCCAAGGCCGTCCGGATTTCTGTCAGCAAATGGGTCATGAGGAGAACGTTCGTAGTCTGAAAAAAATAGAATTGTGAACTGCCGGAAAGGCAATTCACAATTTCTTATTTGCTGTCCATGGTCATTAGTTGAACCAGCGGACGTAGCAGAAGTCCTGACGATGGGCAAGGTCGGGGTGCTTGGGATAGAGACGATAGGCGGTCTTGAACGTCCCGGCATTGTTCATCTCGTGGATGGCCTCGAAGGTGAAGATGTTGTTCTCCCTGCGGACGAGGTTGAGCGGCTCGACCTTATAGATGTGGTCGGCTCCCTCGGCGTCGGTGGTGACGGTTACGAGCTCCACGCCGACGGCATCGTCGAGGCCTTTTTCGTCGAGCACCACGCGGATGACGTGGCCCTTACCGTTGTGGATGCCTTCTTCCATCTCGTCGATGTGGGTGCAGCTGATGACCTCGATGCTGTCCCAGCGCTGGGCGACGACTTCTTTCCATGCGGCGAGCTCGCGGGCCTTGGCTCCGTCGGCGGCGCTCAAGTAGTGGAAGCGGTTGGACAGGGGGGCATAGAAGCGGCTGTAGTAGTCGTCGAGCTGGCGCTTCATGGTGTAGTGAGGAGCGATGCGGGCAATGCTGCTCTTCATCACCTTCACCCAGCCTTCGCTGAAGCCTTTCTCGTTGCGGGCATAGTAGAGGGGCAGGATCTCGTTCTCGAGCATGCTGTAGATGGTGGCGGCGTCGAGCTGGTCCTGATAGTCCTGGTTGGCATAGGTGCGGCGTTCGGTCAGCGCCCAGCCGGCACCCTCGCGATAGCCTTCGTACCACCAGCCGTCCTTGACGGAGAAGTTGACGACGCCGTTCATCAGCGCTTTCTCGCCGCTGGTGCCGGAGGCTTCCTGCGGACGGGTGGGCGTGTTAAGCCAGATGTCGACACCGCTGACGAGGCGGCGGGCCAGGTTCATGTCGTAGTTCTCGAGGAAGATGATCTTGCCGAGGAACTCGGGACGACGGCTGATGTCGATGATGCGCTTGATGAGCCCCTGCCCTGCCCCGTCGTGCGGGTGGGCCTTGCCGGTGTAGATGAACTGCACGGGATAGTCGGGGTTGTTGACGATGCGTGCCAGACGGTCGAGGTCGGTGAAGAGCAGGTGGGCGCGCTTGTAGGTGGCGAAGCGGCGGCCGAAGCCGATGAGCAGGGCGTTGGGGTTGATCTTGTTCATCAGGCTGACGACGCGGCTGGGGTCGCCCTGGTTGCGGAGCCACGTGGCGCGGAACTCTTCGCGGATGAAGTCAACGAGCTTGCGCTTCAGGCCCATGTGGGTGTTCCAGATCTCCTCGTCGGAGACGTTGTAGATGGCTTCCCAGATGGCGGCGTTGGACTGGTCGTGCATGAACGTCTTGTCGAAGTACTTCTTATAGAGGGTGCGCCACTCGGTGGCCACCCATGTGGGGAAGTGTACGCCGTTGGTGACGTAGCCGACGTGGCTCTCCTCGGGGAAATAGCCTTTCCAGATGCCGTTGAACATCTTCTTGCTGACGTCGCCGTGGAGGAGGCTGACGCCGTTGACCTCGCCGCAGGTGTTGCAGGCGAAGGTGCTCATGCAGAAGCGCTCGCCGCCGTCGCCGGGGTTGGTGCGGCCCATGTCCATCAGTTCGGGCCACGAGATGCCGAGCTGCTCGGCGTAGCCGCTCATGTACTTGCCGAAGAGGCCTTCGTCGAAGTAGTCGTGTCCGGCGGGCACGGGGGTGTGGACGGTGTAGAGACCGCTGGCGCGGACCAGTTCCATGGCTTCGTTGAACGAGTAGCCCTGACGGCGATACTCGCAGAGGCGGTAGAGGTTGCAGAGGGCGGCATGGCCTTCGTTGCAATGGTAGATGTCCTTCGTGATGCCGAGCTGGCGCAGGGCAATCATACCGCCGATGCCGAGCAGGATCTCCTGCTTCAGACGGTTTTCCCAGTCGCCGCCGTAGAGCTGCCACGTGATGGGACGGTCGTACTCGCTGTTGAGGTCGTTGTCGGTATCAAGCAGGTAGAGGGGCACGCGGCCGACCTGTGCCTTCCAGAGGTAGGCATAGACGTGGTAGTTGATGTAGGGAACATCAATCACCATGGGCTGGCCGTTGGCGTCGAGCACGCGCTCGACGGGTATCTGTGCGAAGTTCGAGGGCTCGTATGTGGCAATCTGCTGGCCGTCCATCGACAGGCTCTGGGTGAAGTAGCCGAGGCGGTAGAGGAAGCCGACGGCACACATATCGACGTTGCTGTCGGAGGCCTCCTTCAGGTAGTCGCCGGCAAGGACGCCCAGGCCGCCGGAATAGATGTGGAGGCAGGCGTTCAGACCGTACTCCATGCAGAAGTAGGCCACGCTGGGGCGCTTGGTGTCGGGCTTGACGGCCATATATTTCGTGAATTTGTCGCGTACGCTGACCATGCGGCCGATGACCTCGTCGTCGTCGGCAAGCTGCACCATGCGTTCGTAGCTGAGACGTTCGAGCATCAGGACGGGGTTCTTGCCACAGCTCTTCCAGAGCTCGGGATCGAGGCTCTTGAAGAGGTCGCGGGCTTCGGGGTTCCATGCCCACCAGAGGTTATGAGATAGTTCGTTGAGGAACTGCAGTTTTTCGGGCAGACGGCTTTTCACCGTGATTTCCTTCCAGTTGGGGGTGTTGGAGTTGCTTGACTGTAATTTCATTGTTTAATTAATGGGGATGATGATTTGACGGTGTTACTATCCTCTAATGTCACATTTCTGTTGCGGAAAGACGGGGATTCGAACCCCGGAAACCCTTTAGGGGTTTACACGCTTTCCAGGCGTGCCTCTTCAGCCACTCGAGCATCTTTCCTTGTTGGGGCGGGCAGGACTTCTTTTGATTAGGATTCAGGACTTTTCCGTTATCCGTTTTTCAGCTGCGCGAAGCGCGAAGTCGTACGCATCGCGATAGTAGGTGGCAAACACGGACCACAGGGCCTTCTTCGACAGGGCAGCGGCGCTGGCGCGCATGTTCTTTATTCGTTCGGGCGAGCTGGTGGCGAAGGTGCTGATGTAGCGGACAATCTGCTCGGCAGCCTCGTCGAAGTTGCTGTCGGTACGATGGACCACCTCAACGCCGAAATCCTCGTCGGCCATCAGCTTAGGGCTGGCCTCGCGCTCGGACTGCACCCAGAGGCCGAAGCCGGCCAGGTCGGTGGTGACGGTGGGCACGTGGAAGGCGATGCTCTCGAGCGGCGTATAGCCCCAAGGCTCGTAGTACGAGGGATAGATGCCGATGTCGTTGCCGATGAGCAGGTCGTAGTAGTTGAGGTTGAACAGCCCGTCCTTGCCGTCGAGATAGCAGGGCACGAAGATGATGTTCACCTTGTCCATCACCTCGGGCCACGCGTGCCAATGGGGGACGTTGATGAAGGCTATCACCTCGCGGCCGACGGCTCCGCGCTCGCCCAGGCGGCGCAGCGACTCGAGCAGCAGGTCGAAGCCTTTGTTGCGGAACTCAAAGCGTCCGCCGGTGCCGATGATGAGGGCATCGTCGGCGAACGTCTTGCCCAGCAGGCGGCTGGCCTTGTCGAGCATGCAGCGGCGGGCTTGGCGGCGACGGGCGGTGAACGCTGTGCCCTTCGGCACAAAGTCGTCCTCAAAACCGTTCATCAGCACCACGTCGGCCGGCTTTTCCAAGAGCTGGGCACACTCGCGGTTCGTAATCTCGCTCACGGTGGTGAAGCAGTCGGCCCGGTGGGCAGCCTGTTTCTCGACGCTATGCTTCGACTCCATGTTAAGCTCCTGCGCCATCTGGTCGCCGAAGTAGCCCGGCAGATAGTCGTAGAGCGGTTTGTTGTTGCCTGCGATGCTGCGTCCGATGCTGGTGGCATGGGTGGTGAACACCGTGGCGATCGAGGGAAGCCAATGCTTCAGGAACATCATGCCCAGCGCCGTCATCCACTCGTGGGCCTGATAGACCACGCGGGGCGAGGAGTCTTCGGGACGCTTGCAGCCTGCGATGACGTAGCCATAGAAGCTCTCCACCACCTTGGCGGCAGCATAGGAGAACATGTTGGCCTCGTCATAGTCGCCGTAGCCGTGGAGCGAGTCAACGCCGAACAGCTCCCACGCCTGAGCGTAGATGTCGTTCTTCTGCTCATAGAAGGGGGTGAAGTCCACGAGCAGCGCCACGGGCTGACCGGGGATGTTCCACCGTCCGGCACGTACGCGCAGGCCCTCGCCGACAGCGGCCTTCAGCCAGTCAGCATAGAGCGAGCGGTCCTCGGTGAACAGCGGATTCTGGGTAAGAGGGTTCGAGGGAATCTTCTCGAAATCAGGGCCGATAAAAATCAGGTTCGGACAAATCGTCTCTTGTAAGGTCTTGGCGTGCGTCGAGAGTACCGTATAGATTCCCCCTACTTTGTTGCAAACTTCCCAGCTGGCCTCAAAGACGTAATCGGGTGTCTTTTTTTCTGCTTTCATCAGTCCTTTTTTCATTTCAGGCTGCAAAGGTACGAGTAAGTGAGCGAAAAAGCAAATTTATTTGCACTTTTCCGAACGTGAGTACACAAAAAGATACAGCCAATTGAGTGAAAAAGCAAATAGCAGCAGGGGGCGTCAGATGTTTCTGATGCCCCCTGCGAGTTTGATGGGGATGAGGGGTTACGCGGCAGCCTGACCCATGAGGAAGACGCCGGCGAGGGCTACGATGGCGTAGAGCTCGGGGAACACGGCGAGGATGAGGGTCTTACTGAAGACATCGTGACCCTGTGCGATGCCGGCAATACCGTTGGCGCACACCTGACCCTGACGGATGGCCGAGAAGAGGCCGACAAGACCGAGGGCAAGTCCGCCACCCAGCACGGTTGCTGCCTGGAACGTGGTGATGTCGGGGCTGAGAAGACCCGTCATGTTGGCAAAAATGAAGTAACCGGCAAAGCCATACAGACCCTGCGTGCCGGGAAGGGCGGTGAGGACGATGAAGTTACCGAACTTGTTGACTTTCTTCAGGGCGCCGACAGCGGCGTTGCCCGTGATGGTGACGCCAAAGGCGCTGCCAATTCCCGAAAGACCAATCATCAGGGCTACGCCCAGATAAGCTAATACTAAGTTGAGTGTCATAGTGGTAATGTATTTAAATGTTTATATTATTTACTATTTAACTATTTACAATTTACGATTTGTTTTCGATTTGATTGTTAGACGATTTTCTAACTCCTCGTTAAACATTAAACGTTAATCGTTAAACCAATTCCTAATTATCCATTGTCAATTATCCATTGTCAATTGCCCGAAGGGCTTGTACTCTTCGCCTCCGCCTGTGTAGCCGGCATTCTTGAAGAACTCCACGAAGGTGAGTCGCATGGGATGGACGACGGCACCGAGGATGTTCATGAAGATGTTGAGAGCATGGCCGATGCAGAAGATGAGGGCCGTGACGAGGAAACCGACAACGGGTGTCTTGGGGCTCATGCCGACGGCCATGCTGTTGAACACGTTGGCCAAGATGCCGCCCGAGAGACCGAGGGCAAAGAGACGGACGTACGACAGGACGTCGCCCAGCAGACCGGTGGCCATGTTGTAGGCATCCCACAGCGCCATGCCGACATTGAGGAAGATGTTCTTGCCAGGACTCTGGAAGAACAAGATGCCGACGGCTGCCAAGCCGAGAAGGGCGATGACAACGGGATTGCTGAAGGGCGTCTTGGTCAGCACGGCCACGCCGATGGTGACCAGCAGCAGGAACCAGCCGATGGTGCTCAAGGCATACTTGAAGCCGAGCTGGATGGTGAGGTTCACAGCCTTCAGCACCATGCCGAACAGAATCTGCACCACGCCGATGGCGAGCGAGACGGTGAACATGGTGGAATTGTCGACAAAAAGGAACTCTTTCATGCGCTGCACGAAGGGGATGTCGAGGTTGTAGAGGCTGAAGCCGAAGAACGAGCCGGAGAGCAGGCCGCAGAGCATCGTGCTGGCGCCGAACAGCACCACCAACCACTTCGAGAAGTCGGGGTTGATGAGCTTGAAGAGCTTGGTGAAGACGGGCAGCGCCACAATCATCAGCAGACCGTAACCGATGTCGCCCAGACAGAGGCCGAAGAACAGCATGAAGAAGGGGGCGAAGAAAAGGGTGAGGTCGAGCTCCTGATACTGGGGCAGCATGTAGAGCTTCGTGAGCGGCTCGAAGAGCTTGGCAAACTTGTTGTTCGAGAGCTGGATGGGTATTTCGTCCTCGGCTGTGGGGTCGGAGACTTCGTAGAACTGTCCGCTCTCGTCGAGGCTGGCGCGTATGGCATCGATGCTCTTTGCCGGTGCCCAGCCCTGCAGCAGGATGAGCTTGTCGGCTGCGACGGGTTCGCCGGTGAGGCGTACGCGGGCAAAGTCGATGTGGTCGTCGAGCTGCTGGCGGCCGTCACGCAGCGTGGGGACGTTGGCAGCAGCGAAGGCGGCGATGCGCTCGTCGAAGGTGGCGAGGGCTGCCTTCTGGGCTGCGATACGCTCGCGGAGGGACGAGAGAGAGGTGTCGGGCAGGTGGCAGAGCTCGGCATCGACGTCGGGCGTCACGCCGTCGGGGGTGACGGTGACGAAGTAGGTACGTTGCTTGCCCGTGTTGATGACGATGGCGCGGTAGGTCTGCTCCCACTCTTCGTTGTAGCTCCTGGTTGGGCACGAGAAGAAGGTCATCACGTAGCCTGCCTGTGCCAGACGGCGCACGCTGGCCGGGTCGAAGTCGCCCCAGGGGGCGAGCAAGGCCTCTTCCTTGCGGAGGGCAGCCAGCGTCTGCTCCGTAGCGGCTTTGTCGGCCAGCAGGGCATCGTAGGCGTCGAGGACAGCGGGAAGGGTGACATCGTCTGCCAGATGCTGTTCAGAAGGGCTGACAGCTGAAGCCAGGCCTGCCGACGGCTGCGCGGAAGCCTGACTGGCAGCAGAACCGGCAGCTGACGACTTGCGTCCGGAAGCCGGCTTTTTCGGCTGGACGACCAGCGACTCGAGAGCCGTCAGGGCAGCGTTGCAGCGGCTGAGCAGACGGACGTCGTCGGCCAGCTGAGGATTGGAGATCTGTCCCTGCTCGCGCTGCTGGACGTGGATGACACCCAGGTCGTGCAGACGCTCGAGGAACGCCTCGTAGTCTTTATAGAACACCAAGAAGGTGAGCTTTTTCATTTTCGTGATCATGACGCTTCCTCCTCTTCTTCTCTGGTTGCTATGATGTCCTTCAGTATCTTCTGCGACGACTTGGAGAGGTTCTCCTCGTCCTCCATGAAGCGCTTGATCTTGCGTATGGCATCGGCATAGCCGGGTATCTGGACCTTCTCGAAGAGGTTGACCTTCTGGGTGGTCTTCTTACGGGCGTGTTCGAGCAGTCCCAGCTTGGCCTCGGTGAACTCGCACTCGATGGCGTTCTTGGCCAGTCCCTGCAGGAGGGCGATGCCGTCGTAGTACCACTTCGGGCTGTTGAACAGGCTGAAGGGCTTGACGTCGAAGTCAACGCCTCCCAGCACGGGCACGCGGACGCCGGCAATCTTCTTCACATCGAGGTGAACATCCTGCACGCTGACGAGCGAGGCGTCGAACTCGTTCCACAGGGCGAACATGTACTCGTAGCCCTGTATCTGGGCCTCGAGAGCCTGCTGCAGCTGCTGTAGCTCGGACTTGCAACGCTTCACCTCCATGCGCAGGGCGCTCTCCTTGTTCTTGATGATGGGGAGTGTGCGCTGGCGCACCTTGAGCTGCTTTTCAAGCTGCTGAAGTGACGTTTTGTTGTATTGATATTTTATCGCCATTTCTAAAAAGCCTGACGGTTAATTCTTCGGCCAATAGGTATCGACGAGTTCTTTCTTGATGTTGACCTCCTCGGGCTTGAAATACTTGCCGAAGAGCCCCCAGGTGACGTCGAGCATCTCGGTGGTATCGACGTTGACGTCGATGGCGAGGAGCTGGTCGGAGTAGGCTTTGGCAAAGGCGAGTGTGCGCTCGTCGTAGTCGGTGAGGTCGAAGCCGTTCTCGAGCTTGGTCTTGGCGTTGGCGGCGTCGGCATAGAGGCGGACGGCAGCGTTCATGACCTGCGGATGGTCGCGGCGTGTCTTCTTGCCGCTGACGAGCTGCTTCAGACGCGAGAGCGAGCGGAACGGGTCAACGATGACCTTGCCGATATCGCTGTCGCGGCGCAGGAAGAGCTGACCCTCGGTGATGTAACCCGTGTTGTCGGGCACGGCGTGGGTGATGTCGCCGCCCGACAGGGTGGTGACGGCGATGATGGTGATGGAGCCTCCGGCAGGGAACTGCACGGCCTTCTCGTAAATCTTAGCCAAGTCACTGTAGAGCGAGCCGGGCATGGAGTCCTTCGAGGGAATCTGGTCCATACGGTTGCTGACGATGGAGAGGGCGTCGGCATAGCTGGTCATGTCGGTAAGGAGGACGAGCACCTTCTCGTTCTTCTCCACGGCAAAGTACTCGGCGGCGGTCAGCGCCATGTCGGGCACGAGCAGTCGCTCGACGGCAGGGTCCTCGGTGGTGTTGACGAAGCTGATGATGCGGTCGAGGGCACCGGCGTTCGAGAAGACGTTCTTGAAATAGAGGTAGTCGTCGTTGGTCATACCCATGCCGCCGAGGATGATCTTGTCGGTCTGTGCGCGGAGGGCGACGTTGGCCATCACCTGGTTGAAGGGCTGGTCAGGGTCGGCGAAGAAGGGAATCTTCTGACCGGAGACGAGGGTGTTGTTAAGGTCGATGCCGGCGATGCCGGTGGCGATGAGCTCGGAGGGCTGCTTGCGGCGTACGGGGTTGACGGAGGGACCGCCAATCTCCACCTCCTTGCCTTCGATCTGGGGTCCGCCGTCGATGGGGTTGCCGTAGGCGTTGAAGAAACGTCCGGCCAGCTGGTCGCTGACCTTCAGCGACGGGGCCTTGCCCAGGAAGACGACCTCGGCGTTCGTCGGGATGCCGTTCGTGCCTTCGAAGACCTGAAGCGTCACGTTGTCGCCCGCAATCTTCACCACCTGGGCCAGCTTGCCGTCGATGGTGGCCAGCTCGTCGTAGCCCACGTCGGTGGCCTTCAGCGTGCAGGTAGCCTTCGTTATCTGACTGATTTTCGTGTATATCTTTTGAAATGCAGTAGTTGCCATGTTTACTTACAATTTGACAATTTACGGTTTATCGGTGTGCATGGGGATGAGCGACGAAGGCTTACTTCCGTTTCGTAGCCAGGAATTCGTCGAGCTCCTTGCGGTAGCGGTAGTAGTCGTCGGACTTGTACTCGCTGTAGTTGACCTGCTTGCAGATGTTGATGACCTTCTTGAAGAAGTCCATGACCTCGAGGAAGGTGTCGAACTCAAAGTCGGCGTGGCAGATGTCGATGACCATATCGACGATCTCTTCCTGACGCTCGAGGGGGGTGATGGCGTCGATCTCGTCGAAGGCATCCTGCTGGAGGACGACGTAGTCGATGAGCTCGGACTTCCAGAAGACGACGTGGTAGTCAACGGGCACGCCGTCGTCGCCGAGGATGTTGATCTGCTCGGCTATCTCCTTACCGCGCAGCATGCGGGTCTTCATCTCGTTGACCTTGCTGGTCCACTCGCCGTTGATGCGCTCGGTGATATAGGCCTCGAACTCAGGATATTCGAGGTATTTCGAGTATGAGTCGATGGGGTTGACGGCGGGATAGCGCTTCTTGTCGGCACGTTCCTGCTCGAGGGCGTAGAAGCAGCGGGCCACCTTCTTGGTGTTCTCGGTGACGGGCTCCTTGAGGTTACCGCCTGCGGGCGACACGGTGCCGATGAAGGTGATGGAGCCCTTCTGGCCGTTGTTCAGGATGACCATGCCGGCACGGCCGTAGAAGTTGGCGATGATGGATGAGATGTCCATCGGGAAGGCATCGGGGCCGGGGAGCTCCTCCATGCGGTTCGACATTTCGCGGAGTGCCTGTGCCCAGCGGCTGGTGGAGTCGGCCATCAGCATGACGCGCAGGCCCATAGCGCGATAGTACTCGGCCATCGTCATAGCGGTATAGACGGAAGCCTCGCGGGCAGCGACGGGCATGTTGGAGGTGTTGGCGATGATGATGGTGCGCTCCATGAGCTTGCGGCCCGTGTGGGGGTCGTTCAGCTCGGGATATTCGGTGAAGATTTCCACCACCTCGTTGGCGCGCTCGCCGCAGGCTGCCATGATGACGATGTCGGCTGCTGCCTGCTTCGAGATAGCGTGCTGGAGCACGGTCTTGCCCGTGCCGAAGGGACCGGGGATGAAGCCGGTGCCGCCCTCGACGATGGGGTTGAAGGTGTCGATGGTACGGACGCCCGTCTCAAGCAGCTTGTAGGGGCGCAGCTTTTCGGCGTAGGCCGTCAGGGCGAGCTTGACGGGCCAGCGCTGGACCATATCGACCTCCACGTCGTTGCCCTGCTCGTCGGTGAGCACGGCGATGATGTGCTTGATGGTATAGTCGCCTTCGTCGGCAATCTTCTTCACGGTGCTGACGCCCTTCTGGCGGAAGGGGGCCATCATCTTCAGGGGCTGGAAGTTCTCTTCCACCTCGCCCAGCCAGTCGCCTGCGCGCACCTTGTCGCCCACCTTGACGATGGGTTTGAAGTGCCAGAGGCGCTCGTCGTCGAGCGGGCTGGTGTACTGTCCGCGGCGCAGGAACACGCCGTCCATCTTGTCGAGGTCGTTCTGCAGACCGTCGTAGTTTTTCGACAGCATGCCGGGGCCCAGCTGGACCTCCAGCATGTGGCCCGTGAACTCGGCTTCGGCGCCGACCTTCAGGCCGCGCGTGCTCTCGAACACCTGCACATAGACGTTGTTACCCGTCACCTTGATGACCTCGGCCATCAGGCGGACTCCGTTCAGCAGGATGTAGCAGATCTCATTCTGCGCCACAGGGCCATCGACGGACAGCGTCACCATGTTGGCAATAATGCCACTAACTTTTCCTTTAGTCATTCTGATTATATGGATTTTTTCTTTATTTCACCTTAAACTCTGCCGGCACGTTCACTTCCTTCATGCGGGCAATCATGGAGCGCAGCACTTCGCCCCCGGCCTCCTTGTTGAGCTTGGCCCAGCGTTCGACGATGCGGTTCTTCACCACGAAGCCGAACAGTTTTTCGATGCCGAAATAGTCGAAGAAGGACTCGTCGTCGAGCCAGTCCCAGCGTGCTGCGTCGATGCGATGCTCGCGCTCGACGAGGTTGTCCGTCTCGTGGATCTGCTGGATGCGCTCGAAGCGCTCGAAGCTGCCCCCCAGCCCGAAGTCGCGGCTGCCGCTGGTGCGCAGGGCTTCGGCAACCTCGCCCTCGCCGATCACCACCGAGGCGACCGCCAGGCGATGCTTGCGCGCCGTCAGGGCCGAGAGGATGTTGTTCATGTCGAGGTTGAACGAGAACCAGCGGCTCACGAAGGCGTTGTCGGCCTCCGTGCAGTACTTATAATAATAAGAGGAAAGGAGGTCAACCGGAAGGATGCTCTCTGCGGTCTCATCATCGTATGCCTTGATGAAACCGCGGAAATAGACGGGGAAGCGGTTATTCCACTTCTCGTCCTCGCGCGTCATGCGGATGACCTCGCGCAGCTCGTCGGCCGTGAACAGGCCCTCCGTCTCAGGCTCAGCATCCTTATTGGTCAGCAGGCTGAGGAGGTTGCGGTTGTCCTGCTCCAGCCAGATGAGGTCCACGAGAGCGCGGTCGTCGGGCGTCAGCTCGGGGCGGTACTCCGTGCGGAACACCTCGGTCGGGCAGGCCGGCTTCGTGTCGTCCATGCTGATGTCGGGCAGGCCGGCAATCAGGTAATAGTAGTTTTTGCCCATTGGTTAGAACAGCATCTCCACCAGCTGGGGGCGAAGGAACGACTTGAAGAAGTTCTCAAATTCCTCTTCGCCGAAGTTCATCTTGTACGAGCCGTCGGCGGGGGCGATGGTGAACAGCGTCTTCTGGCCGTTCACCTCGTTGATGGTCACGCCCTTGTCGAGCAGGGCCTTGGCGTGCTTGGCGAAGTAGGCCTTCAGGGCAGCGGCGTCGGCTGTACTGATGACGGCACCCTTCTCGCCGAACTGCTCGGCCATAGCCACGATGAAGCGGCCCATCACCTCCTTGTCGTCCACGGCGCTCTTCACGGCCTCCTTGACCACGCCGTCGGTGATGAGCGTAGCCACCTCGGACTTCAGGGCGTTCACAGCCTGACCCGCAAAGAGCCTAAGCTCGGACTGCGTGTGGCTGTTCAGCTCTTCGGCAGCCTTTTTGGCCGCCAGTTTGGACGTCTCGGCCTCCTTACGGGCCTCCATCACGATCGACTCAGCCTGACGACGAGCCTCCTCAACAATGCGCTGAGCCTCTTGCTGGCCCTTCTCAACACCGTCGCGGAACATCTTGTCGGTAAGCTCTTGAATATTCTTTTCCATTGAACTATAGTTTTTTAGTTTATTTTCGGACAAAATTCGCCGCGAAGTTACACATTTTTCCGCAAAAAGAAAACAAAAACCGACAAAAAAGCGCGTATGCCCCATTTTCCTCAAAAAACCTAACCCCTAACCCCTAACCCCTAACCAAATTATTGCTATCTTTGCGCCAAATAACAGAAAACCTATGAAGAACGTACTCCTTATTTATACGGGCGGCACCATCGGCATGATACAGAATCCGCTGACCGGTGCCCTCGAGAGTTTCGACTTCGACCAGCTGCTCCACCACGTGCCTGAGCTCCGTCAGCTGCCCGTCAGCATAGCCACGCAGACCTTCGACCCGCCCATCGACTCAAGCGACATGGACCCGTCGGGATGGGCCAAGCTGGTGCGCATCATCGCCGACAACTACGACGCCTTCGACGGCTTCGTCATCCTTCACGGCACAGACACGATGGCCTTTACGGCCTCGGCCCTCAGCTTCATGCTCGAAGGGCTGGCCAAGCCCGTCATCCTCACGGGCAGCCAGCTGCCCATCGGCATGCTGCGCACCGACGGCAAGGAAAACCTCATCACCTCCATCGAGATTGCCGCTGCCACCCGTCCCGACGGCACACCCCGCGTGCCTGAGGTCTGCGTATTCTTCCACGAGAAGCTGATGCGCGGCAACCGCGTCACCAAGTCGAGCGCCGACGAGTTCGACGCCTTCGAGTCGTTCAACTACCCCCACCTAGCCACAGCAGGCGTCGAAATCACCTACAACGACGACGCCATCCTCTCCCCTCGCCACTCACCTCTGACCCCACATTACGCGCTCGACACCAACCTCATCATCTTCTCCCTGTTCCCGGGCATCCGTGCCGACATCGTCCGCGAGGTGCTCTCCTCGCCCACCCTCAAGGGCGTCATCTTCCGCACCTTCGGCGCCGGCAACGCCCCCCAGAAGCCCTGGCTCGTCGAGCAGCTGGCCGAGGCCACACGCGCCGGAAAGGTCATCGTCAACATCACCCAATGCACAGGCGGCAGCGTCTCCATGCGCCGCTACGAGACAGGCCTTCAGCTGCTGCAGGCAGGCGTCGTCAGCGGGCGCGACAGCACGGTCGAAGCCGCCCTCGCCAAGCTGATGTTCCTCTTCGGCCAGGGCCTGCCCCCCGACGAAGTGCGCCGCCTGATGTCCCACTCCCTCGCCGGCGAAATCACCCTGAGCTGATGCTATCCCACAGCGCAGGCAAATAAATCCACAGCGCAGGCGAATAAATCCGTAGAGTAAGCAAATAAATTCGCAGAGTAAGCAAATATAATTGCAACGCAGCCGGAACGTGCAAATCCGCCTCTCACCCCGTCGAAAGGCAACGAGAGGGGTCTGTGGAAGCGCATCGCGTGACATTTGTGACAATTGTGACAAATGACAGCGCATTTTGCGCACGCGCAAATCATCCAGAATCACGGGCCGGGCCTCCGTCGGTTAATAAGATGGATGAGGGAAGATGGTTGAAAGCAAACCTTAGCCTTTTCAGCAAAACGGCCTATTGCTGCGAGAGAAAGGCCGTTTCTCTCATAGTAAAAGGCCGTTTCTCTTTTTGCCAGACTTAAAGGTCTAAAAGTCTAAAGGGTCTAAGAGTCTAAGAGACACAAAAAGGGCTGATTTTTTGTTAAATCACCTCTTACATGGGTTTTAGGTCGGGAAAAGAAAAAAATTCAAGTTTTTCTTGCTTTTACAATCGGTTTGCTCTATCTTTGTCCCGAAAAATCACATTTGCAATGAAATATAGATATCTCTTTTTGATGTTTGTCCTTTTATCTTTTGTCGGAAGGGTATGTGGCCATAACGTTGAAGGCGATAGCATTCGAAATACTTCTGTATCACAATTATTGGAAAACGACTCTTTTCCCTATGAAAAGACCATTAAGCTCGCAGCTGAACGAAATGACTCAACGCTGTTAGGAATTGCCTTAATAGCACGTGGAGAATATTACGAGGAGCAGAATAAAAGGCGCGAAGCCATACGAGAGTACAATAAAGCCTATACGCTGAACCATGAGACTTTTGAATTCGCTTTACTTAGAGCAGAAAAGATAAAGCAGGAGATGATTGGTGAGCAGAATCAGGCCTTAAATCAGTTATCTGAAGAAAAAGAGGCAAGAGAAGCTGAAATCATGGCTATCTTACAGGCAACAACTGAAGCTATGGCAACCTATAATGCCATGAAAGGAAATGCAACCTACTCGAATACTCAAACCCAATCCTCTTATGTGGTCAACAACACAAATACTGTCAATAACTCATCAACAACAAGTAATTCTCCTGCTACTCTTCAAACTATTGAAGAGCATAAAAAACATTATAATAATTGGGAGTCGCGTGCAGAATACTGGATAAAGGAGTTTAATCTGAATGACGCATGGATGAAGCAATACAAAAACCTTTCAAACGTTTCAGCTCTTGAAGTAGATCAACATGGAAAATCTTGGATTTCTTGTCAGAAAGAACTTAAAATAATCTTACAGTCACTGAAAACGCATCGTGAAGCGGTGACCCGTTATGGTGGATCGCTTCCTATGGGGGATACCGAAAGGATAGTACAACAATGTGTTAACAAACCATTTCCTTAATAACCACTCTTATGAAAAAGTTTTTTTCCCTGATTTTTGCTGTCTTTGTCGTAACAACGAACAGCAATGTATGGGCACAAGATGCCCAAACGAATGTGGCAATAGAAGATCTTCTTGCCGAAGATGACGACAGGCCTCTAACCTCAGAAGAGATTAAAGCGCTTTGGAAGAAGATGAAATCATTAGATGTAGAACAAATGAATGCTTTTACGTACGACTTGACGACAAATCAAGCCAACCAATTAAGAACTTGGTTGCTAAACGGAAGGACGGAAAAAGAGATTGGCCGATGGATGATGTTATTAAGTCTTCCTGTCTGTGCCGGTTTTGGTGCATTAGGAAGAGCTACAACAAATGAAACTGATGCCAACGGAAACAAGGTTGTGCCTGACTGGTCATATACGATAGGAATGCTAAGTTTTCCAACCCTTTTAATTGGAGGGGGGATACTTTTTGTAAAAGGGAGAAATCGCTATGAATCAGGTCGCTTGTTGATAGTCGAAACGCCCATCCAGCAGGATTTTCATTTAAAGAATCATTATGCAACAACAGGATTGAAAATTCTTAAAGATCCTTTTTCCAATCAATATACTATGGGAGCCGGCCTCACCATTACTTTCTAATTCTCCGATTTTACTTGAACTCGGCGAGGCACTTCTCGAAGTGGGCGATGGCATCGGCGAGGGTGCCGTTGAAACGGCCGCCGGAGGCGTTGAGGTGGCCTCCGCCCTGAAAGTACTGGGCGGCGAAGCGGTTGCAGGGGAACGTGCCGACGGAACGGAGCGAGACGTGGATCTCGTCTTTCTCGGTGTCCTCGCGCAGGAAGACTGAGAAACGGACGCCACGAATCTGCAGGGGGATGTTGACAAAGCCCTCGGTGTCGCCCTTGTTGAACTGGAAGCGTTTCATCTCTTCCCTTGAGAGGGTGATGAGGGAGGCTTTATAGTCAGGATAGAGGCGCATCTTCTCGTAGAGGACATAGCCCATCATGCGCAGACGGCCCTCGGAATAGTTGTTATAGACGCGACGGTAGATGTCGTCCTTGTCGATGCCGCGCTCCAGCAGACGGCTGATGATGTAGAAGATGTCGGGGCGGTTGCTGTTGAACGTGAAGGCGCCGGTGTCCGTCATCATGCCGCAGTAGAGGCAGATGGCGCCTTGCTTGGTGAGGTATTCGATGCCTTGCATGGCCTCGATGAGGGTATAGACGAGCTCGCAGGTGGACGACGCCTCAGGGCGGCTGAACGTCAGCTCAGCGAGGGGCGCCGGGTCGAGGTGATGATCGATGAGGACACGATGGCCCTTCGCCTCGCGAATCATGTTCTCCACTCCGTCTGTGCGGCTAAGCGTGTTGAAGTCCAGGCAGATGATGACGTCCGCCGTCTGCAGGGTGAGCGCAGCCTTGTCGGGATACTTATCGGCCCGGACAGACTCCTGGGCTCCAGGCAGCCAGTTCAGGAAATCGGGATACATGTCGGGCACCACCACAACGGCCGTCTTGCCTTGTCGTCGCAGCCAGTCGGCCATGCCGAGCGTCGAGCCCAAAGCATCGCCGTCGGGACTGGCATGGCACACAAGGACGAAGAAATCGTTTTCGTCAATCAACGCTCTAAGCTGACAGATATCTTTTTCAGGAAAGGAGAACACTTTAAGAATTAAAAATTAAAAAATTAGGAATTAGGAATTAATATTATGCGTTTAATGAAGAATGAAAAATGAAGAATGAAGAATAAAAAGCTTTGCCTGATGAGGAGCCGGCTGAGGGAAGGAAGCGTCGTCCGCGGACATTTTATTTTTTATTTTTCATTCTTCATTTTTCATTGTTTTTTTCATTAAAAGAATTAGGAATTAGGAACTGGAATTAGCTGGGCACGTTTGTCGGCCGCAGGGATAATTCCTTATTCCTAATTCCTAATTCCTAATTTTTAATGGCGCGAAGCGCTCTGTGTTATTCCTTCAGCGTACCAGCCTCGGCAGCAGCGCGCATCTCGTCGCTGGCATAGAGGAACACCTCGACGCGGCGGTTCTGGGCACGGCCTTCCTTGGTATCGTTGCTGGCCACGGGCTGCTGGAAGTCAAAGCCGGCAACCTCCTTGATCTGCTCGTTGCTGACACCCTTCGACTTCAGGAAGTTGGAGACAGCCTCGGCACGGTCCTTGGAGAGCTTCTGGTTGACAGCCAGCGAACCGGTGTTGTCGGTGTGGCCATAGATGGCGACGTCGGCATCGTTGTAGGTCTTCAGCACCTCGGCAAACTGGGCCAGGTTCTTCTGAGCCTCAGCACCCAGGGCAGCCTTGTTGGTAGCGAAGAGGATACCGCTGTCGAAGGTAACCTTCACGGCGCGGGTGTTGCCATCCTCGTCGGTCAGCTTCTCGAGCTCAGCACCTTCCACAGCAGCTGCAGCCTCGGCAGCCTTATCCATGTGGTTGCCAATCAGGGCACCGGCGGTAGCACCAACGGTAGCACCAACAGCCGTACCGACGGCGGTGTTACCCGTGTAGTAACCGACAGCAGCACCCAGCAGGGCACCGGCACCCGTGCCGATGAGGGCACCGCCAGCCGTCTTGGACATTCCGCAACCCGACAGAATCAGGGTTCCGCACAAACACAAGCTAATAATACTTTTTGCTTTCATACACATGTTTTATTAAAGGGTTAAACGATATATTCCTCAAAAAACTGCGCAAAGATAAGCACAAAAAAACGAATATCCGAACACAAAACGGAAATTTTTTTCTCAGATTACAAAAAATGTACTACTTTTGCACCTTGAAAAGAAACAAAACGTCTTATTAAATAGTATGGCAGAATTAAAACAACTCACAAAACGAAGTGAAAACTACTCCCAATGGTATAACGACTTAGTGGTAAAGGCCGACCTGGCCGAACAGTCGGCCGTGCGCGGCTGCATGGTCATCAAACCCTATGGCTACGCCATCTGGGAAAAGATACAACGTCAGCTCGACGACATGTTCAAGGCCACGGGCCACGTTAACGCCTATTTCCCCCTCCTCATCCCCAAGTCGTTTCTGAGCCGCGAGGCCGAGCACGTCGAGGGCTTTGCCAAGGAGTGTGCCGTCGTCACCCACTACCGTCTGAAGACGAACGAAGCGGGCGACGGCGTCGTCGTTGACCCCGCAGCCAAGCTCGAGGAAGAGCTCATCATCCGTCCCACCAGCGAGACCATCATCTGGAGCACCTACAAGAACTGGATTCACAGCTACCGCGACCTGCCCATCCTCTGCAACCAATGGGCGAACGTCATGCGCTGGGAGATGCGCACCCGCCCCTTCCTCCGCACCAGCGAATTCCTGTGGCAGGAGGGACACACCGCCCACGCCACCCGCGAGGAGGCCGAGCGTGAGGCCCAGACCATGCTGAAGGTCTATGCCGACTTTGCCGAGCAGTTCATGGCCGTGCCCGTCATCAAGGGCGTGAAGAGCGAGACCGAGCGCTTCGCCGGAGCCCTCGACACCTACACCATCGAGGCCATGATGCAGGACGGCAAGGCGCTGCAGAGCGGCACCAGCCACTTCCTCGGACAGAACTTCGCCAAGGCGTTTGACGTGCAGTTTACGGACAAGGAGGGCAAGACCGACTACGTCTGGGCCACCAGCTGGGGCGTCAGCACCCGTCTGATGGGTGCCCTCATCATGGTGCACAGCGACGACAACGGCCTCGTGCTGCCTCCCAAGCTCGCCCCCATCCAGGTGGTCATCGTACCTATTTATAAAAACGAAGAGCAGCTGGCTGCCATCAGCGAAAAGGTCAACGGCATCGCCGAGAAGCTGCGCCGTATGGGCATCAGCGTGAAATACGACGACTCGGACAACAAGCGCCCGGGCTTCAAGTTTGCCGACTACGAACTGCGCGGCGTCCCCGTCCGCCTCGTCATGGGAGCACGCGACCTGGAGAACGGCACGCTGGAAGTCATGCGCCGCGACACGCTCGAAAAGGAGACCCTGCCCATCGAAGGCATCGAAGAGCACGTGCAGAAGCTGCTCGACGACATGCAGCAGAACATCTTCCGCAAGGCCCTTGCCTATCGCAACGGCTGGATAAAGAGCGTCGACACCTACGACGAGTTCAAGGAGGAGATTGAGAAGGGCGGCTTCATCCTCGCCCACTGGGACGGCACGCCCGAGACCGAGGCACGCATCAAGGAGGAGACCAAGGCCACCATCCGCTGCGTCCCCTTTGCCGATCCCAACTACCCCGACATCTGCATGGACACCACCCCCGGCGTCGATATGCTCACCGGCAAGCCCAGCGCCCGCCGCGTCATCTTCGCTCGCGCGTACTAACGTTAATGCATTGCCGGCTAATCCCATAGGACGTGTTCGTTAAACGTTAAACCTCAAACGTTAAACCTTAATCAATTTACCATCATGAAACGCATCGTATCCCTCATCCTCGCTTCGATGTTCGTAGTGGCTGGCGTCTGCGCTGCCACCAGTATTCCCCTCTCCTCCCCCGACGGCAAGATTGTCACTACCGTATCCGTCGGCGACCAGCTCACCTACACGGTAGCTTGCGACGGCATCGTCCTGATGAAGGACAATCCTCTTGCCCTGACGCTTGCTGGCGGCGAAGTGCTGGGCGTGAAGCCCGCGCTCACGGGCAAGAAAGTCACCTCGATTGACGAGGATATCCATCCCGTCGTGCCCCTGAAATTCAGCACCGTCCGCAACCGCTACAACCAGCTCCGCCTTAACTTCAAGGGCGGCTGGTCGGTCGAAATCCGTGCTTACGACGACGGCGTGGCCACGCGCTTCATCCTCAACCGCAAGGGTACGGTTGACGTCATGGGCGAGACCTTCGGCATCAACCTCGACGCTCCCGCCAAGCTCACCATGCAGGAGCCCCGCAGCTTCCATTGCAACTACGAGGAGCGCTACACCTTCGGCAACAGCGACGAATGGGGCGCCGAGAAGAAGATTGCCGAGCTGCCCTTCTACATCGACACCCAGAAGAAAGGCATTAAGCTGCTGGTTTCCGAATCGGACCTGAACGACTACCCCTGCCTCTTCATCCGCGGCAATGGTGCCAACAGCTTCACCTCCGACTTCCCCCGCCAGCCGCTGGAGTTCAGCGACAACGGCGACCGTAGCGTCCGCATCGACAAGGAAGCCGACTACATGGCCCGCATCAGCGGCAAGCGCTCGCTGCCCTGGCGCTACATCCTGATTGCACGGGGCGACGGACAGCTCGTCACCAACACCTTCACCTGCCGTCTGGCCTCTCCCTGCGAACTGCAGGGCGACCTCTCGTGGATTAAGCCCGGACAGGTGAGCTGGGAGTGGTGGAACGGCGCTACGCCCTACGGCCCGGACGTCAACTTCGTCTCCGGCTTCAACATGGACACCTACAAATACTTCATTGATTTCGCGGCCAAGTACGGCATCGAATATATCCTGATGGACGAAGGCTGGGCCAAGGACACCCGCGACCCCTACACCCCCAATCCCACCATCGACCTGAAGGAGCTCATCAGCTACGGACAGCAGAAGGGCGTCGGCATCTTCCTGTGGCTCACGTGGCTCACCGTCGAGAAGAACCCCGACCTCTTTGCTACCTTCGAGCAGTGGGGCATCAAGGGTGTGAAGATTGACTTCATGGACCGCAACGACCAGTGGATGGTCAACTTCTACGAGCGCAACGTCCGTCTTGCTGCCGAGCACCATCTGATGGTGGACTATCACGGCGCCTTCAAGCCCGCCGGCCTCGAGTTCCGCTACCCGAACCTCCTCTCCTACGAAGGTGTGCGCGGTCTGGAACAGGGCGGTGGCTGCCAGCCCGAGAATAACGTCTGGCTGCCCTTCATGCGCGGAGCCGTCGGCCCCATGGACTTCACTCCTGGCGCCATGCTCAACTATCAGCCTGAGAACTACGCTGCCCGCCGTCCCAACAACGCCTCAGTCGGCACCCGTGCCCACCAGCTGGCCATGTACGTCCTCTACGAGAGCGGCGTGCAGATGCTGGCCGACAACCCCACCCTCTACTACCGCAACGACGACTGCACACGCTTCATCACCTCCGTCCCCGTCACCTGGGACCATTCGTTCGTCATTGAGGCCGAAGCCGGCAAGTATCTAGTCGAAGCCAAGTGCAAGGACGATGTCTGGTATCTGGGCGGCATGATGGGCAAGGAGCCCAACGAAGGCATCGACATCACCATCCGCATCAACTTCCTGGGCTCGGGTGCTGCACGCCACCTCACCCTCTTCGAGGACGGCGTCAACGCCCACCATCAGGGCATGGACTACCGCGTCCGCGAGATGACAGTCCGCAACGGCGACGTCATCAAAGTCCACATGGCCCGCAACGGCGGATTCGCCGCACAAATCAAGTAATAAAAAAATAAAAATTTGGAATGAGGAATTAGAAATTAAGGAAAGACCGCGTATTGCCATCTTTTCTTGATTAATTCCTCATTCCTAATTCCTCATTTTTCCATTTTCCTGTGGATACTGTAGCACAGATTCTTAAGATGCTGGGATGTCTCGGCATGTTCCTGTTTGGTATGTCGCTGATGAGCGGCGGCCTGCAGAAGTTCGCCGGCAATTCGCTGCGCACGTTCATCGCCCGCATGACGTCCAACACCGCCCGCTGCCTGCTCACGGGCTTTGTGGTCACCGCCCTCGTGCAGTCGTCCACGGCTACGACGCTGATGCTTGTCAGCTTCGTCAACGCCGGACTGATGACGCTCACCCACGCCATCGGCGTCATCATGGGCGCCAACATCGGCACTACGTTCACCGCCTGGCTCTTCGCCCTGTCGTTCGACGGCTCGTTCAGCCTCGGCGCCATCGCCATTCCCGTGATGTTCTTCGCCTTCATCTTCTACTCCATGAAGAGCGCCAAGATGAAGAGCTTCGGCGAGTTCCTGATGGGCTTTGCGTTCCTGTTCCA
>Ga0129306_1001712_pt1 | contig 23037 bp, 17 predicted proteins | sample P827metagenome_FD_94438 | JGI IMG/M metagenome (GOLD analysis project Ga0129306, IMG submission 94438) | Capybara group fecal microbial communities from Wisconsin, USA - P827 metagenome | ecosystem: Host-associated > Mammals > Digestive system > Large intestine > Fecal | place: USA: Wisconsin... | reverse complement strand
TTCTGCCAGCACGCACGACCTGCTGGCGGCGCGCTATAACGGGGATCACTACACAGAGGACTTCGAGTACTCCTTCTACAGCCCGACGTACAAGGACACTCTGCACGTGGGCGGCACCATCAGCGGAAGCGCACGCGACTACTTCCGCGACCAGTCGCTGGGGCTGTTCACACCCACGTTTGACGTCCTGGGCCCCATCACGCTTGACAATAACCGCATCTACTATGGCGCCAACGAGCGTAACGGCAAGGACGTCAATGCCCCCGGCATGGTGAAGGACGCCTGTCGCAAGGCATACGAAATGGGACTTACCGACTTCTCGTCGTACGATAACGACGGCGACGGCTATGTGGATTATGTCTATGTGGTCTATGCCGGCAACGACGAGGCGCAGTTCGGCCCCAAGGAAAGCATCTGGGCCCATGCGTGGACGCTTTCGTCGCCGCTGGTGCTGGGCAATATGCGAATCAGCCGCTATGCCTGTTCGGGCGAGCTGCTGATCGACTCGCAGGACGTACCGGCAGGCATCGGTACCTTCGTCCATGAGTTCAGCCATGTGATAGGCCTCCCCGACTTCTACAACACGGCGCTGGGGAGCAACGAAGAGGACTACTGCCTCGACTACTGGAGCGTCATGGACTATGGCCTCTACTGCTTAGAAGGCTACAATCCTGCCGGCTACACCTCGTTCGAGCGCTACTCCATGGGCTGGATTCCGGCACGCGACCTCCGGCAGCCTGAGACCGTCACCCTGCTGCCTACAGACGAAGAGCCGGTGATGTACCGCGCCTTCGTGAACGACGACGACACCACGTCGTACTTCGTGTTCGAGAACGTGCAGCGGACGGGCTGGCGGGCCAACCTGCCGTCGTACGGGCTGATGATAAGCGGCGTCAACTATAACGCCTCGGCATGGGCGGGCAACACGGTGAATACCGACAAGAAGCACCACCGCCACCACATCGTCCCCGCCAACAACGACTACAGTTTCAACGAAGAGCAGAACCAGCTGTACGGCAAGAACAACTTCGAGTTTACGCCCGAGTCAACGCCGGCCAGCATCACCCAGTTCGGCGACACGCTACGCATGGCCGTCACAGCCATCTCGCGGACGAAGAACGGCCCTTGCACCTTCGACTTCGGAGGCGGTAATGGCCTCGTGCCCCTCCCGTCCGGAGCGGATGACAACGGGGCGGCTGTAGAGCTGTACCGCCTGAGCGACCACATCTCCATCGTGCGTCGAGGGGAGAGCGTCCGCAAGGTGTTTGTCCGATAAAAATGCAAATAAATCATAATTCATCATTCATCTTTTATATTTTTATACTATCTTTGCGCCCCAAAACGAAAAAACAATAAAAAGCACAATAAAACAGCATGGAAATTACATTACAGCAGGTAAGCGACGTACAGGCCAAGCTTACGGTTCAGTTGGTTCTTGCCGACTATGAAGAGAAAGTGAACAAATCGCTCAAGACCTTCCGCCAGAAGGCCAATATCCCCGGCTTCCGTCCGGGCATGGTGCCCATGGGGCTCATCAAGCGCCAGTACGGCACAGCCATCAAGGTTGACGAAATCAATAAGGTGCTGCAGGAAGCCCTCTACAACTACATCAAGGAGAACAACCTCGAAGTGCTCGGCGAGCCCCTCCCCGACGAGGAGCAGCAGAAGAGCATCGACATCGCCAAGCAGGACGACATGGCCTTCGCCTTCGACCTCGCCATCGCCCCGAAGTTCGACGCCACGCTGACGGCCGAGGACACTATACCTTATTATACTATAAAGGTGACGGACGAGATGATCGAGAATCAGGTGAAGATGTACGCCAACCGCAACGGCCACTACGATAGCGTCGAGAGCTACCAGTCGGGCGACATGGTCAAGGGCATCGTCACCGAGCTCGACGCCGACGGCAACGTCAAGGAGGGAGGCATCCGTGTGGAGGACGCCGTGATGCTGCCCGACTACATGAAGGACGAGGAGAGCAAACACCTCTTCGACGGCGCCAAGAAGGACGACATCATCACCTTCAACCCCCGCAAGGCTTACGACAACAGCGAGGTCGAACTGACGTCGCTGCTCAAGATCACCAAGGAGCAGGCTGCCGATGTGCAGGGTGACTTCACCTACCAGATTGCCGACATCACCCGCTACACCGAGGGCGAGCTCAACCAGGAACTCTTCGACCAGGTCTATGGCGAAGGAAAGGTGAAGGACGAGGCCGACTTCCGTGCCAAGGTGAAGGCCGACATCCAGGCCCAGTTTACGCCCGAGAGCGACTACCGCTTCCTCATCGATGTCCGCGAGTACATGATGAACCGCATCGGCAAGCTCCCCTTTGCTGAAGACCTGCTGCGCCGCATCCTCCTCGACAGCCGCGAGGAGAAGAACGTCGAGAAACTCGACGAAGAGTTCCCCCAGACCCTCGACGAACTGCAATGGCACCTCATCAAGCAAGAGCTCATCAAGAACGCCGACATCAAGATTGAGCAGAAGGACATCACCGACCAGGCCCGTGAGGCTGTTCGCGCCCAGTTCGCCCAGTACGGCATGACCACCGTGCCCGACGACCTGCTCGACAACTATGCCAAGGATATGCTGCAGAAGAAGGAGAGCGTCGAAGGCCTGGCCAACCGTGCCCTCGACAACAAGCTCATCGCCGCTCTCAAGAAGACCGCAAAGCTGAAGAAGAAGACCGTCAGCGTCGAGGACTTCAACAAACTCTTCGAGAAAAAAGCCTAAGCACATCCCCCCGTAGCATAAAACCCCTAAGCACTCACCTTCATGGACGATTTCCGCAAATATGCCACCCGCCACCTGGGCATGAACAGCCAGGTGCTTGACGACGTCATCCGCTCGCAGGCTCAATACCTCAATCCCTATATCCTCGAGGAGCGTCAGCTCAACGTCACCCAGATGGACGTCTTTTCACGCCTGATGATGGACCGCATCATCTTCCTCGGCACGCAGATCGACGACTATACCGCCAACACCCTACAGGCCCAGCTGCTCTACCTCGACTCGGTTGACAACGGCAAGGACATCAGCATCTACATCAACAGCCCCGGCGGTAGCGTCTATGCCGGACTCGGCATCTACGACACCATGCAGTTCATCAGCAGCGATGTCGCCACCATCTGCACGGGCATGGCAGCCAGCATGGCAGCCGTCCTGCTCGTGGCAGGCAAAGAGGGCAAGCGCTCGGCGCTCACCCACAGCCGCGTGATGATACACCAGCCCATGGGCGGCGCGCAGGGACAGGCTAGCGACATCGAAATCACGGCACGCGAAATACAGAAACTCAAGAAAGAGCTCTACACCATCATTGCCGACCACTCACACACCGACTTCGACAAGGTGTGGGCCGATAGCGACCGCGACTACTGGATGACCGCCCAGGAAGCCAAGGACTACGGTATGATCGACGAGGTGCTGACGAGAAAGAAGTAAAACCACCTCACGGGAAAGAGGATTTCTCTCATGGAAAATGGCTAATGCACAATTGTCTGTTTTCCATCATCCATTATCAATAATTAATTCATAACAGACGTGCCCCGAACAAAACGCCATTGTAACTTCTGTGGCCGCGAGGAAGCTCCCGGCCTCCTTCTGCTGTCCGGACTCGATGGATACATCTGCAGCGAATGCGTAGCCCAGGCCTCGCGTGTCCTTGAGGAGATGGCCGAGAGCGAGCGAAAGAAAAAGGCCCAGGAACTGAAGCAGAGCGAGCTGCCCAAGCCCCGCCAGATAAAGGAGTTCCTCGACCAGTACGTCATCGGTCAGGACGAAGCCAAGCGCTACCTCTCCGTCTCGGTCTATAACCACTACAAGCGCCTGATGCAAGTCGATAATGGCGACAACGTGGAGATTGAGAAGAGCAACATCATCATGGTCGGCGCCACAGGCACCGGTAAGACGTTGCTTGCCCGTACCATCGCCAAGATGCTGAAGGTGCCCTTCACCATCGTCGATGCCACCGTTCTTACCGAAGCGGGCTATGTCGGCGAAGACATCGAGAGCATCCTCACCCGCCTCCTTCAGGTGGCCGACTACGATGTGAAGGCAGCCGAACGCGGCATCGTCTTCATCGATGAGATTGACAAGATAGCCCGCAAGGGCGACACCCCCAGCATCACGCGTGACGTCAGCGGCGAGGGCGTACAGCAGGGACTGCTTAAGCTCCTCGAAGGCAGCGTCGTCCTCGTGCCCCCACAGGGCGGACGCAAACACCCCGAGCAGAAGATGATTCCCGTCAACACGCAGAACATCCTCTTCATCTGCGGCGGCGCCTTCGACGGCATCGAGCGCAAAATCGCCCAAAGGCTCAACACCCATGTCGTTGGCTACGGCAACGTCCAGAACGCCTTCCGCCTCGACAAGAACAACTTGATGCAGTATATAGCCCCGCAAGACCTGAAGTCATACGGACTGATACCCGAAATCATCGGCCGCATGCCCGTGCTCACCTATCTCGAGCCCCTGTCGCGCGACGCCCTTCGCAGCATCCTCACCGAACCGAAGAACGCCATCATCAAGCAGTACGTAAAACTCTTCGAGATGGACGGCGTGAAGCTCACCTTCGATCCTGCCGTCTTTGATTTCATCATCGACAAAGCCGTCGAGTATCGTCTGGGCGCACGTGGTCTCCGCTCCATCGTCGAGACCATCATGATGGACGCCATGTACGAGATACCCTCCACGAGGAGGAAGACCTTCAACGTGACGCTCGACTATGCCACAGCCCAGCTGAACAAGTCCAACTTAAACCGGCTGAAAGCCGAATGAGGAGCTTTTTCAGCCTCATTTTGCCCTAAAATAAGAAAAAATGCGCCTTCGGGTGCATTTTTTTTAAAAAACATTTGCAACTTTCAGAAAGTTGTCCTTAACTTTGTTTGGTTTCTTACGAGAGACAGTTGATTTATTCCATCGAAGACCCCCAAACCAATGAGCGAAGAGAAGAAAAAGACCCCTGCTGCAACCCCTAAGACGTCGGCCAAGACAGCGCCGGAAACCACGTCGCCAACGAAGACCTCCGCCGCCAAGAAAGCCACCAAGGCTGCCTCCGCAGTTGCTGCGAAGTCTTCAGCCAAGACGACATCCCAGGCTGAATCCGTAGCGGAAGAAAAGGCCGCCGTCAAGGTTCCAGCGTCCAAGAAGACCACGAAAGCACCCGCCGCGAAGGCCTCTGCCGCGAAATCAGCAGAAGAGGCTGCCCCTGCCAAGAAGGCATCTGCCGAGAAAGCTGTAGCAGCAAAGGCTACCGAAGAGACTGCTCCTGCCAAGAAGGCCCCTGCCAAGAAAACTACCGCCAAGAAAACGGCTGCGGAGAAAGCCGAAGCCGCCCCCGCTCCCGCCAAGGATGAGGAGCAGCCCGTGGAAACCGCCCCCACGGCCCCCGTTCAGGAGGAACCCGTGGAGCCGTCAACACTTCCTGCCGGCGAAGGAGCGGAAAACCCCGAGCAGCCCAGCCCGTCCGAGCCGTCGCCTGCCTCGGCTGACGATGCCGATGCGCCTGCCGCCCATGCCTTTCCGCCCGCTTTACAGAAGAACTTCGACCGTGCCTCCCTTTCCAAGCTCCTCAAGAGCTACTTCGGCTTCGACACCTTCAAGGGCGATCAGGAAGCCATCATCCTCAACGTCCTGAGCGGTAACGACACCTTCGTGCTGATGCCCACCGGCGGCGGCAAGAGCCTCTGCTACCAGCTGCCCTCGCTGCTTATGGATGGCGTCGCCATCGTCATCTCGCCCCTCATCGCGCTGATGAAAAACCAGGTGGATGCCATCCGCAACTATTCTGAGGAGGACGGCGTGGCCCACTTCATCAACTCGTCGCTCAACAAGACAGCCATCGATCAGGTCAAGGAAGACATCATCAGCGGCAAGACCAAACTCCTTTACGTCGCCCCCGAGTCGCTGACGAAAGAAGAGAATGTCGAGTTCCTCCGTACCGTCCGCATCTCATTCTACGCCATCGACGAAGCCCATTGCATCAGCGAGTGGGGCCACGACTTCCGTCCTGAGTACCGCAAGATACGTCCCATCATCGACCAGATAGGCCGTGCGCCCATCATCGCCCTTACCGCCACCGCCACCAACAAGGTGCGTGATGACATCAAGAAGAACCTCGGCATCCTCGACGCCCAGGACTTCAAGTCCTCTTTCAACCGCCCGAACCTCTACTACGAGGTGCGTTCGAAGACCAAGAATGTCGATCGCGACATCATCCGCTTCATCAAGATGAACGCCGGCAAGTCAGGCATCATCTACTGCCTGTCGCGCAAGAAGGTCGAGGAGCTGGCCGAAATCCTGCGTGCCAACGACATCCCTGCTGCCGCCTACCACGCCGGCATGGAGTCCACCGTCCGCACCCAGACGCAGGACGACTTCCTCATGGAGAAAATCGATGTCATCGTTGCCACCATCGCCTTCGGCATGGGCATCGACAAGCCCGACGTCCGCTACGTCATCCACTACGACATCCCCAAGAGCCTCGAAGGCTATTATCAGGAGACCGGCCGCGCCGGCCGCGACGGCGGCGAGGGGCAATGCATAGCCTTCTATAGCAGCAAGGACCTCCAGAAGCTCGAGAAGTTCCTCGAGGGTAAGCCCATAGCCGAGCAGGACATCGGCCGCCAGCTGCTTCAGGAGACCACCGCCTACTGCGAGAGCAGCGTCTGCCGCCGCAAGATGCTCCTCCACTATTTCGGCGAGGACTACCCCGAAGAGAACTGCGGCAACTGCGACAACTGCCTCAATCCCAAGAAACGTGTCGAGGCGCAGGACGAGCTCTGTTCTGTCCTCGAGGCTGTGCTGGCCGTGAAAGAGAACTTCAAGGCCGACCACATCGTCAACATCCTTATCGGCAAGGAGACCGGCGAGGTTCTCGCCCATGGTCACGAAGAGCTCGAGGTCTTCGGCGTCGGCTCGGCCGACGAAGAGAAGATGTGGCACGCCGTCATCCGCCAGGCCCTCATCGGCGGCTATCTCGAGAAAGACGTTGAGAACTACGGCCTCATCAAGATTACCGATGCCGGACGCGACTTCCTTGAGCACCCCACCACCTTCCAGATTGTCGAAGACAAAGCCTTCGAGGAGGAAGAAGAGGAGGCCCCCATGCACGGTGGTGCTGCTGCCGTCGACCCCGTCCTCTACAGCATGCTGAAGGTGCTGCGCAAGAAGCTCTCCAAGATGCTCTCTCTGCCCCCGTACGTCATCTTCCAGGATCCTTCGCTCGAGGCTATGGCCACCACCTATCCCATCACCATGGACGAGCTGCAGAACATCCCCGGTGTCGGAGCAGGCAAAGCCAAGCGCTACGGGCAGGAGTTCATCGACCTCATCAAGCGCCATGTCGATGAGAACGAGATTGAACGTCCCGAGGATCTCCGCGTGCGTACCGTCGCCAACAAGTCGAAGCTCAAGGTCAGCATCATCCAGAGCATCGACCTCAAAGTGGCCCTCGACGACCTCGCCATGTCCAAGGGCATGGAGTTTGACGAATTGCTCGACGAGGTGGAATCCATCGTCTATAGCGGCACGAAAATCAACATCGACTACTTCCTCGACGAGGTCATCGACGAAGAGCACCAGGAGGATATTTACGAATACTTCAAGGAGTCTGAAACCGACTCCCTGCAGGTCGCCCTCGAAGAGCTTGGCGATGACTATTCCGAAGAGGAGATCCGCCTCGTCCGCATCAAATTCCTGTCCGAACTGGCAAACTAAATTCGTTTAACGTTTTATGTTTAACGTTTAACGACCATGCGGCAGGAGGTGAAGCCAGAAGTCAGAAGTAAGAGGTCTGAAGTAAGAGGTCTGAAGTAAGAGGTCTGAAGTAAGAGGTCTGAGGACGTGTTCGTTAAACATTAAACATTAAACGTTAAACCATAATCATAGGACGTGTTCGTTAAACATTAAACGTTAAACGGTAAACCATAATCATAAGACGTGTTCGTTAAACATTAAACGTTAAACGTTAAACAAAGACTATTTCAATATATTTTGATGAAACCAAGCAGACCTAAGGGGACGCGCGACTTCTCCCCGGCCGAGATGGCCAAACGCAACTATATTTTTGACACCATTCGCAGCGTGTTCTACACCTTTGGCTTCCAGCCTATCGAGACTCCCGCTATGGAGAATCTCTCCACCCTCATGGGAAAGTATGGCGAAGAAGGCGACAAGCTGCTCTTCAAGGTTCTCAACTCCGGCAACTTTCTTGAAAAGATAGATGCCTCCCAAACCCTAACCCCTAACCTCTCACCCCTAACCCTAAATCATCTCGCTGCGCAGCTCTGCGAGAAGGGGCTTCGCTACGATCTTACCGTGCCCTTTGCCCGCTATGTCGTCATGCACCGCGACGAGATAACCCTCCCCTTCAAGCGTTTCCAGATGCAGCCCGTCTGGCGCGCCGACCGTCCCCAGCGCGGACGCTATCGCGAGTTCTACCAGTGCGATGCCGACATCGTCGGTACCGACTCCCTGCTTTGTGAGGTTGACCTCGTGCAGATGATCGACACCGTCTTCCGCGCCCTAGGCATCCGCGTGGCCATCCACATCAACAACCGCAAAATCCTCTCCGGCATCGCCGAAGTCATTGGTCAGGCCGATAAGCTCATCGACATCACCGTCGCCATCGACAAACTCGACAAGATTGGCCTCGAGAACGTCAATGCCGAACTGGCCGAGAAGGGTCTTCCTGCCGACGCCATAGCCAAGCTGCAGCCCATCATCCTGCTCAGCGGCACCGACGACGAGAAGCTCGCCACCCTCCGCACCCTCCTTGCTGCCAGCGAGACCGGCATGAAAGGCATCGAGGAGACCGAGTTCATCCTCCGTACTGCCCGCCAAACCCTCGCCCTAACCCCTAACCCCTCACCCCTCACCCAGGAGCTCGTCCTTGACCTCACCCTTGCCCGCGGCCTCAATTACTACACCGGTGCCATCTTCGAGGTCAAGGCTCTCGATGCCGAGATGGGCAGCATCTCCGGCGGCGGCCGCTACGACAACCTCACAGGCATCTTCGGCCTCCCCGGCGTCAGCGGCGTCGGCATCTCGTTCGGTGCCGACCGCATCTACGACGTCCTCACCCAGCTCGATCTCTTCCCCGCCGCAGCTACCCGCGGCACCCGTGTGCTGTTCGTCAACTTCGGCGATGCTGAAGCCGCCTACTGCCTCCCCCTCCTGTCGCGTCTTCGTGCGGCAGGCCATGCCGCAGAACTCTACCCCGACGCCGCCAAAATGAAGAAGCAGATGGCCTACGCCAATGCCTTGGGCATCCCATACGTTGTCATTGTCGGTCAGGACGAGATGTCCACAGGCCGCCTCTCTGTCAAGGACATGCAGACCGGCCAGCAGTCATCCCTGACCATCGACGAACTCATCGCCATGCTCTGACGCCGCCCCCGCACGTCCGTCCGTCAGGCTATGCATAAATCCCCAAATTCCATGTTGGGGATTTTTCTTTTTCGGTGGTTACGCGAACTACAAAAAAACTACCGCCCTGTTCTGCAGAGTGAACATCGGCTAACGCGGAAAAAGGGCCTTCCGTCCCGCAGCGAAACGTTTCGCCGGTCGAGTCGGAACGTTTCGTCGCACGACGTCAAACGTTTCAATCCGCAATAGTCCTTCGCGAAAAAGGGTAAAAACGAACGGAAAGACGCGTCCGCATGAACGGACTGGCCCGCAGAGCGGGCAGCTGCCGTCGGGCACCGGCAAAAAACTTTTCCACAAGGAAAAATAAAAATGCGCGTTTCCCTTGCATATCCGCAAGGGGAGTAGTAAATTTGCACTTTCAAATAAAACCCGAGATTATGTCAGACAGTAAACGGATAAAAACAGCCTTGATTTCGGTCTATCACAAGGATGGACTGGACGCAATAGTGAAAAAACTGCATGAGGAGGGTGTGGAGCTGCTCTCGACGGGCGGCACGCAACGGTTCATCCTTGGGCTCGGCGTCCCCTGCCGTGCCGTGGAGGATGTGACGGGCTATCCCTCCATTCTGGGCGGACGCGTCAAAACGCTCCACCCAAAGGTGTTTGGTGGTATTCTGGGCCGACGCGACGACGTTGACGACCGTGCACAGATGGTGGAGTACGACATCGAGGACATCGACCTCGTCATCGTGGATCTCTATCCCTTCGTGCAGACAGTGGCCAGCGGGGCTGCCGAGGCCGACATCATCGAGAAAATCGACATCGGCGGCATCTCGCTCATCCGCGCAGCAGCCAAGAACTACAACGATGTGGTCATCGTGGCCAGCGCAGCACAGTACCAGCCCCTGGCTGACATCCTGGAGAAACGTGGTGCCATCACTACGCTGGAGGAGCGCCGGTGGTTTGCCAAGGAGGCCTTTGCCGTCTCGTCGGACTACGACACGAGCATCTTCAACTGGTTCGACGGCGACGAGCACAGCGCCTTCCGGGCCAGCATCACCGGCAGCAAGCAGCTGCGCTACGGCGAGAACCCCCATCAGAAGGGCGTCTTCTACGGCGACTTCGAGGGAATGTTCGACCAGCTGCATGGAAAGGAGGTCAGCTACAACAATCTGCTGGACATCCATGCTGCTGTGGAGCTGATTGATGAGTTCGACGACACGACGTTTGCCGTGCTGAAGCACAACAACGCCTGCGGCGTGGCCACACGGCCTACGTTGCTGGAGGCGTGGACGGACGCGCTTGCTGGCGACCCTGTGAGCGCTTTCGGCGGCGTGCTCATTACCAACCGACCCATCGACCGCCAGACTGCTGAGGAAATCAGCAAGATCTTTTTCGAGGTGGTCATCGCGCCGGACTACGACGTTGATGCGCTGGAGATTCTCGGTCAGAAGAAGAACCGCATCATCCTCGTCCGCAAGGAGACCGAGAAACCGCGCTGGCAGTTCCGCTCGGTGCTGGACGGCGTGCTGGTACAGGAGAAAGACCTCTACGTGGAGACGGCAGAGGACTGCAAGCCGGTGACGACAACGTTGCCCACCGACAGCCAGGTGGAGGACATGTTGTTTGCCAATAAAATTGTGAAGCACTCGAAGAGCAACGCCATCGTGCTTGCCCGCGACGGTCAGCTGCTGGCCAGTGGGGTGGGGCAGACATCGCGTGTGGATGCCCTGAAGCAGGCCATACAGAAGGCACGCTCGTTCGGCTTCAGCCTCGACGGGGCTGTGATGGCCAGCGACGCCTTCTTCCCCTTCGGCGACTGCGTTCAGCTGGCTCACGAGGCAGGCATCACCGCCGTCATTCAGCCTGGCGGATCGGTGCGCGACAACGAGAGCGTCGACTACTGCAACGCCAACGGCGTGGCGATGGTGATGACCGGCATCAGACACTTCAGACACTAAAACATTAAAAATTAAGAATTAAGAAGTATTTTTAATGAAAAATGAAGAATGAAAAATAAAAAATAAAATGTTTCGTAAACCGTATGCCCTTTCCTCTGCTTGCCCTACCGACGGCAATGCTATTTATTCTTCATTCTTCATTTTTCATTCTTTATTCTTCATTTTTCATTCTTCATTAAATAATTGAACAATAAACTAACATAGCAATGGGATTGTTTTCCTTTACTCAAGAAATAGCGATGGACCTTGGCACGGCCAACACCATCATCCTGCATAATGATACCATCGTTGTTGACGAGCCTTCCGTGGTGGCCATCGACCGTAAGACGGACAAGATGATTGCGGTGGGTGAGCGTGCTAAGCTGATGCACGAGAAGACGCACGATAACATCCGCACCGTGCGCCCCCTGCGCAATGGCGTCATCGCCGACTTCTTTGCCTGCGAACAGATGATGCGCGGGCTCATCAAGATGGTCAACCCGCGTAACAAACTCTTCACGCCCTCGCTGCGCATGGTCATCGGCGTGCCCTCCGGCTCGACCGAAGTGGAGCTGCGTGCCGTGCGCGACTCGGCTGAGCATGCCGGCGGACGCGACATATACCTCATCTTCGAGCCCATGGCTGCTGCCGTTGGCGTCGGCCTGGACGTGGAAGCCCCCGAGGGCAACATGATTGTCGATATAGGCGGCGGTACCACCGAGATTGCCGTCATCTCGCTCGGAGGCATCGTCAGCAACAAGTCCATACAGGTGGCTGGCGACATCTTCACGGAGGATATTCAGGAGTACATGAACCGCCAGCATAACGTGAAGGTGAGCGAGCGCATGGCCGAACGCATCAAGATACACGTCGGCTCGGCGTTGACCGACCTTGAGGAGAACGCGCCGGAGGAGTACGTAGTCCACGGCCCGAACAAGATTACCGCCCTGCCCATGGAGGTGCCCGTCTGCTATCAGGAGATTGCCCACTGCCTCGACAAGTCGGTGGCAAAGATTGAGACGGCCGTACTGGCTGCGCTGGAGAATACCCCTCCCGAGATCTATGCCGACATCGTGAAGAACGGCATCTATCTGGCAGGCGGTGGTGCTCTGCTCAGGGGTCTCGACAAGCGTCTGACAAATAAAATCAACATTCCTTTCCACGTGGCCGACGACCCCCTGCATTGCGTAGCCCGAGGCACCGGCACCGCGCTGAAGAATGTGGACCGCTTCTCGTTCCTGATGCGATAGTGCATGAAAGGGCTGCTGGAGTTCATCTACAAGCACAATCATTGGCTGTTGTTCATCCTGCTGGAGGGCATCAGCCTTGTCATGCTGTTTTCGCTGAACGACTATCAGGGCAGCGTGTGGCTGACATCGGCCAACACGGCGACGGGCAGCGTGCTGGAAGTGAAGCAGCGCGTGACGGGCTATTTCGGCCTACAGTCTGAGAATGAACGGCTGGCCGAGCAGAACGCACAGCTCACCGCGCAGGTGTTCGGTCTGCAGCAGGCGCTGGACAGCACAGCCCTCGTCAGGCTGACGGCCGAGACGGTAGGCCAGTGGCCTTTCGGCGTCGTGCCTGCCACTGTGGTCGAGAACAGCACAGGCAAACTCAACAACTACATCACCATCAACAAGGGCACCGCCGACGGCCTGCGGCCCGACATGGGCGTCATCAGCAGCGACGGCGTGGTGGGCGTTACCTTCAGGTGCTCGCGCCACTATTCGCTTGTGCTGCCCATACTGAACGGGAAGAGCAACATCAGCTGCAAGGTGCATCCGGGCGAATCGTTCGGCTATCTCGAATGGCTGGGCGGCGACACCCGTACCGCTCAGCTGCGCGACGTACCACGGTACGCCGACATCAGCGTGGGCGACACCGTCGTCACCAGCGGACACTCTGCCTTCTTCCCCGAAGGGCTGATGGTGGGCGTCATACGCGACTTCGAGCCCTCGGCCGACAACCTGTCGAACAACATCTATGTCCAGCTTAGCACCCCCTTCGCCCACCTGCGGCACGTGTTCGTCATCCAGAACGCCGGAGCCGATGAGCGGCAGGAACTGAGGGACATGGTTAACGATAAGCGAAAGTAGAAAGGAGGATATCAGCCGATGAACCGTACCCTGTCTCGTATCCTGACTTTCGTCGTTCTCGCCCTTGTGCAGGTGTTTATTCTGAACAAGATTCATCTCTTCGGCTATGCCACGCCGCTGCTCTACCTCTATTTCATTCTTACCCTGGGGCAGGACGTGTCGCGAAACAAGCTGATGCTGTCGGCCTTCGCTCTCGGACTGGTGATTGACGTCTTCAGCAACACGTTCGGCATTCATGCCGCCGCCTCGACGCTGACGGCATTCCTCCGTCCAGCCCTCATCCGCCTCTTCTTCCTTCGCGGGGGCGATGGCGAGCCCTTCACCCCGGGCATCCACGCCATGGGCGTTGGAGCCTTCGTACGCTATGCCCTGCTGGCCACGCTGCTGCACCACACGGTGGTCTTCTGCCTTGAATACTTCTCCTTCGCCTACCTGCTGCCATTGGCCATCAGCATCGGTGGCAGTACGCTGCTGACCCTGACCCTCGTCATGGCCATCGAACACGTCAAAGGGAAATAGCCTCATGAATGGTGACTATCAGTATGACAAACGGCGCTGGGTCATCATCGGGCTGGTGATCGTCCTCTTCGTGGTATATACCATCCGCCTCTTCTCGCTGCAGATTCTGAGCGACGAATACAAGGCTAATGCCGAGAGCAACGCCTTTCTCAACAAAACCATTTATCCCACCCGTGGCGTCATCTACGACCGCCAGGACAGGCTGCTGGTGTTCAACCAGCCGGCCTACGACGTCATGGTGTGCATGCGCAACGTCAAGGACCTCGACACGCTGGCACTTTGTCAGGCGCTCGACATCAGCCGTGAGCAGTTCGACCGCCGCATGGCCGATATCCGTAACACCCGCCTTAATCCCGGCTACTCGAGCTACACGGACCAGGTGTTCCTCAGCCAGCTCACGGTGGAGGACTGCGCACGTCTCACCGAGCAACTCTACAAGTTCCCGGGCTTCACCACCCGACTGCGCACCATCCGGCAGTACAACTACCCCAACGCTGGACATGTGTTGGGCGACCTGGGCGAGGTGTCGAAGAAGGAGATGGCGGCTGACGACTACTACAGCCGCGGCGACTTCATCGGCAAGCAGGGCGTCGAGAGCTTCTACGAGAAGGAGCTCCGTGGCGAGCAAGGCCGCGAGATACTGCTGCGCGATGCCCACGGACAAATCAAGGGCCACTATATGGACGGCGCAGAGGACGTCCCTGCCGTGCCTGGCAAGAACCTCCATCTCAGCATCGACATGGAGTTGCAGGCGTTGGGCGAACGCCTGATGGAGAACAAGATAGGCAGCATCGTAGCCATCGAGCCCTCGACGGGCGAGATTCTCTGCATGGTGTCGTCGCCCGCCTTCGATCCCCGCGAGCTGGTGGGACGACAGCGAGGCGGAAACCACATGAAGATGGCTCAGGACGGACGCAAACCGTTGCTCAACCGTGCCATCCAGGGCACCTACCCCCCAGGCTCGACCTTCAAAACCTCTCAGGCGCTCACCTATCTGCAGGAGGGCATCATCACCCCTGAGACCAGCCTGCCCTGTACGCGCGGCTTCGTGTTGGGCAGCCTCCACGTGGGCTGTCACGACGGCAACACCTCATGGCGCCTCGTACCTGCCATCGCCACCTCGTGCAACGGATTCTTCTGCTGGGGGCTCTACCGTATGATGGGCTCACGCAAATACCAGAATGTGCAGGAGGCCATGACTACGTGGAAAGACCACATGGTCGATATGGGCTTTGGCTACCGGCTGGGGGTGGACCTCCCCGGCGAGGCACGGGGCTTCATCCCTAACGCCGACTACTACGACAAAATCTACAAACGCTCGTGGAAGGGTGCCACCATCATCAGCATTGCCATCGGGCAGGGCGAGGTCACCCTCACCCCCCTTCAGATTGCCAACCTCTGCGCCACTATCGCCAACCGCGGCTACTACGTCGCACCACACGTGGTGCGCGAGGTCGAAGGTGGCAGCCTCGACAGCATCTACCTCACACGGCACTACACCACCGTCGAGCGCCGGCACTACGAGACCGTCGTCGAGGGCATGCGCGGCGCTGTCACTATGGGCACTTGCCGTCGTGCCGCCAGTCCCGACTACGAGGTGTGCGGCAAGACCGGCACGGCACAAAACCGCGGCAAGGACCACTCCGTCTTCATGGGCTTTGCCCCCAAGGACAACCCCCAGATTGCCATTGCCGTCTTTGTCGAGAACGGCGGCTACGGAGCCGTCTATGGCGTACCCATCGGCGCACTCATGATGGAACAGTACATTAACGGACACCTCTCGCCCGAGAGCCAGCTCAAGGCCGACGAGTTCCAGCATCGCATCATCAACTATGGCAACACGGAACGCTAACCTCTGGAAGTCGGTCGACTGGGTCACCATCGTCATCTGCCTGCTGCTGATGGCCTTCGGGTGGGTGAGCATCTGCGGCGCCAGCTACGACTTCAGCCACACCGACTTCTTCAGCTTCGACAGCCGCGCCGGCAAGCAGCTGGTGTGGATGGGCTGTGCCGTCCTGGTCGGACTGGTGCTGCTGAACATCGAGAAGAAGTACTACGAGATGTATGCCTACATCCTTTACGGCGCCTTCATCGTGCTGCTCGTCGTCACCATCTTCATTGCGCCCGACACCAAGGGCAGCCATTCGTGGCTGGTGTTCGGTCCCGTGAAGGTACAGCCCGCCGAGTTTGCCAAGTTCGCCACGGCGCTAGCCCTCGCCCGTCAGGTGGGGCGCTACGGGTTCAGCTTCCAACGCAGTGCCGACCTCCTGAGAGCCCTCGTCATCATCGCCCTGCCCATGATGCTCATTGTCGCGCAGAAGGAGACCGGCTCGGCGCTCGTCTATCTCTCCTTTTTCCTCGTGCTCTACCGCGAGGGTATGACCGGCTCGTTCCTCCTCCTCGGCGTCTGTGCCATCGTCTTTTTTGTCGTCGGCATCAGTCAGGGCGAGCACACCTTTGCCCACGTGCCGGTGAGTGTAGGCATGTTTGTCGTCATGGCCCTCATCCCCGTCGTTACGTCCATCATGCTACGTATATATGCCCGCGATGCCCGTCGCGCTACCATCGTCTTGGTCGTTCCCCTTGTTGTCACCCTCGTGTCGCTCCTAGCCGCCCGCTACTTCGTACCCTTCAACGTCGGCCTTGTACAGATAGGGCTATGCATACTCATTTTCCTTTATCTGCTTGTCAGCTATCTGATTGAGCGCCGCGCGACCTACATCTTCATCGCCCTGTTTGCCGTCGGTTCCGTGGGCTATTACTACTCGTGCAACTACGTCTTCGACAACATCCTTGCCGACCATCAGCAGAAGCGCATCAAGGTGGTGCTGGGCATGGAGGACGACGTCAAGGAAGCGGGCTATAATGTCCATCAGGCGAAGATTGCCATCGGCTCCGGAGGGCTCACCGGCAAAGGCTTCCTTCACGGCACGCAGACCAAGCTCAGCTATGTGCCCGAGCAGGAGACGGACTTCATTTTCTGTACCATTGGCGAGGAGCAGGGCTTCATTGGTACGGTAGGCGTGCTGCTGCTTTTCGTGGCGCTCATCCTCCGCCTGCTGGTGCTGGCCGAGCGACAAGGGTCTGGGCGCTTTGCCCGTGTCTATGGCTATTCCGTAGCCTGTATTCTCCTTTTCCATCTGCTCATCAATGTCGGCATGGTCATCGGCCTCATGCCCGTCATCGGCATCCCCTTACCCTTCTTCAGCTACGGCGGCAGCTCCCTCTGGGGCTTCACCATCCTCATCGCCATCTTCCTCCGCATGGACGCCGAACGCACCATCCGCTGAGTGCTGTATCTTTATCAACGCTATAAACATAATGCGTGTGCTCCACCTTGAAGGAAGAGGATGAGAAAACTGTAAATATCTCCCTTACGTGAAAAATTCCTCCGAATGGAGTTGGTTTCTGAGATTTTATGCTTATATTTGCCGAGCCATTGATGGTTTTGCTTGTTTTGAATGGCAGCACTAAGATGAGTGAAAAACTGATATGACAAAATCCTGAACATATTTTGTTGCTCGGGAACTAATAAACGTTGTTCAACTAAAGTGCTGCGGTATATAGGAGAAAAAATGAAACGTTCTTATTCATTGATACTTCTGACGTTTTTCGTTATAAGTGTTCATGCTCAGCAAGTCACCTTCCGGGGTGTCAATCATTGTGGCATCTATTCCAATGAAAAAAACCTTTTGAAAGAATGGCCTGTTGAAGGCCCTGAGAAATTGTGGGTGGTCAATGATGCTGGAAAGGGTAACTCCAGCGCATTAGTCTGTGATGGATTCATCTATACGGCAGGTCTTACCGAGGATGAACAGGAAGAGCAGCTGACCTGCTTCCAACTCGATGGCACAAAGGTATGGCAAGTCACCTATGGCCGAGCATGGACAAAGTCCTATCGGGAGACACGTTCCACGCCAGTCATCGACGACGATCGTCTCTACATGGTCAGCAACACGGGCCAATTGGTCTGCCTCAACCGTGCTGACGGGAAAAAACTATGGTCGGTAGATTATTGGAACAAGTATGGGCTTTCGCCCAACGACCAGGGCATCTGCGAACATCCTTTGATAGATGCGGACAAGGTTATCGTCACCACTTGCGGCAAGGATATCTGTATGGCCGCTTTCGACAAACTGACGGGTGAAGTGATTTGGGAGACCAAAGGCTTTGGCGACAAAGCCACTTATTGTACCTCGCGCATCATAGAGTGGAACGGTCATAGGCAAGTCATAGGCGGGACGGAACTGCATATCTTCGGCGTGGATCCGGAGACTGGGGCGATGATTTGGAGCGACGACAACTGGATACCCGACCCTGATGAGAAAAAGTGGCTGAACGCCATGATTAACTGTCCGGTTTTTTACAAAGGCAAACTCCTGGTCAGTTTGGGCGATGGACATGGGTGTACGATGTATGAGATGGCCGACGACCTCTCTTCCGCCAAATTTCTTTGGAAGAACAAGGAGATCGACTTCTACATGGGTGGGATGGTCGAGATGGATGGCGTGGTCTATGGCAGCACAGGCGACAAGCACAAATGGGCAGCCATCGACATCGAGACCGGCGATGTCCTTTATCATCAGCAATGGGCAGGAGGCAAAGGGCGTGGCTCGCTCATCGTGGCCGACAATATGTTTTACATGTTCGACGAGCGTCGTGGCACAATGGGTCTTGCCCGTATAAATCCCGAAAAGTTAGACGTCGTGAGTGAGTTCCGAATCACCGATGGATCTGGTGCTTGCTTCGCACACCCCACCATATTTGACGGCGTCCTTTATGTTCGACGCGGATCAGCCCTCATGGCCTACAACCTCAAGCATTAGCCATAGGACGAGACACCCGCGTTCCCATGCAGAAGGGGAGAAACGTAAGGGTGTTTCTTGAACTTACACAATAGGATATTTGGGGGTTGGAAGCTGTTGGATATGGAACAGAAGCCCACTTCAACCTGGGCGCGCCACAGCTTTGCCACGAATCTGAATAGCACGGGAATTGTACCAGACAGGTACATAAGTGATAGCATGGGGCACAGTAGCAGTGGAGACATTATCTCCAAATACATTGGGGCTTATCCATTAAAGAAAATGCTGGAATACAATGCATACTTACTCAATGTAATAGATGAGGATGACAACAAAGACGTGAATGCTGCCGACAAAAAAGGTGAACTCCTTGAATTATTAAAAAGTATGAGTGAAGAGGAACGTGCAGCACTCATGGCAGAGGCTTCAAAATAGTTTATAATAGGGCGCAATCTTGTAAAAAAGTCGAGATTGCGCCAACTTATAAAGCGTAGAACGGAATAAGTGGGCATATTTATGGTGTTAAAAATAGAATAAGTGGGTATGTTTGCGGTGGCAAAAACGGAATAAGTGGGTAAAATTATTGCTAAAAATATGGAATAAGTGGATTTTTCCTTTGCTGAATGAAGATTTTATTGTAATTTTTAGCGAAATTTTAATGAAATTGGTATGCTTGAACGTAAATTAACTTCATTCCTGAAAAGTTTCCTTTTGGAAGAGCCAAATAAGATTCTGCTCATTAACGGTGCACGGCAGATAGGAAAGTCGTACCTTATCCGCTATGTTGGGCAGAAGTTGTTTCGGCATTTTGTTGAAATCAACCTCAAAGAAGACATCGAAGGTGATAAGGTTTTCGCTGATGTTCATACAACCAACGACCTCTATATGCGGTTGAGCAACTTCTATTCCTCCCCCTTGGGCGATAAAACCGATACGCTGGTCTTTTTGGATGAGATACAAAGCTATCCTCACTTGATGACGATGCTGAAGTTTCTCAACGGAGAGTCGCGCTATCGTTTTATAGCAAGTGGTTCCCAATTAGGTGTTGCCTTATCGGAAACGCCTTCTGTGCCCCTTGGAAGTGTGACTATTGAGCAGATGTATCCTCTTGACTTTGAGGAGTTCCTTTGGGCTACAGGTGTCGGCAAGGAATGGATAGAGAACATACGGGAACACTTCAGCCACGAAGAGCCCTTGGATGAGAGTACACATAACATTCTGTTGAAGCGTTTCCAATATTATCTGCTTGTTGGTGGGTTACCAGAAGCAATCAACAAATATCTGGCTGACCGGAATATGGTTCGCGTCAGGCAGACACATAAAGACATACACAATCTCTATCGCATTGATGCTTCACAATATGATGAGGAACATAAACTTAAGATTCGCAAGATTTACGACCTTATCCCCAGCATCTTGGAAAATAAGAAGAAGCGCATTGTATATAAAAATATAGAAAACAAGAAAGGAAAAACTTTCTCCGATTATGCCGATGAGTTTGAATATCTAACCAACTCTGACGTTGCTTTGGAGGTGTCTGCTATCAGCAATCCTCGTTTTCCTCTTGCCGAGTCTGATCAAAAGAAGCTGGTTAAGCTCTATCTCAATGACGTGGGACTATTGACAAATCTTCTGTATGGATTGAATGTGAATGCTGTTCTGCAAGACATCAGGAGTATCAATCTTGGTACAGTGTATGAGTCCGTGATTGCTCAGGAACTTGCTGCACATGGCTTCAAATTGCATTATTATGATAACAAGAAAAAGGGTGAAGTGGATTTTCTTGTAGATGACCACGATAATTTGACGGTGCTTCCCTTAGAGATAAAATCAGGAAAGGACTATACTGATCATAGTGCGCTTACCAAATTCCTGGAAACGCCCGATTACGGTATAAATCATGCAATCGTCTTTTCTAATGAACGGGAGATTTTCAGAAAGAAAGGTGTCACTTACCTTCCTATATATTATATTATGTTTCTCCATAACGAGCATCGCGAAGAACCTGTAATACTACCCGAATTGGAAGCCATCTAATATATTGCGGATTCATGGAAGAGAAGATGCTGGAAAAGTGTAAGAAGAGGCATGAAAACACTTTGGATTAGCATGGGTTTTAGGGTATATGACACATTTTATACAACACAAAAGTTAAAAATCTACAGATTTTGTCTTTTATAAAAGGTAAAATTATTATCTTTGCAGCAAATTTCATCTATAAAAGATATGAAAGCAATCGTTAGACAAAGTTATCTTGACAAGATAGCTAAGCATCTTGGTAAGGACACCATCATTATCATCGTCGGTCAACGTCGTGTTGGAAAGAGCTACACCCTACGCCTCTTTAGGGATCAAGTTGCAGAAGATATTCATGCAAACATTATCTTCATTGACAAAGAGAAACATGAGTTTGCCGACATTCAGACCGACCGGGACTTGAATGCCTATATTGATGAACGGCGAGACAAGACAAAGACCAACTACATCTTGATAGATGAAGTTCAAGATATAGAAGGTTTTGAAAACAGTATTCGCAGTTATTATGAGGAGCCTGATATTGAAATCATCGTGACAGGCTCAAACTCCAACATGCTCAGTGGTGATTTGGCCAACAAAATAGGTGGTCGCTACAAAGAAGTCTATGTCCAGGCCCTAAGCTACGAGGAATTCAAGGAGTTCCATGAGTTGCCCGATAGCGATGATACGCTGGCAAAGTATATTCAGTTTGGTGGACTGCCTGGCTTGAAAAAGATAGGACTCGACGAACAGGATGCACGGGAATACCAGATGGATGTCTATAGCACCGTACTGCTGAAAAATGTGATTAAGCGGAATAATATCCGCAATGTTCCTTTTCTGGAAAACCTTGTGCATTTCCTTGCTGACAACGCGGGGAAAATCATCTCAGCCAACAGCATCGCAAAGTACATGCGGTCGCAAGGAAAGAACATTACCTCCACTGTTATTATCAATTATGCTAAGTATCTGTGCGAATCATACATGATTCACAAGGTGAACAGGTATGACATCCACGGACGGAAAATATTTGAGAGCAATGATAAATTCTACTTTGAAGACAACGGTATTCGTAATGCTCTTGTAGGCGGTTCGCGTGAGAGAGACATTGAGAAGGTGATAGAGAACATCATCTATAATCACCTTGTCCGTCTGGGCTATGAAGTGATGGTCGGACAACTTCAGGCTGGTGAGATTGACTTTGTATGTACAAAACCAAAAGGCGAAAGGATCTATGTGCAGGCTTCTTATATCATAGCCGACGACAATACATATGAGCGTGAGTTTGGCAACCTTCGTGCCATCAAGGACAACTATCCCAAATATGTCATCTCTATGACACCATTGGTTACCAAGTCTGATGACAATGGCATAACCCATCTTCATCTCAGGAGGTTCTTAACAGATGGGTTGGAGAAGTGACATATATGCCATTTCACTCACAAATCACCGCTTATTCCGCTATGGAGGTCGCCAAATGGGTAGTTTTAGCGGAATAAGCGCGTTTTTATTCCGAATTTAACATTTCGAAAGGTTTATCTCTATGGAAGAGAAGATGCTATTAGAGTGGAAAGAAGCCCACGCAGATGTCTATTCCAAGTTCAAGCAAGACTTGGAAGGGCAACTGCTGAAGCCGTATCATCAGAACATCTTAGACCTTGGTGACGGCAATGCAGAATCGCTGCAATCGGTCATCGTCAATCTTGCTGCCGTATCGTCTAAGGATGGCTTTGATATAGGCCAGTTGTACGCAAAGGCTGTCGAGTCTGGTGATGCTTCTGTATATTGCCTGTGCTGTTATCTCCTTTTTGACAGTGGTGAAGACCGATTGGCTGACGCCATAGCGGATAAAGTCGAGAAGCCAGACGCACAGGAAATCATGGATGCTGTCCAAGAATATAGGCGGTTTTACAAGCAGAACCGTAAACAGGAGGTAGCCGAGATAACGGCAGATGAACTGAACTGAACATCCTTTCCCTTAGGCGTTGGCATTATGACCATCCAGAAGAGTATAAGGAGTTTACGGATACGTTCCAGAAAGCCTACGATGGCGACATGACTTTCATACAGACCAACTTCTTCTTTTTGATGGAGATGTTTTCAACCAAGGGCGTGAAAGGTATGATGAAAATCGTGGCATCTGGTTCTAACGAAGGCATGAAGTAGAACCAACTCGTTAAGTTAGATGAGCAATGCCAAACTTGTTTGAGTTTTGCCATGACGAGAGTTGGAAGAATGAAATTCAACCAACTCGTTAAGTTAGATGAGCAATGCCAAACTTGTTTGAGT
>Ga0129306_1001708_pt1 | contig 23063 bp, 17 predicted proteins | sample P827metagenome_FD_94438 | JGI IMG/M metagenome (GOLD analysis project Ga0129306, IMG submission 94438) | Capybara group fecal microbial communities from Wisconsin, USA - P827 metagenome | ecosystem: Host-associated > Mammals > Digestive system > Large intestine > Fecal | place: USA: Wisconsin... | reverse complement strand
CGGTTCATCACCGCCAGGCCCAGGCCCTTTTCATCCACGCCCATGGCGATGATCAGTTCCGGCGACACCCTGTCAAAGTCACGCAATAATTCATACAGGTGTTCCGCCAGGTCCGCTTTTCCCTGCCCCCAGGAAAAAATCTCCGCGGTATGGCCCCGGCGCAGGCTTTCCTCCAGCCGTCCTTTCACCGCGTCGTCACACAGGACCCCGACATGCAGCCCCTGTTTCTGCGCCCGCAGGACCGCCTCCGTCAGCCGCTGCGCCGCCAGTGTCCCTTCATACAGGTACATGGGCGCCTTGGGGGCATAATGCCGGTATTTCATCCCCGGCGCTTTGGGACGCAGGGCCGGATCCCCGTTCAGAGCGGGATCGATTTCCACCGCCCCCAGCCTCTCTTCCAGCATTTCCCGGGTAATACCGCCGGGACGCAGAATCGTAGGCACAGGAGATGTTGTGTCTACAACCGTGGATTCCACTCCGATGCCGCAACTGCCGCCGTCCAGAATCCCTGCCACCTTGCCTGTCATATCGTCCGCCACGTCCTGTGCGTTGGTGGGGCTGGGCTTGCCTGACACATTGGCGCTGGGCGCCGCGATAGGACAGCCTGCCGCCCGGATGAGAGCCGCCGCCACCGGATGGGACGGCATCCGGACCGCCACCGTATCCAGCCCGGCCGTCACAATGTCCGGTACCAGTTCAGAGCGGGGCACCACAATAGTCAGCGGTCCCGGCCAGAACGTATCCATCAGGGCCCTGGCATTCGCGTTCAGACCGCTGGTCAACGGATATATCTGTTCTGTATCCGCAATATGCAGGATCAGCGGATTGTCCGCCGGACGGCCCTTTGCCGCAAATATTTTTGCCACCGCCGTTCCGTTTAAGCCGTCCGCTCCCAGCCCGTACACCGTTTCCGTGGGGAAAGCCACTACCTCTCCCGCCGCGATCAGGCCGGCCGCTTCCGCAATGGCCGCTTCCGGATTCTTTTTTACTTCCCAGAACTTTGTTTCCATGACTCTATTCCCCTGCGCATTCCAATTCATCAAAAAAGTTTTTTCACCCATTCCGCTTTGGGACTGCCCGGCCTAGCGGCAAAGACCATCCGGTCAATGCCGGCATAATCGTTCACCACCGCCGTCACCGCAAATCCCTGTCCACGGCACAGGGCAGCTACGGTTTTCCCCTGACCGATGCCCACTTCAAAGGCAGCCAGTCCGTCCGGTTTCACGTGCTGCGGCAGGCCTGCCGTAATCTTACGGTAGGCATTCAACCCGTCTTCTCCTCCATCCAGTGCCAGCCGTGGTTCTTTCTGCACATCCCGGGCCAGGGTACCGATGACCTGCGCCGGAATGTAAGGCGGATTGGATACCACAATGTCAAACTGCGCTTTCGCCGGCACCCGGGACCAGATATCCGACTGCAGGAACCAGGCGCGGTCTGCCACATCCAGCAGCGCCGCGTTTTCTTTCGCCACGGCCAGGGCCTCCGGCGAAATATCCACCGCCAGCCCCCGGCTTTCCGGCAGTAATTTTAATAAGGAAAGAAGAATCGCCCCGCTGCCGGTTCCCATATCCAGAATATCGGGGCCTTTGCCGGCCGTTTTTGCCTGCACGGCTGCAGCATCTGCCATGCCGGCCCGTTCCGCAGCCTGCACGGCTACCGCTTCCCGGTCCGCCACTTCCTGCTGCCAGACAGCCGCCTTTTCCGGATCCGTTTCGTCCCGCAGCTTTTCCGAGGAAACCGCTTTTGCTTTTTCCGCGGCGGCTTTCGCCTCGTCCGCCTTTTTCCGCCAGAACGCTTCCTTTTCCAGCTGGATCAGACTCTTCCCCGTGCAGCACTGCACCAGCTTTTCCACCAGCAGTTCCGTCTCCGGACGGGGGATCAGCACGGCGGGCGTAACGTTAAACTCCCACTGCAAAAATGTTTTTTTCCCGATAATATAAGCCAGCGGTTCCCAGGCAGCCCTGCGCAACACGAATTCCCTGTATTTTTTCAGTTCTTCCGGCTGCAGTTCCTGCTGCAGGCGCATGAACAGATCGATCCGGCGGCAGCCCAACACGTCACAAAGCAGTACCTCCGCGTCCAGGCGTGGATTTTCCAAACCCTTTCCGGAAAAGTACTGCTGTGTCCATTGCAATATTTTATTTACAGTCCAAACGGCCTGTTCTGTCATTGTTTTCTTCCATTCTGCCCGCAGGATGCTGCTATGACTTGCTTCGCCCTGCGTTTCATCCGGCAATCATTTTACCTGCTGTAATTTTTCTGCCTGGCTCGCCGTAGCCAGCGCGTCCAGCAGCTCAGACAGATCCCCGTTCACGATGGTGTCCAGCTTGTGCAGCGTCAGGCCGATACGGTGATCGGTGACCCTGCCCTGGGGATAATTATAGGTACGGATCCGCTCACTGCGGTCCCCGGTTCCCACCTGGCTCTTCCGCTCCGCCGCTTCCGACTGCTGCTGCTCCTGCTGTTTCATCTCCAGGATACGGGAACGCAGCACCCGCAGGCATTTTTCACGGTTCTTCAGCTGGGACTTTTCGTCCTGGCACTGGGCCACGATGCCCGTGGGGATATGGGTCATGCGCACCGCGGACTCCGTCTTGTTGACATACTGCCCGCCGGCGCCCCCGGCCCGGTAGGTATCGATCCGGATATCTTCCATGCGGATATCCACATCCACCTCTTCCGCCACCGGCAGCACCGCCACCGTGCAGGTAGAAGTATGAATCCGCCCCTGGGATTCCGTCTCCGGTACCCGCTGCACCCGGTGCACGCCGCTTTCAAATTTCATGCGTCCGTAAGCCCCGGCGCCGGAAATCTGGGCTACCACTTCCTTGAAGCCGCCCAGCTCCGTAGGGTTGGCGTCCATCAGTTCCACGGACCAGCCCATGGTATCCGCGTAGCGGGTGTACATGCGGAACAAAACTTCCGCAAATAAGGCAGCCTCTTCCCCGCCTGCACCGGCACGGATCTCCAGGATGATATCCTTGTCATCGTTGGGGTCCCCGGGCAACAGCATCAGGGTCAGCTTCTTCTCATACTCTTCCAGCACAGGCTTTAACGATTCCGCTTCTTCCCGGGCCATCTCCGCCAGTTCCGGATCGCTGTTCTCTTCCGCCACGGCCATATCGTCGTCGTACAGGGCTTTTTGTTCCTTATATTCCCGGTATACGTTTACGATTTCCTGCAGTTTGGCATGGGCCTTCGCGTATTTCTGATACTCCTTCGGGTCAGAAACCACATCCGGGTCGGACAGCTTCGCTTCCAGATCCAGATACTTTTCCTCTACCCCGTGTAATTTTTCTAACATGTCTTTTCCTCACAGGAGACCGGCACCGCTACCGTCTCCGCCACAGCCGGCGCCTGCAGCGCGATGGCGTCCGGCACCTGCATCTCCACTTTCTGCAGCTCTTCCTCCGGCAGCACCGCTTTTACGGAAGCGATGGCCACCTCGATCATCTCGTCATCCGGTTCCCGGGTGGTAAGCTTCTGCAGGAGCAGGCCCGGCATAATCAGCCGGTGCACCCAGGGTTTTTCGTTATTCTTACCCGCAAAGCGGATCAGTTCATAGCTGAGACCCGCCACCACCGGCATCAGAACGATCCGGGACAGGATCCGCTCCAGCAGGCCGGGCCAGCCTAAAAAGGCAAAGATAAAGATGCTGATGAGCATGACGATCATCAGGAAGTTAGTGCCGCAACGGGGATGCAGCCGGGGAAAAGTCCGCACGTTTTCCACCGTCAGGGGCATGCCCGCCTCATAGGTGAAAATCGTCTTGTGCTCCGCCCCGTGGTATTTAAACACCCGCTGGATATCTTCCATGGAAGATATGGCGGCAATATAAACCAGAAAGATCCCCATGCGCAGGAAACCCTCCGCCAGGTTCAGGGTCAGGCTGCTTTGGGTCCACTGTTGCAGGAAGCGCATGGACCAGGTGGGAACGGCAATAAAAAGACCGACAGCCAGGGCCACGGATGTCACCATGGTCAGGGCCATCTCTTTATCATCCATCTGCTCGTCTTCCTCGCCGGAAACCTGGGCAGAATAGCTGAGGGCCTTCATGCCCATGACCAGCGATTCCACCAGGGCCACCACGCCCCGGAGCAGCGGCTTTTTAAGAACCGGGTAGCGGTCGGCGATACTGTTGACCGGTTTCACGTCCACGTCAATGGTACCGTCCGCCTTGCGGACTGCCACCGCCACATCTTTGGGACCGCGCATCATCACGCCTTCGATGACCGCCTGCCCGCCAATACTCAGTTTAGCCATAGTTTACACTTTTGTCAAAAAAGGTCTGAATACAACTACAGCAGAGCCGAAGCTCTGCTGTGTGAGTTGCTTTTATTTGCTTTCTACATTGTAACGCTTGTTGAACTTTTCGATACGGCCGCGGGCGGCTACGCTGCGCTGCTGGCCGGTATAGAACGGATGGCATTTGCTGCATACGTCCACGCGCAGTTCCGGTTTGGTGGAGCCGGTGATGAAGGTGTTGCCGCAGCCACAGGTTACTTTGCAGTCAGTATAAAATTTCGGATGGATTTTTTCTTTCATTTCTATGCACCTCTTTTTTTATTTGCATTAATATTTCCCGACATTAACGCTTCACTATAATATCACACTCTTTTGCAGAGCGCAAGTGGCAGTTTTGAAAAAAATAATTTTTGCAGTGCATTACTGCGGCCTGGTAAAAACATCGCAAACCCGTCACCGATTGCTATTCCATGGATTCATTCGCCTGTGGCTTCGGAACTCGAAGTCGCGTTGCAGGGCAACCCGTCTCCCACTTCCTCACTGCGCACGCTCACGCTGTTCGCGTTGCTCGGTATCGTCAGACTGGGACCCTCACGGGTTGCCCAATCAACGCTCAATGACATTCCGCTTTACTCATTCGCACTAACTTCATCTGTTTTTTCAGCTGCTTCTTTTTCTGCAGCAGTATTTTCGGCCGCTTCTTGTTCTGGGGCTTTTTCTTCTGCTTCTTTTGCCGCCCGTTTTTTCGCCTTGGCCGGTTTGGTGTTGAACTGCTGCATCACCTTGCTGAGATCGCCGTCTTCTTTCAACCACAGCTCCAGGGCGTCCGCCATTTTTTTCACCGCTTCTTCAATAAGCTGCCTGTCATCCCCGGCAAAACGCTGCAACACGTGGCTGATCACCGCCTCCTGTTCGTGGACGGGATGTCCGATGCCCAGCCGGAAGCGTGGAAAGGCGTCCGTCCCCAGGTTGCTGATAATGGATTTGATCCCGTTATGGCCGCCGCTGGAACCGTTCTTCCGGATCCGGATGGTTCCCAGGGGCAGGTCCATATCGTCATGGACCACCGCCACGTCCTCCGGGGCGATATTAAAGAAGTGGGCCCAGGGACCCACGGCATTGCCGCTTAAATTCATATAGGTTGTCGGCTTCAGCAGGAACACTTTTTCCGGCGCCCGGTACTCCACGTACATGGCGTTCCGGTCCGTCCGCCAGCTTCCTTCCAGGTTCCAGCGCCGGGCCAGCTCGTCCGCTACCATAAAACCGATATTATGCCGGGTCTTATCGTACTCTTTTCCAATGTTACCCAGTCCCGCTATGATTTTCATCTGTTTATCCCTCAAACTTTATATCTTATCCCACGCTGTAGTTCCGCGTTACTGTACGGGCCGCTTCTCCGCCTGAACATATTCTTCCAACGATACCAAATGATACCCTTTTTCCCGCAGGCTGTCAATGAGAAGCGCGGCCGCGTCCACCGTCGGCTGGCGGGATGCTTTGTAAAAAGGGCTGTCCCCGTCATGCAGCAGGACGATAGCCCCGTTTTCCGCCTTGTCCATCACCCGTCTTTGGATTTCCTGTTCCCCGATCTCCGTCCAGTCCCGGGGAATCACCGACCAGTTCACCACCGTCAGTTTTTGCGCGGCAGCCACTTCCATTACGGAAAAATCCCGGAAGCCATGGGGCGGCCGCCAGTACACCGGTTCTTTACCGGTAATGTCACACAGCACTTTTTTCCCCTGCGCCAGATCTTTCTGTCTTTCTTCTTCCGTCAGCTTCAGGAAGTCCCGGTGCCGGAAGGCATGCAGACCCACCGTATGTCCCTCGGCCAGCGTGCGTTTCACCAGTTCCGGATGCCGCTGCGCCTGTTCCGCCACCAGAAAGAACGTGGCATGCGCCTTCTTCTCTTTCAGTACATCCAGGAGGCGGTCCGTATAAGGCGGATAAGGTCCGTCGTCAAAAGTCAGGGCCATATACCCGCCTGCTGCCGCAACCGGAGAAACACTCTTGCTGCTTTGCGGAGCAGGTTTCACACCTCCGGGCAGATCCTGCAGACGGTTCACGGTGATCCCATAACTGTTTCCCCACGGGTACACAGCTGCCGCCAGCGCGCCGGAACCTGCCAGCAGGCAGACTGCGGAAACAACTACAGCCAGCTTCCGGGACACGTTCCCCCGGCGGCCGGCCCAAAGGAAAACCAGGGCCGCCAGATAAAAGGCCCCCATGATACATAATACTCGCATAAAAACTACCCTTGAAAGAGGAACACCGCTTCACTGCGTCTGCACAGGTGCAAGGCGCGCAGCCGCAAGCAACGCATAAATCACGGTTCCCTTACTTACTAAAAATAAAAGAAAGGCTCCGCATACCGTGACACGGAGCCTGATAAAATCCTCTTATACCTCTTCAAACAGCTGGCTTACCGACCAGTCGTTAAAGATGCGCAGCATGGTCTCTGCCAGGATCGGGGCAATAGACAGCACCTTGATCTTGGGATGTTTTTTCTCCGGAGCCAGCGGTATGGTGTTGGTCACTACCAGTTCCGAAATTTCCGAAGCAGCAATACGGCTTATAGCCGGAGCGGTCAGGATGGGATGGGTGCAGCAGGCATAAACTTCCTTAGCCCCGAACTTTTTCAGCGCCTTGGCGCCTTCAGTCAGGGAACCTGCCGTATCTACCATATCGTCTACCATGATGGCTGTCTTGCCTTCCACGCTGCCGATGAGGTTCATGACTTCCGCCACGCCCGGTTCCGGACGGCGTTTATCGATAATGGCCAGGCCGCAGTTCAGGCGTTCCGCGAAGACACGGGCACGGCTTACGCCGCCCAGGTCAGGAGAAACTACGATCATATCCTTTAGGTTTTTCTGTTTAATGTAATCAGCCAGTACAGGAGCCGCCGGCATATGGTCCAGCGGGATATTGAAGAAGCCCTGGATCTGGGCCGCATGCAGATCGATGGTCACCACGCGGGTAATACCCGCGCACTGCAGGATATCCGCCATCAGCTTGGCCGTAATGGGTTCACGGCCCCGGGCCTTGCGGTCCTGACGGGCGTACCCGTAGAAAGGAATCACCGCGATAATATGATTGGCGGAAGCCCGTTTGAAGGCGTCTGCCATAATCAGCAGTTCCATTACGTTGTCATTGACAATGGGTCCGCATGTGGGCTGGACAATAAACACATCTTTGCCGCGAACGCTTTCATTGATCATTGCCTGCACTTCGCCGTTGTTAAACCGGTTGATGACCGCATCACCCAGCGTAGTCCCCAGATAAGCCGCGATCTCCCGTGCCAGGTCCGGATTTGCGTTACCCGTAAAAATCCTGAATTTGTCTTCATTTGCCAACATTTGGACTTCCTCCCCGTCTCCCATGGATTCCTGAAATGACTTGCCGCAAATTACTGATTTTTCAAAATCCCTATTTAGTATATACCAAATCCCCTGTTTCCCACAAGTATTTTTCTAAAGGAAAAAAGGGTTAATTTGGTTTTTACTTCTTATGGATAAGTTTGCGCTTCCCGGTTACTTCACTTCACAGTCATGTATATGGGTAAATTCACAGCGGCATCCGTCCGCCACTTTCACGTTTTCCAGGCGCACATTGGGTCCTATCTCGCAGTCTTCCCCGATCACGGTTTCCCCCTGCAGCCAGGTATACGGATAAATGGTGGTATCCGGCGCGATCTTTACGCTCTTTTCAATGAAAGTTGAAGCCGGATCCATTACCGTTACGCCTTCGTCCATAAGTTTTTCCAGAATGCGGCGGCGCATGACGCTCTCCGCCTCGGCCAGCTGGCGGCGGCTGTTGACGCCCATGATCATCTCGCTGTCAGCGGTGACCACGCCGCCCACCTTTTTGCCCATGGCCCGCAGTTTGGCCAGCACGTCCGTCAGGTAATACTCACCCTGGGCGTTATTGTTGCCCAGCGTCCGCAGCACTTCAAACAGCAGCGGCGCTTCCACGCAGTAGTTGCCGGTATTGATTTCCTTAATGAGCTTCTGCTCTTCGGAAGCATCTTTCTGTTCCACGATGCCGGCCACGTCCCCATTGGCGTCCCGCAGGATACGGCCGTACCCGAAGGGATCTTCCATCATGGCGGACATTACGGTCGCCGTCGCGCCGGATTTCACATGCTCCGCGTAGAACTTCTTCAGTTCTTCTGCTTCCAATAACGGCGTGTCGCCGCACAGGATCATCACCGTTCCGGAAAAATCTTTCAGGGTATCCGCCGCCTGCAGCACTGCATGACCGGTCCCCAGCTGTTCCGCCTGCAGCGCAATCCGGGCCCGGCTGCCTACCAGTTCCCGCACCAGTTCCGCGCCGTGACCGATTACGACTACATTGTCACGGCAGCCTGCCGCTTCCGCCGCGTCCATCACATGCTCCAGCATAGGATGCCCGCCCACTTTATGCAACACCTTGGGCAGTTTGGATTTCATCCGTGTGCCTTTGCCTGCCGCCAGAATTACCGCCGTTAAGTTTGCCATCGTTCTTCTCTCCTTTAGTCTGTATCCTTACAAAAGTATCCTGCCATTTGTTTCCTTAGCTATTTGTTGCATCAGCCGTTTGTTTCATTAGCTGTTTGTTTCATTATATTACTATGCTATCCGATTTACAAATACTTTTCCGCCTCCGCCCATTCCTCCGCTTTATCCAGATCCGTGCCGATACAGGCGTAATCCGTAATGACGGCCCGGCCCCGGTAACCGAACAGTTCCGAGACTTTTCTCTCCACATCCTCAAGGGATAATTGATGCAAAAGCATCTTCAGAATAAAGAGGGGACCCAGCCAGGCTGCCAGTTTTACCGGGTTCTTGCGCAGGGCAAAAACTTCCTTCATCTTTTCGATGCAGTCCGGAAACAGATTTACGGAAACCAGCGAAACATTGCCGCCGGTAAAATCCCCTTCTTTTAAATGAAAGAATGTACGCCGCAACGAAGGGAACTCCCGCAGACAGGCCTCTTTCCGCACGATGGCGTAGACCCCGTCCGCCTCCGCCGCTTCCGCCCGGGCGATAAAATCGTCCAGCGCTTCGCCGGTCAGAAAGGGAAGATCATCGCATACCGTTGCAACTTTTTTGATAGTTTCATGCCCCGGCTGCTCCCGCAATTTCCGGATCGCCGCCGCCGCGCATTCCGCCATGCTGCCGTCACAGGCGCATACCAGAAGACCCGGAACAGCCGCCTGCCGGAACGCTTCCAGATGAGCGCTGTGGGTCACCAGGACCGCAGACGCAACACGCGAGCTTCCCCGCACGCCGTCCACGATATAATCCAGCAGACGCCGTCCTTTCAGTTCCGCCAGCGCCCTGGCCCGTTCCCCCTGCCCGGGCAGAGCAACAGTGCCCGCCCCGCCGGCCAGGATAATCAAATCATATTTAAGGAGACGCCGACCGACCGGCGTCTCCTCAGGTTTCGTCATTTCTGTATTCATGGTTTTCCGTCACTTTTTTGCCGCAAGGGAATTATGGAGCTCCTCGCTGCCCTTACGTTCCGACATGGCGATCATCAGGGTCCGCTCCGCGTTTTCCAGATGGATACGGGCCGCTTCCTGGCTTCTTTCCACATTCCGGGCCGCGATGCTTTCCACCAGACGGCGATGTTCTTCCTGGGTGTCTTTCAGGCGTCCCGTATAGCGCATGGATACGCCCCGGATCACCGTGATCTGTTCCCGCAGATTATTAATGATGTTGCGCAGCCGTTCGTTGCGGCTGGCCTTATATAACACATCGTGGAATTCAATATCCGCTTCCACCACTTTGGCCATGTCGTTTTCTTCAATGGCATTGCCCACCTTTACCAGCAGGCGCTGCAGTTCTTCCAGTTCCTCGTCGCTGATGCGTTCCGCCGCCAGTCCCGCCGCCAGGGTGTCCAGGCTGATGCGGATCTCGTACACATCGTTGATATCCTTGATGGACATGTTGGAAACATAGGTGCCCCGCCGGGGAATCATCACCACAAAGCCTTCCATTTCCAGCTTACGGATCGCTTCCCGCACCGGGGTGCGGCTTACGCCCATCTCGTCCGCCATCTGGATCTCCATCAGGCGTTCTCCCGGCGCAAAGACGCCGTTGATGATTGCTTCCCTGATGTGTTCGCACACCAGCTCCCGCAAAGGTTTATAACTGTCCAGACGAATCTGTTCCAGATGACCGCTCATACATTCTTCCTCCCCGTCATATACGCAACCGCAGTTTCCAGACGCTGCGCCTGCAGTATCCCGGCAATTTTATCACCGGTCTCTTTATCTTTTACGATTCCAAACACCGTAGGACCGCTGCCGCTCATCATGACCGGCCCAGCCCCGTTCTCCAGCATCTGCCGCTGAATCTCCCCGATTTCCGGATGGACGCCTGCCGTCACCGGCTCCAGCACGTTGCCAAAGCGCCGCAGCACGCCCTGCACATCGCCGTCCCGAACCGCCTGCGCCATCCCTTCGATATCCGGATGAACCACATTTTTCTGCTTGTCAAACTCCCGGTAAGCCCAGGGCGTGGAAATTTCCAGCGCCGGTTTCGCCAGCACCAGCTGCAGCGGCGGTAAATCCGGCAGAGGGACCAGTACCTCGCCCCGGCCGGTTGCCAGCGCCGTTCCCCCGGCTACGCAGAAGGGAACATCCGAACCCAGTTTCGCGCCCAGCCGTTCCAGTTTTTCCCCGGACAGGTCCAGTTCCCAGAACCGGTTCAGGCCCCGCAGCACCGCGGCGGCGTCTGTGCTTCCCCCGGCCAGCCCGGCCGCCAGGAACACCTTTTTTTCTATATGGATATGCACCCGCGGCTCCCGGTGGGCATACTCCCCCATAAGCACCGCTGCCTTCCAGGCCAGGTTGGAAGGTCCTCCCTCCAGACCGGCCAGGTCCGTGGTCACTTTCAGTTCCGGACTTTCCGTAAAGGTTACCGTATCCGCCAGGCTGATCGTCTGCATCACCATGGCCACTTCGTGGTATTTGTCCGGACGCAGTCCCAATACATCAAGCCCCAGATTGATTTTGGCATACCCTGTTTCAGTCAGCTTCATTCACGACGTCCTTATCTCTTCGGCAACCCGCGCATTATATGAAAACACTCCGGCCGGATCGCCTTACCCAAATGCCAAAAAATACTGTATACAAAATACCTACCATATTTTAGCACATTACAGCCATTTTTTAAATATTTGCTTTGGAAAAAATGATTTTGCCTAACTGAATCGGCCAAATTATTTAAACCACCCCCTTGCATTTTTTTGCGGGAGTGGTATGCTATGTAAGTATTTTCTTTTTCCGGCCGGCTCCGGTCAGCCGGCAACGATTATTCCTTTACAAACGGAAACGGCTTCCATCACAGGGAGCCATATATAAGGAGTTATAAAATATGAATAAACAAATCAAACGTTACCTGACCATCACGCTGGGGACCTGCATCTCCGGCATTGCGCTGAACGCCTTTTTCCTGCCCCACCATTTATTGAGCGGCGGAATCACCGGCCTGGGCATGATCCTCTACTATCTGTTCAGCTGGCAGGTCAGCGTCACCAACATTATTTTCAATATTCCCCTCTTTTTCCTGGCCTATAAGCTGATGAGCCGCAACTATTTCATCAGCGGCATCTACGGCACCCTGGTCCTGTCCTTCTTCCTGCAGCTGTTCGCGCCGCTGCAGCAACTGACACAGGTCCACGATCCCATGCTGAGCTGTATCGCCGGCGGCGTGCTCCACGGCATCGGGCTGGGCACCCTGTACCGGGTGGGCGGCAGCACCGGCGGCAGTGATATCATCGGCGCCATCGTCCAGAAATTTTACAGCATCAGCATCGGCACCACCGGGTTCCTGATCAACATCGTGCTGCTTACGGCAGGCGCCTTCTTCTTCGGACTGGAACCGGCCCTGTACACCTTAACCGCGTACTTCATCGTATTTAAAGTGTCCAACGCCTTCACCGACGGCTTTGACTTCAAGAAAAATATTATTATCATCAGCGACCATAACGAAGAAATCGCCGAAGCCATCATCAAAATCGTAGGCCGGGGCGTCACCTACATCGAAGGGGAAGGGGCCTACACCCACCAGCACAGGAAACTGCTGTTCTGCGTGGTCAAGCTGACCCAGGTGGCCAAAATCAAACAACTGGTCAAAAAACTGGATCCCTTTGCCTTCATGATCGTGCAGGACGCCAGCGACGTATTCGGCCGGGGCTTCACCCAGCGCACCGACCACACCGTGCAGCGTCCGCCGGAACTGCGCACCGGCTGGAGCGAAATGGGCGAAGCGGAAAAAGTGTAATCCAAATTAATAACAGTCACTAATAAAGCGGAGACCATATCCCTTCTTCCCCCCTCGTTTTACTCGTTGAAGGGGCCCCTTCAGGGATATAGTCTCCACTTTTTTCATCTGCTTTTATTTTACTTTGTTTGTCAGATATCTTTTTTCTCTTCCTCAGCCGGACGGAATTCCGCGTCGGTGGCAGCAGCCCCGTCCTTCACTTCTTTGCCCAGGGCACCGCTTTCCATGCCGGCGGCAGCCGAAGCCGCCGTCCACTGGGCCTGTTTGGCTGCCAGTTCCTCCGCTTCCCTGCGGGCTTTTTCCTCATCCTTCACCCGCTGTTCCGCATTGCGGGATTCGGCCTCTTCCGCCGCTCTGCGCACGGCTTCCACCGGATCCTCGTTATTCAGGACCGCCATGAATTCCACGCCGGTAATGGTTTCTTTTTCCAGCAGGTAACTGGCCAGACGGTCCAGTTCCTCCCGGTGTTCCTGCAGAATTGCCAGCGCCTTCTGGTGGGCTTCTTTAATAATCTCCATGACCTTTACGTCCACCTTCTCCAGGGTGGCTTCACTGCAGGTCAGGGTGGCATCGCCGCCCAGGTAGGCGTTATGAATGGTCTCCATGCCCATCATGCCGAACTCTTCCGTCATGCCGAAGCGGGTCACCATGGCCCTGGCCAGACGGGTCGCCTGTTCAATATCGTTGGAGGCCCCCGCAGTCATGTGGTTGAACACCACTTCTTCCGCTGCACGGCCGCCGGTAAAGGTCACAATCTTGGTAAACAGGTCTTCCTTCGTGTAATTCAGCTTTTCCTGTTCGTCCACCTGCATGGTGTAACCCAGGGAACCGTTAGTATGGGGAATAATCGTAATCTTTTCAACCGGAGCGCTGTGGGTCTGGCTGGCAGCCACCAGCGCGTGGCCGATTTCATGATACGCAGTATTCTTCTTTTCCTCTTCGGAAATAACCATGTTCTTACGCTGATACCCGGCGATGATGATATCCACCGCCTGCTCCAGGTCAGCGTTGGTCACTTTGTCCCGCTTGTTGCGCACGGCGCACAGGGCCGCTTCATTGATGATGTTGGCCAGTTCCGCGCCGCTGGCGCCGGGGGTGGAGCGGGCAATCTTTTTCAGGTCCACATCGTCACGCATCTTCACGTCTTTGGCATGGACTTTCAGAATCGCCTCGCGTCCGTTCACATCCGGAAGTTCCACCGGGATGCGGCGGTCAAAACGGCCCGGACGGAGTAACGCGGCATCCAGGGATTCCGGACGGTTGGTGGCCGCCAGGATGATAACGCCCTTGCTGCCGTCGAAGCCGTCCATTTCGGACAGCAGCTGGTTCAGGGTCTGTTCCCGTTCATCGTTGCTGCCGAAGGCGCCGCTGTCACGCTTTTTGCCGATGGCGTCGATTTCGTCGATAAATACGATACAGGGAGCCTTCTTCTGGGCTTCTTTAAATAAATCACGGACGCGGGCCGCCCCCATGCCTACGAACATTTCAATAAATTCAGAACCGGAAATGCTGAAGAAAGGAACCTTCGCTTCCCCGGCGATGGCCTTGGCCAGCAAGGTCTTACCGGTACCGGGAGGACCTACAAGCAGGGCACCCTTCGGCATGGTAGCGCCGATAGAGGAATACTTGCCGGGATTATGCAGGAAGTCTACCAGTTCCACCAGCGCTTCCTTGGCTTCGTCCTGACCGGCCACATCCGCAAAGGTTACGCCGGTCTGGGCCTGCATGTACACCTTGGCATTGCTCTTGCCGAAGTTGCCCATGCCGCCAAAGCCCTTGCCTCCCATGTAGCGCATAATGAGCTGGCCGATCACGATAAAGAATATAATAGGAAGAACCCAGTTATAGATCAGGCTTTCCAAAGGTCCGCTCTCTTTGGGGATGACCTGGGAAAACGTCACCTTGCTCTTCATCAGCTTCTCAACCAGCTGGTTATCCTCCACCCGGCCGGTCACGTAAATCTTCTTGTCCTCCGGATCCTTGGCCGTAGCCGCAATCCGTTTTTCACTGATCTCCACCTTGGCGAACTTGCCTTCGTCCACCATCTGGATAAAGGAATCGTACGACAGGTCGGTGACCTTGGTCTTGAACATGGAGGGGAACACCGAAGTGTTCAGAAACATCAGCACTACCAGAGCCAGTATGTAATAATAATACAGCGGTCTCTTTCCGTTATCGTTATTGTTATTCATAAAATCATTCACCTCGCAAAAGAACGTTATCAGTAAATATTGGCCGTATAAACCGACAATACCATCCGCCTGTTTAATACGGAATTATAACTATAATAATATGATATCTCATTCTATCGCGAAACGATATCTATGACAAGTGAAATAATTGAAAAATCAAAAAGTCAATCTTTTGTATGAAGACCATTATATAAAATTTATAATTAAAAACAAATCGTGCAAGGACTAAACAAAACATCGGAAGTGTTTGTGTAATTCCATGAGGCGAAATGCGCCGTTGCGGCGAGACTGTCTGAGGGGCGCAGCCCCGAGTTTCGAAGCCGCAGGCGCATAAGTCCATGGAATAGCAAACACGTACGGTTTTGTGAAGCCTTGCACGTAATTGTTTTTAAATCAATTTTATTTAATTCTTCGAATCGATCTCCAGCAGGCAATCCCCGCTTTCAATGCGGCTGCCGGCCTGTACGTGGATCTGGCCGATGATGCCGCTGATGGGCGCCGCGATGGTGGTCTCCATCTTCATGGCCTCGGTGACCAGGAGCGGCGTTCCCTTGGTTACGCTCTGGCCCTTTTCCACCAGCAGTTTCACCACGGAACCGGACAGGGTGGCCCCTACTTCGCCCGGGTTGCTCTTGTCCGCTTTCTTGCGGGCCACGTTTTCCGTCTTCACGTTCTTGTCGAAGATCTCCAATTCGCGGGGCATGCCGTTGAATTCAAAGGAAACGGTCCGTTTGCCGTTTTCGTTGGGTTCGCTGATATGGACCAGCTTGATGATGACCACTTTGCCCTTTTCAAGCTCGACTTCAATTTCTTCGCCGATTTTCATACCGAAGAAGAAGGTAGGTGTATCCAGCACGCTTACATCGCCATACTCTTCGCACCGGGCTACCCACTGTTTGAACACATCGGGATAGAGGCAGTACGAAGAAACCGCTTCGTCCGTGGTGGGCGCGTTCATCTCTTCCAGCTTTTTCCGTACCTCTTCAAAATCGACAGGCGGCAGCACTGCGCCCGGGCGCTGGGAAATCGGCTCTTTTCCCTTCAGCACGATTTTCTGCAGGCGTTTCGGGAACCCGCCGTAGGGTGTGCCAATGCGGCCTTCAAAGAACTCGATGACCGATTTCGGGAAGTCCATGGTATCCCCGTTGGCATACACATCCTCTTCCGTAATTTCGTTCTGCACCATGTACAGGGTCATGTCGCCGACGACTTTGGAAGAAGGCGTAACCTTGATCAGATCGCCGAACATCATGCTGACCCGGTGGTACATGTCTTTGATATCCTCCCAGCGGTCCAGCAGTCCCAGGGCAGCGGCCTGCTGCTTCAGGTTGGTGTACTGCCCGCCGGGCATCTCGTGAATATAGGTTTCCGGATTGGGGAAGTTCTCGGTCTTGTCCGCCGCTTTGTAATACGGACGGATGGTCTCCCAGTACCGGGAGAATTCGTTAAGCGCATCCACGCTCAGCTTGGGCTGACGGGGATGTCCTTCCAGGGCGTAATACAGGCTGGCAGCCGAAGGCTGGCTTGTCCCGTTGCTCATGGCGCTCATGGCCACGTCCACGATATCCACCCCGGCGTCGATGGCCCGGGCATAGGTGTAGATAGTGTTGCCGCTGCCTTCATGGCTGTGCAGGTGGATGGGCACCGTCACCGCATCCTTCATGGCACTGATCAGTTCATAGGCAGCCTGGGGTTTCAGCAGACCTGCCATATCCTTAATACAGATGATATTGGCGCCGGCCCGTTCCAGTTCCTTCGCCATATCCACAAAATACTTCAGGTTGTATTTGTCCCGTTCCGGATCCAGGATATCCCCGGTATAGCACAGGGCCGGTTCCGCCACCTTGTTGCATTCCCTGGCCGCCTCGATGGAAAGACGCATGTTATCCAGGCTGTTCAGGGAATCGAAGATACGGAACACATCCACGCCGTTTTTAGCGGACAGGCGGATAAACTCCTTCACCACGTTATCCGGATAGCTGGTGTAACCGACAGCGTTGGCACCCCGCAGCAGCATCTGGAACAGCACGTTGGGGGCCGCTTCCTTAAACTCCTGCAGACGGCGCCAGGGGCTCTCGTCCAGGAACCGGTAGGCCACGTCGAAGGTGGCGCCGCCCCAGCACTCAAAGGAGAACAGTTCCGGCAGCTTGCCGGCGGTATCTTTGATGACCCGCAGCATATCCAGCGTGCGCAGGCGGGTGGCGAACAGGGACTGGTGCGCGTCGCGGAAGGTGGTATCCGTCAGCAGCACTTCTTTCTTTTCCTGCACCCACTTGGCCAGTCCTTCCGGTCCTCTGGCGTCCAGGATCTGTTTCGTGCCGGAAGGCAGGTCGCCTGTAAAGGGTTTCGGCATGTTCATGGGCGCGTAGTCCGGCTTCGGCATGACGCCCACATTGGCGTATCCGTTTACGGTGATATCCCCGATATAATGCAGCAGTTTGGTACCCCGGTCACGGCCTTCCGGGAAGTGGAACAGCTCCGGCGTCTCATCCAGGAAGTTCGTGGTATAGGTACCGTTGACAAAATGCGGATGCTGCAGCAGGTTCTCCAGGAACGCGATGTTGGTCTTCACGCCGCGGATACGGAATTCCTTCAGGCAGCGCAGCATCTTGGTAATGGTGATGTGATGGTTCAGGCCCCAGGTGGTCGCCTTCACCAGCAGGGAATCATAGTACGGGGTGATGACGGAGCCGGTAAAGGCATTGCCCGCGTCCAGACGGATGCCCATGCCGCCGCCGCTGCGGTAGGCGATGAGCTTGCCCGTGTCCGGCATGAAGTTGTTCAGCGGGTCTTCCGTGGTGATACGGCACTGGATGGCTTCGCCCCGGATGCCGATCTTGTCCTGCTCAGGAATGCCCACTTCCGGACTGTGGATGCCGTAGCCTTCCGCGATGCGGATCTGGCTCTGGACGATATCAATACCCGTAATAGCTTCCGTAACGGTATGTTCCACCTGGATACGGGGATTTACTTCAATAAAATAGAACTCGTCGTCGGCAGTGGCCAGAAACTCCACCGTACCCGCGCTGACATAATCCACATTTTTCATCAGCTTCACAGCCGCGTCGCAGATCCGCTTGCGCAGTTCGGGCTTCACGAAGGTGGCCGGCGCCATCTCCACTACCTTCTGGTGACGGCGCTGCACGGAGCAGTCGCGCTCGTACAGGTGCACGATCTCGCCGTATTCGTCCCCCAGGATCTGCACTTCGATATGTTTCGGGTCTTTTAAATATTTTTCCAGATAAATCTCATCGTTGCCAAAGGCTTTCAGCGCTTCGGATTTAGCCAGGGCATATGCGGTATCCACTTCCTCCGGGGAATTGACCGCGCGCATGCCGCGGCCACCGCCGCCGTTGACCGCCTTGATTAAAAGCGGATAGCCGTATTTCTCACCGAAAGCCCGCACCTCTTCCACGGAAGAAATGGGACCGTCGCTGCCCGGAACCATGGGAATGTCCGCCAGTTTCGCCTGGACGCGTGCGTTCACCTTGTCACCGAACATGATCAGGTGTTCCACCCGGGGACCGATAAAGATGAACCCTTCTTCGGCACAGCGCTTGGCCAGCTCGGCATTTTCCGACAGGAAGCCGTAACCGGGATGGATGGCATCCACATCATGTTCGTGGGCAATCCGCATAATATCTTCGATATCCAGATAGGCTTCCACCGGGCCCTTGCCCCGGCCTACCAGATACGCTTCATCGGCTTTATTGCGATGCAGGGATAAGGTATCCTCTTTGGAAAAAATCGCAATGGTGTGAATCCCCAGTTCGTTACAGGCGCGGAAAACGCGAATGGCGATCTCGCCCCGGTTCGCAACTAAAACCGTCTTAATCTTTCTCATCATGTCTCCTCCTTGGAATGATCAGGCTATCGGGCAAAACCGGCGGAACAGGAAGCGTGCGTCCGATTACGCAAAAGTATAAAACCGGCGTCCCTCAGATATTGGCTCTATTGTATTATAAGAAGTTTACAAATTCAACCGCTCAAAGCCATGTATACATTATTCTTGTAATATGCTATAATGTAGCACACGAAAAATATATTTCATTTACAAACTGATTACGTCAGGCTTCCTGTCGAAAATGCTTTTCTGTGGGAAGCTGCCACCGAGGTTACCATGTCTTCTGAAAACAAAGTCACCAATACAAGTACAAACTACAACAGCCTCTTCCTGTTCGTCGTCGACCATCTGGACAGCAAAGGAAACTACGACGGTTCCCCCCTGCCCGACAACCTGATGCGGGAGTATACCTACGGCGCGGAAGATGCCGCCATGTTCCAGCCCAAAGTCAACGACAGCACCATGGAAGAAGCCAAAGATATCTACCTGCTTCTGAAAAAATGGCTGAAACATCCTACGCAGATTAATAAAAACAATCTGTATGAGAAAATCTACACGACGCCCCAGATTACCGTATTCTTTGCCCTGGCCGGCCAGCTGCGGGGTGAAAAACTCAGCTATGACCTGCTGAATCTGGCCCAGGAATGGTTCTACACCGCCAAAGACCGGGAAGCGGTCAAGTTCGCCTATCTGATCTGCGGCCTCATCGGGCTGGACCAGGTCCGCAAATCCTTTTCGGAGCATCTGTACAACGACCTGTTCACCATGGCCCGCTGCGAAGAGTTTACCATTTTCCTGTGCATGGCCTGCCAGTTAAGCGATATGCGGCCCCAGAAAGAATTATGGTTCCTGGCCCGGCACACGGAAGGCTGGGGCAAGGCCATCACCCTGCTGATGCTGCAATACCGCACCCCGGCCCAGAAACGCTGGCTGCTGAAAAAAGGGCTGGAGCTGCGCATCTTCTGGCCGCCACTGGCGCCGGTCATCATCAAGGAAAGCGACCTGCCCCGGACGCTGCAGCAGGCGGAAATACCGGAAGATATTTATCTCGCCGCGGCCAACGTCATCATCAACTATATGATCTTCCTGATGCCCAACCAGACCCCGGCGGAAAACCCCTTTGAAAATTCTCTGATGCTGCCGGTGCATATCGCGTTGGAACCGCTGCTGCGGGACTTCCTGCGCCATGCGGAGACCTATGCCAAAACGCCGAAACAGTTGCTGACCATCTTTGCCATCAAGGACCGGCTGGAAGTGCTGGCAACGGAAAAGAAAGGTGCTGCCCTCTCGGCCAACGCGGCCCAGCTGCTGATTGCACAATGCGACGCCCTGATTTACTGCAAAGACTGGGAGCCGGAGATCCGCGCGTCCCTGTTCAATAAAGACGGAAATCTGAATTCGGAGATCGTGGATTTCGCCGCCGACCTGAATATCGACATCTGGCCGGACGTGATCCGCTTCTACAACGAACGCCCGAAAGATCACGCCGCGCTGCGCTACCTGATGTTCGCGGAAGCGGGCGGGGACGAAAAACGGATCGATACCCGCCGCCATCTGTTCCTGGACTGCGCCGAAGCCCATCTGAAGCAGTATATGGATAATGAAGACCTGCTGATCAATTTCGCCCATTACCTGAAAGATTACCCGGGGGAAGGGGAACCGCTGCTGCAGGCCTGCCTGACCTCCATTTACGAACACGCCATCGGCATGGCCGCCCTGTCCGTGTCCGCCTGGCCCCGGGACAAGGTGCCCGTAACATTAAAAAAGGCTGTGATCCAGGCAATGAAGCTGAACCACAACCCTTTTATCGACCTGGTGCTGAAGTCGATCATCGACGAAAGGATTCCCGCGCCGGTGGATTTTGATTTCGGGGATTTGTAAAACACGTTGCCCGGCAACCCGTCTCCCACTTCCTCACTGCGCACGCTCACTCTGTTCGCGTTGCTCGATTCAAGACGGGCTGCTAAGTACTGGAGTGTTTTGAAAGTTCGTATCAGGGGTGAAGGAAATCAACTGACTACAAATTGTAGTCAGTTGAAATTAAAAGCGGCCGATGGAAAGCGACGTTTAACCGATGTGGCAAACACCGAACAACTTCTTCGAATCATTCAGTCGATTCCTTCAAAAAAGTCGGCAAAATCTTAAAGCAGCATTTTAAAAAAATATAAACGCTGCAAAAGAAACGGCATAAGCAAAACGTCGGGAACGATTGCGTGATTTCATGAGACGAAATTTGCCGTCGTGGCGAGACTGTCCGAGGGGCAAAGCCCCGAGTTTCGAAGCCACAGGCAAATAAGTCCATGAAATAGCAATCGTGGACGGTTTTGCGTTGCCGTTCCTTTGCAGCGTTTTAATTTTGATTAATAATTTTAATCTTTTTCATTCACTTGCGATTTACAAAACTTTCTCCAGATACGCGATACAGTTTTTGTACGCCAGCTTTTTGATCGTTTCTTCACTGAACTTCTTGCCCAGATACTCAAACAGGGGCACAAAATCCTGCACGCCCTGCAGATTATACGGCGGATGGCTGATGCCGTCAAAGTCGCTGCCGAAGCCCAGCTGGTCATCATTTCCCATAACGTCCATCATATAGGCCAAATGCCGGTACACGCTTTCAATGCAGGCATCGTTAAAATCCTTTTCCAGGAACTGGCCGGCAAAGTTAATGCCCACAAAGCCACCGGTTTTTACCAGCGCTTTTAACTGGTCGTCACGCAGATTACGGGGATGATCGCACAGGCTGTAGGCGCAGGAATGGGTAGCGATGATAGGCTTTGTGCTGTGTTCCAGCACGTCCCAGAACCCGTAGGTGGAAATGTGGGATACATCCACCGCGATGCCCAGCCGGTTCATCTCCGCCACAACCCGGCGGCCGAACATGGTGAGCCCGCCTTTGCTGCATTCTTCGTTGACGCCGTCGGCAATATCGTTGCGGTTGCTCCATACCAGAGTCATGCAGCGCACGCCCAGCTCGTAATAGACACGCAGCACTTCCAGGCTGCCGTCCAGCGCGCCGCCTTCTTCAATGGCCAGCAACGTATTGAATTCCCCGTTGGGAAGCTTCTTCAGGTCTTCTTTGGACAGAATGCGGGTAACGTTCAGTCCTTTCTGCTCGAGTTCCCTGAGACCCCGCAGGTAGGTGTCGATCAGCTTCAGCGTATAGGTCGCCCCTGCTCCGGCACGGAAGATGTCTGTCGGGATAAACATGGCCATGAACTGGAGGCCGCCGCCGTTTTTAATGATCCGTTCCGCATCCAGCATCAGGTCATTGGCATATAAACTTTTATTCTGTTTGTACAGTTCGCTCAGTGTGTCGCAATGACAATCTACAATAAACATAGGTGGTTACCTCGTCTTCCTGATATCAGAAAACACTGATTCCCGCGCCTGCACAGTACTTGCGCAAACGCACGGAATCAGTGTTTCGTTTGTTTTTTATCCGCGATAATAATAGAAGAAAGTCATAGCTACGTTGACGATCATGGCGCCGCACATGGGGATGAAGGTGCGCTTGATCAGATCAAACGGAGAAACGTTACCCATACCGGAAGCTACTACGATAACCGCGGTGATAGGGGAACAGGTACGGGCGATGGAAGCCGCGAAATGCATCGGCAGCAGGAACAGCACCGGTGCGATACCGCTGGCTTTGGCAACAGCCGGGGTCAGGGCCGCGAAAGCGAAGAACGGCGCGTTGCCGGAACCCATTACGATAGAGGAAACAGCGATAATGGCAACCATGACCACCATCATCATCATGGGGGAGAAGCCTGCGCTCTGGCTGCCTTTGATCAGGGTGTTGATGACGCCCATACTCATTAAGCCCTGGGCAAATACCTGACCGGCTACGATCAGGGTCACCACGTTGGCCATCTGCATGCCCATGCCGTCGAAGAAGGCCTGTACGCCTTCAAATACGGTTTTCAGGTTGCGGGTGCGGATGAACTCCGCAATCATGCCCACGGAGAGGCCGATCATCATAGCGTTGATGATGTTGACTTTAATCCAGGTGATCCACAGGGGGCTGAAGCTTAAAATCAGGGCCAGGGGAACGATAGGCAGCAGCGCGTAAATCGCCGGCGCGTTGTCCGCCGGGTCGTCGGATTTGACATGATCCACATCCATGGGAACCACAACGTGTCCGTCTTTCTTATCCAGATATTTCTGAGAGAAGAAGAACAGGGCGCCGACTACGAAGAAAGCGACGATAACGATGGGAACCTGATAGTTGGTCCAGTAGATAACGGGATCCAGCCCTGCGGTTTCCGCGGACAGGATGGTGCCGGTGTCACTGGGGCTCCAGTCAAAGCAGAGGGTGGAAGCGACCGCAGCGGTAGCAGCCAGACGGCTTACGCCCAGACCGATGAGGATGGGGAATACCGTAACCATCAGCAGCATGGCCAGACCGGAAGCGGAGTTGATGCAGAGGCCGATGCACAGGCCCAGCACCCAGCTCAGGGATAATACCAGATAAGGCGATTTCAGTTTTAACAGGGGTTTGATGGTCATGCG
>Ga0129306_1001704_pt1 | contig 23127 bp, 20 predicted proteins | sample P827metagenome_FD_94438 | JGI IMG/M metagenome (GOLD analysis project Ga0129306, IMG submission 94438) | Capybara group fecal microbial communities from Wisconsin, USA - P827 metagenome | ecosystem: Host-associated > Mammals > Digestive system > Large intestine > Fecal | place: USA: Wisconsin... | reverse complement strand
TGCTGGCTGATGATGGACTGAAGTACCATTGACATCTGGATACGGATCTGCTGCTGCTGGCTTGCAGGGAATACGTCGATTACACGGTCGATGGTATTAGCAGCTCCGATGGTATGAAGAGTTGAAAGCACGAGATGTCCTGTTTCTGCGGCTGTCATAGCGATCTCGATAGTCTCAAGGTCACGCATCTCGCCCACAAGGATAACATCAGGACTCTGACGCATAGCTGCACGAAGTGCCTTTGCGTAGCTGTCTGAGTCAATACCAACCTCTCTCTGGCTTACGATACTCTGTTTATGTCTGTGAAGGAACTCGATAGGATCTTCAAGCGTAAGGATATGGCAGTTTCTGGTCTCATTGATCCTGTCGATAATGTAAGAAATAGTGGTACTCTTACCGCTTCCTGCAGCACCTGTTACAAGAACAAGACCTTTTTTAAGGTTTGCAAACTCCATAACTGTCTCAGGAATTCCCATGCTGGTATACTCAGGAAGGGAGAATGAAACGAAACGAAGTACCGCACTTGCGGAGCCACGCTGTTTAAATGCATTTACACGGAAACGTCCGATCTCTCTTATTGAGATAGAGAAGTCATCATCACCGTAATCATCAAATCTCTTGGTATTTCTTCCTGCAAGCTCATATATCTGTCTTACGATAGAATCTGTGTCAGGTGCCATAAGTTTGTTTTCATCTGCTTTAACGATCTTTCCCTCTGCTTTGTAGGAAACCGGCTGTCCAACTACAAAAAAGATATCCGACGCATTTGCTTCTTTAGCTTTGCTTAAAATCTCTACTAAATCCATTTTCTTTCTCCTTTTTTAATCCAATAAGATCATTTCGTATCCCTCTTCAGGCTCTTTTACGACTACCTTCCATTTGCTTGGAACAAGGTCTTTTCCGTTAAATGTAAGGCAGACATCAAGGCCTGTACGGTCGTTGCTTTCTGATACCACAAAATACTCTACTTTAGAGATGCCTCCGTTTGTTCCGTCTGCAGTCACGTTGCTTACTTCAGGAATGCCCGAAAGCTGCTCCGCTGCGGTATCTTCCCCGCATGTGGCAAGGATATCTTCTGCCTGAGCCAGTATCTCTTCCGCCCTTGCGTTCATTTTGTAATAATCGGCTATGCTCTCTGCTGTCTTTACCGCCAGCTTCTTCTCATTAGAAGATGAGCGAAGGCCGAGAAGTGCAAATATTGATAGTGCCAGTACAAGGATTATGAGGATGATGGAAGGCCCGCCAAGATTGGCTTTAATGCTGTTTTTATTATTCATTTACGCCATCTCCTTTCCTGTACTTGCTTGTACTCATTGAAAGGATCCTGGTCGCCTCGGTATTCTCACCCTTTGGCTCCTTTTCAAAAACCAGCTCGTATGTATAAAGCTTGCCGGTGGTGTATGCTTTTTCTGTCTCATAAAGCTTCATGGTGTATACAGAAGCGCTGTCACATCTGTTCCATTCTTTGTCGTAATATGCCACAAGCAGCTTGCTGTCTCCCTCTGACACGCTGGTAAGGTCAAGGGGTTCATCAGCTGAAATATATTCAAATGTCGATTCGGCGATAACGGTTGCCTTGCTCAGCATAAGCGCCGACTCTTCGCTTTCATCAGCCGCCACAAAGATCTTAAGCAAAAATATGCTGATTATGGCAAAGAATGCCACCGTTATAACAAGCTCGAGCATCATGACATTTGAATGCGGTTTTACACGATTCTCCATCACTTCTGCCCTCCCGATCTGACATTCATAAACAACTCTTCCATGTCGCCGTCGGCATTGATGGCTGTAAGGCGGATCCTTCCGTTATCATCCATGTAAAATGAGAAGGAATCGATCTTCATTACCTCCATGCCGCTAGGTATCTCATAATCTTCGCCTTTTCCGTGATAGAACTCATAAAGAACGCCATCGTAGTGGTAAAGATCTGTCTCATACCACTCGCCGTTTATCTCTTCCTCAAGTACCAAAATATTGTTGCCGTCTTTGGTATCAATGTGGATGTTGCCTGCCTCGTCTGCCTGTCTTATTCGTGTAGCCACAAATGAGAGTGACGTACGAAGCTCAAAGGTCTCGAGATTTCCAACGGTAATATTCTTATAGACTCGTATCCCGACGTTTAACAGTGCAAGCGCCGATATGGCGAAGATACAGATGACAACGAGAACGCACACGGTATGTATTGACTTTGTCCGGTCTTTATTGTCATTCATCTTCCCTGTCTAGTCTCCTTATCTTTTTTCATATACTTCGATGGTTGGCATGATGTTGGAAGCAAAAGTGTCGTACATAACCCAGTATTTATCATGATCATAGGTAAGTCCGTAATTTTCTTCCATATATTCCACATTCGGTGGATATAAGCCTTCTATCGAATAACACTCAACCGCGGTCCTGTTAAGAGACTGCCGTAAAAGTTCCAGATTCTGCTTGTTGCCTGCCCTGCCGATGTACTGTATACCAAGCACGAACAGCACCACGATCGCCACAAACGTAAGAACCGGAACGGCCACCTCTTTTAATGTGGAGCCGCTATATTTCTTATTGTGAAGATTTTTCATCCGATATTCTCACCTCTTAGATCGAAGCTATAACGCTTACAAGCGGCATCATAACAGAAATGAGAACAACGCCTACGATAACGGAAAGGAAGATAACAAGTCCTGTCTCGATGTAAGCTGCAAGTGAGCTCATCCTGTCACTGATCTCTTCATCATACTGCTTGCTGAGTTTTTCAAGAACGGTATCTGTGGCACCGGCCTTAACGCCTACGCCAAGCATACGTCCCTGCATACCGGATACGATACCGGTCTCGTTCATAGCCGCATCAAAATCAGAACCCATAGAGAGCATCTCGCGGCACTTCTCAACCTTTGCAAGTACTGTTTTATTTTCTATAACCTGGCCTGCTCTCTCAACAGCTTCGGTATTTTCCATACCGCTTGAAACCATTGCGGAAAGAGCCGCAAGGAATTTGCCTGTAGAAAGGATAACTGCAAGTTTTTTTGTAAATGGCATTGAATCTATAAGGCTGCTGAGTGCGTTTTCGCCGTTCTTTGATCTGTACCAGATAAGAACGGAAACCATGATAACAACCATAACAATAACAACTATAGCTACAACTCTGCTGGCTACAAGGCTTGAGCTCATCATAGTCTCGGCTGTTTTTGTTTTAGAATCAAGCTCTTTAAATACATCTTCAAACATAGGAAGGATCTTTGTTACAAGAACCCCTAAGATAACTGCCATCATGATAAAAAGCATGGCAGGGTAAACTATAATGCTCTTAATGCTGGCTCTTACGTTGCATTCTCTCTCGTAATAAGCCGCAAGAGACCTCATGATCTCTTCAAGTTTACCGGTATTTTCGCCCACTTCCACCATATGGACCATATAGGCCGGGAAAGCACCGGTTTCTTCGATAGCTTGATAGAAAGGAAGTCCTTCTTTTACTTTGTTGTCGATCTCTTCGAGTACTGCCTTTGTCTCACCGTCTTCCATCTCTGCGTGAAGCATGTAAGCACCCTCATAAAGCGGGATTCCGCCGTTAAGAAGCATCGCTATCTGCGAGCAGAATGTAGATATTTCGTCAGGTGAGAATGATTTTTTCTTTTTCTTGCTCAATTCCCTCAAAACCTCCTCTTTTTAGGCGATTAACAGTAACACCTTATCTTAGTAATTTTAGCACACTAACGTATTTAGATACAAGTTGTATTTTCGTTTTTTTCGCTTTTTGACGATATTTTTACATATTTTTTTGCTAATCAACATATACGGTTACAGATTTGTCCTTCCCTGCAGCATATTCCTTCGGTGTGACACCAAATTCCTTTTTAAACGCTCGAAGAAAGGCTCCGTAATCTTTAAAACCACATTTTTCTGCGGTAACGGCAGCACTTTCGCCCTCTGCCATCATTTTACGCGCCCCGGAGAGCCGTTTTTGCGACACGTATCCAAGTATGGTGTACCCGGTTTCCTCTTTAAACCTGTGCATAAGATAGGACCTGCTAAGGAAAAAGTGACTCGCTATGCTCTCTACGCTAAGGTCTTCCCGCAGATTTGAGTTTATATAATTCATTATCTCTTCGGTCTTTGAGTTGTACTTTATGGCACTTTGCTCTTCTTCAAGGTCTTTGCCTGCAAAAAGCCTGTTAAGATACACCAAAAGCTCATTCATATAGCTTACTTTAAGAAGGCTGCTGCCTATAATGTCTCTTTCAGATTCACGCTCTATCCCGCGAAAAGCCCTTGTAAGCCGCTCCTTTGTTTTTTCCGGAAGGGCAAGAAGAGAGATTATCTTTTTTTCGGAAAAGCAGGCGTTAAGATCTTCCTCATTTCCAAGGCTTTCTATATATTCCGGCCTTATCCATATAACAATGCGTTCGTACTCGCCTTTCCCTGATATTACGGGCCTATGGATATCGTATGCCTTTACAAGCAGCATATCCCAGGGCTTAAGGAAATAGGTCTTGCCCTCCACAATGTAAGTTACCTGCCCCTCAAGGCACAGCACTATCTTGTGGAAATCATGGTAATGGTAGGAAAACTGCTGCTCTTCCCTGCCCTTTATGTGAAACAGTCTGAAGCTTTCGCCAAGGAATCCTCTCTTTTCATTGGTATTCACTCTTGCAATCCCCCGTTTTTTTGATATACTCATCATAAAGCATTATTTTTCACCCTTCAAGCACTTTATCTAATTATTTTAAAAATAGTGCTCTGTTAGAATAAGGGTGATAAAGGGAAGTATAATTTTAAGAATATGAGGGAATAATATGAGTGATACCTTTAAGTTTACAAAAATGCAGGGATGTGGAAATGACTACGTGTACGTTGACTGTACGCTAGGCATTCCTTTTGACCCTGTAAAAACAGCCATAAGGGTCAGCAACAGAAACTTTGGAATAGGCTCTGACGGACTTATCCTTATCTGCGCTTCAGACAAGGCAGATTTCAGGATGAGGATGTATAATGCGGATGGCTCAGAGTCTGAGATGTGCGGCAACGGCATCAGGTGCGTAGGTAAATTCGTTTACGACAAAGGCCTTACAGATAAGACAAAAGTAACCATAGAAACAGGCGCAGGCATCAAGATCCTTGACCTTAACGCAGAAGGCGGCAAGGTGGTAAGTGCCAGAGTTGATATGGGCGAGCCTATACTTGCATCAAAGGATGTTCCTGTGGTTTCCGAAAATGAAAGGGTTGTAGATGAGGAAATAGAGGTTCTTGACAAGACCTATAATATGACCTGCGTTTCCATGGGCAACCCTCACGCCGTTGTATTTGTTGATGATACAAAGAATTTTGACCTTTATAAATACGGTCCTGCTTTTGAAAACCACAAGCGTTTTCCTCGCAGGACAAATACTGAATTTGTACAGATCTTAAGCAGAAACGAAGCCAATATGCGTGTCTGGGAAAGAGGCTCGGGCGAGACCTTAGCCTGCGGCACCGGCACATGCGCCAGCGTTGTAGCTGCATTTCTTAACGGGCTTACGGAAAGAAAGGCACTTGTACACCTTCTCGGCGGCGATCTGCTTATTGAATATGATGAGGCCACAGGACATGTCTTTATGACAGGGCCTGCGGTTACAGTTTTTGAAGGAGAGATTACATTATGATCTTAAGACAGCTTTTAAGCGATGTAGAATATGAGCTTATGCAGGGAAGCCTTGATACAGAGGTTTCTTCTCTTTGCTATGACTCGAGAAAGGCAAGTACGGGCTCGTGTTTTGTCTGCATTTCAGGTTCTGTAAGAGATGCACACGAGTTTATCCCTGATGTATGTGAAAAGGGCGGAACTGCTCTTGTTGTGGAAAAAGACGTAGAGGTTCCTGAAGGCGTTACCGTAGTTAAGGTAAAGGATGCAAGACTTGCTCTTGGTCTTATGAGTGCCGAGTGGTTCGGGCACCCTGCAAAGGAGCTTAAAACCATCGGTATCACAGGTACAAAGGGAAAGACCACCACTACTTACATGGTTAAGTCCATGCTTGATAAGAGCGGATTTAAGACAGGTCTTATCGGAACCATCGAGATAATAATAGGCGATGAGCATATCCCTGCCACAAACACTACTCCCGAAAGCTATCTTGTACAGGAATACTTTAGAAAAATGGTTGATGCAGGCTGCAAGGCCGTAGTTATGGAGGTTTCCTCACAGGGTCTTATGCTTCACCGCGTTGCCGGCATCATGTTTGATTACGGTATCTTTACAAACCTTGAGCCTGACCACATCGGGGAGAATGAACATAAAGATTTTGCAGATTATATGCACTGCAAGGGGCTTCTTTTCAAGCAGTGCAAGCTTGGTATAGTTAATATCGACTGCGAGCATACAAATGAGGTCCTTGAAGGTCATACCTGCGAGGTTGAGACCTACGGATATGACGAAAAGGCCGACCTTCGCGCCAGCAATGTGACTCTCTTTAGAAAGCACGGTGCTCTTGGGGTTATGTACCAGCTCCATGGTAAGGCAGAGATGGAAGTGGCCGTTGACGTACCGGGTTCCTTCTCTGTATACAATTCACTTACTGCTATCGCTATCTGCCTCCACTTCGGGGTTGATACAAAGACCATCTCAGATGCTCTTGGCAGCATCAAGATAAGAGGACGAGTTGAACTTGTTCCTGTTTCAAAGAAATTTACGGTAATGATCGATTATGCCCACAATGCTATGGCTCTTGAGAGCCTGTTATCCACACTTCGCCAGTATAATCCACGCAGGCTTGTGTGCCTCTTTGGATGCGGCGGAAACAGGGCAAAATCAAGAAGATACGAGATGGGCGAGGTTTCATCAAAGCTTGCAGACTTTACCATCGTAACATCCGACAACCCTCGTTTTGAAGAGCCTATGGATATCATAAACGACATCCTTATCGGTATCCACAAGGGCCCCGGCGAATACGTAACTGTCCCTGACCGTAAGGAAGCCATCAAGTATGCCCTTGACCATGCCTGCGAAGGCGACGTCATCGTTATTGCCGGCAAAGGACACGAAGACTACCAGGAGATCAAAGGAATCAAGTACCACATGGATGACAGAGAACTGGTATCTGAGGTCATCGAAGAAGGAGATTATAATTTCGAGTTGTAAAATGACAGCCCGGCCAAGTGCCGGGCTGGTTTGTATCATGTTATTTACCCGTTTCTTTTCCCATAATAAGGCCGCCCTCATTTTCCTGTAAAACGGTAAATCCAACCTTCTTATAAAATGCGATAGCGCCTGTGTTGTCTGCACCCACGTCAAGCATAACGCCCTTTACACCGATACTCTTAAGGTGCTCGCAAAGGGTCTCGATAAGTTTTCTGCCCTCGCCGTGACCCTGGGCACATGGCAGCAGGTCTATATGAAGATGAGCAGGGTAGTCCTTTGCAAAATCCTTCGGATCTTCTGCAGACTGTGCTCCAACCTTCTTTGTTATCTCATTTTTGCTCTTTCCTATGCGCTCTGTAAACCTCTTGTAGTAAGTCTCATAGTCAGGAGCGCAAAGAATATAGCCGACTGCTTCGTCAGCCTCATTTGTGGTAACAAAGCAGTGGTCAGCCTCTTCGTCGAGGTAGTAGTTGCAGAAAACCTCAACCACAGCCTCTTTGATATCATCATTTGTTTTCCAGTAATCGTTTGCCGTCTCAAGGCAGATATTCTGCATTGCAGCGCGGTCCTTTTCAGTGCATTTTCTGATTCCCATAAGCTTCTCCTTGTCTATTATTGCTAACATTTAACGTCTTGATAATTATATAAAATATCGCTCTGACTGTAAATAGAAGCCGCAGTTTTACAGCACCTTCTTAACCTCTTCGTCCGTATACCCTTTGGATTTAAGAAGACAGAACTGCTCCTGAAACACTTCTTTTCCGATCCGAACTTCAAGCTCCTGCCTATGCTTAAAATGCTCTATAAGCGCCTTCTCTCCGCTTACACCTCTTGCCTTTGCGTATGGAGACTCGTTAAAGAAGCCCATCATAAGCGGGAACCATAGCTCGTTTCCGTCTGCATCCGAGCGCTCTTTTCTTATGACGTTAAGATTTCCTTCAACGTCATCTGCATACAGGTATAAGATCTTAAAATTCCTGTCGCTAAGGGCTTTTTTTACCTCTTTGTAAAAGTCTATTATCTCCTCGTCCGAAAGATTCTTAAAAAGGGTCATATCCTCAACTATATTCTGGAAGATGGAGCATTCAAAAAGCTCGCTATCGCCTTTCCCAACTATATTCTGGAAGATGGAGCATTCAAAAAGCTCGCTATCGCCTTTCCAGGCGGCATACCTTGAGAGAATGATCTTTTTAAATTCTTCTAGAGGCACTCTGTTGTTGTAGATCTCGTATTGTTCAAGATCCTTGTGAAACCCCGGAATATCTGTCATTATGCGGGTATAGCAGACGATCTTTCTTACCTCTTTCTCGCCGCCTTCTAAAATGCAGTCTTCTTCAAAGGTCTTTGCTCTTATCTCATCTGCGATCTCGCTGTATTTTGCAAGAACCGCGTCATACTGCTGCTCGCTCATATACGCACACCAGGCAAGCTCTGTAGGGCTGTAGTCGCCCTCGTGGTAGGCCTTAACTTCCGGCGCCAGCCTTGACACAGTTTCTATAAGCGTACTTTTTCCGCTTCCCTGTAACCCTTCAACAAAATAGTTCATATGATCACTCCTTTGCCGTGCTGCCTACTTATAGACTAACGGTCTTTGAAGCAAGCTTCTCTCTGAACCGCACGTCATGTTCAACTATTATCATAGTCGGTTGATACTTTTCTACAAGCTTTTCTATCTGCATTCTTGAAAAAACGTCTATGTAGTTTAACGGCTCATCCCATATATAAAGGTGGGCTGATGTCAGCAGACTTGCTGCAATAAGGACTTTCTTCTTTTGACCTTCCGAAAACTCCTCAATCTTTTTTTCAAATTGAACCCGCTCAAGGTCAAGCTGTCTAAGAAGCGATAAAAACAGACTGTAATCAAGGCCCTCACGTACTGCATATTCCTTAAGAGTTCCCGAAAGATGGGATGTGTCCTGGTTAATATACGAGATAATAAGCCCTGCTGCCGTGGTAAGAGTTCCCGAGGTGGTAAAATTATCTTTTACATTATACCCTGCATTTTTAAGGATAGCCTTGATAATGCTGGATTTTCCGCATCCGTTTGCCCCATTTAAGAAGAGCCTTTCTCCGTTTAAAAGCTCAAAGGTTACGTTTTCCACAGCATTTTCCGCGCTTCCGTCATACTTTAATGAAAAATCTCTAAGCTCTATTATCCTGTTTTTATGATGAGTAAGTGGCATAAGCTTAAGGTCGGTAACTTCCTCTATATCAGATAGAAGTCCTTCCTTTTCCTCGATCTCGCGGCCTATCCTCTTTTCAAAATTCTTGACGCGGGACTGCATTTTCTTGGTTTTCGCACCTATATAGCCTCTGGTATTCTTAAACCTGTCATGCTCTTCTATGGGGTCGTATCCAATCTTGGTTGCCTCGTTTTTGATTGCCCACCTGTCCGCTCTGTCTGCGGAGGCTTTGAGCTTTCCTATCTCCTTTAGATGTTTTTCGTTTTCGGCTCTGGCAAAGTTATCTGCCTTTTCCTTATTATCCCACCAGCTGGAAAAGTTCCCTGCCTGAACCTCTATACTCGATCTGTTAAGCACCAAAACATGATCCACGCAGGCATCAAGAAGATCTCTGTCGTGTGAAACAAGGATAAAGCCTTTTTTACCTGCCAAATACTTTTTGACCGTTTCGCGCGCCTCCATATCAAGATGGTTGGTTGGCTCGTCTATCAGCAGAAAATCATTTTCGCCCGAAAACAAAACAGCCAGCATCACCTTTGTTCTCTCGCCAAAGCTCAAAGTTCCAAGAGGCCTGTAGAGCACCTCAGGAGACAGATTCAGCTCACCAAGTTCGCAGATCACTCTCCAGCTTTCAACTCCTGCCTTCCATTTTTCCATAAGCTCGTCCGCCGTAAGTAAAAGATCGCTCTCCGAGGTCTTGTACGGAAAATAGTCAAATACCGCAGACCCTGAAATGCTGCCGGTATACTCGTACTTTCCAAGCAACAGATTTAAAAAAGTGGTCTTTCCCTTCCCGTTTCTTCCTATAAAACCGAGCTTCCAGTCTGTATCTACGCTAAAAGATACATCTTCAAATATATTTTCAAAGCTTCCCTCGTAGCAAAAGGTGAGATTTGAAACATTGATCTGTGCCATATTGCGTCACTCCCTTCGCTGCAATGAAAAATGAGTCTGTCTTTTACATACGCAAAAAACAGACTCACACAAATAAACCTATTCATATAATATAGGCAAAGGGAGCGTGATAATCTGATCTAAGCGTACTAAAAACAGCCGCAAATGCAGCTTTCTTTGATATTAATTCGCTTAAAATCAAATTATCTAATTATCATTTCCTCACCTATATGCAAAATGCACTCTTTCTTTTTGATAACTGTATTATAACAAAACAGTTCACGATATACAACAAGAAAATAACAAGTGGGCTACTGCGCGCGCAGCTCTTCCATTATCCTTGCGCACTCTATGCTCATCTCAGGAGTTGCAGACTCTACGGTTTTCCTGCCCTCATTAAAGGCTTTTGCAAATGCTGCGATCTCATATACAAAGCCATTTTCCTGCGAATCTGTCTCGGTATCTTTAACATCACCCAAAAGATCAAAACAGGTGGCTTTTACGCATCGCCAAAACTCCGGAAGTTCAATCTTGCCCTTTTCTCCGTATATGTGGGCAGTTCCGTCCACATTGCCCTGGATACCGCATACGCAGGTGGCATTAACACCGTTATCAAAGCTAAGGATGGCGCTGCCTATTTCATCTACACCGGTTTCGCCTTTGTGGAATCTTCCATAAAATTCCTTAGGATTCTGCCCCATCATAAAGATTGAAAAGCAAAATGTGTAAATGCCTACGTCTAAGATTCCGCCGCCGCCCTTTTCCTTGTCAAAGAGACGGTGATCGGGTATAACCGGGCAATAAAAAGAAAAAGCGCTGTCCATGTATTTTACCGTGCCGATCCTGCCCTCATCTATCCACTGCTTAGCCTTTTTTATACAAGGCAAAAACAGGGTCCAGAGGCCTTCCATAAGAAGTACGTTTTTCTCCTTTGCAAGGTCAAAAAGCTCTGCCGTCTCCGCCTTACTCATACACATCGGTTTTTCAACCATTACTGCCTTACCTGCAAGAATGCTCTTTTTTGCAAGGTCAAAATGGGTGGTGTTGATGGTGGAAATGTAGACAGCATCAACATCTGAGGCAAGAAGCTCATCATAGCTGCCGTATGCGTTTTCAATGCCAAACTCCGTGGCAAAAGCCTTTGCCTTTTCTAAATCCCTTGAAGCTACGCCGCTAAGCGTAACACCTGCCACTTTGCCCGCAGCATCTGCAAATCTTCTTGCGATGTTGCCGGGGCCCATGATCCCAAATTTCATATAATTTCTTCTCCCTTAGTATTAATTTTTTAGGCTAAAGCTCCGCATACATTACGGTCTCTGCCTGAAAGATCTTTGATAACTTTGCAGTCTGTAAAGCCTGCATCTTCAAGAAGCTTTTTAACCTCCGGTCCTTCATCGTACCCTATCTCAAAAAAGATACGTCCCTTTTCCTTAAGGTACTTTGGGGCCTCCGTAATTATTCTTTTGTATATATCAAGACCGTCAGTGCCGCCGTCAAGTGCCAGTATCGGCTCGTGGTCTTTAACTTCGGTATCAAGTTCCAAAACATCGGCGCTCTTTATGTAAGGCGGGTTTGAAACGATGATATCAAACCTTCCGCTCACATTTTCAAAAAGGTCCCCCTGTATGATATTTATTCTACTGCTGTCGTCAAGGAGCCTTGCTGCGTTTTCTCTTGCCACCTTAAGCGCGTCTTCTGATATATCGGAAGCGGTAACGCTCTTTGGCTTTCCAAGAAGGGCTATAGAGATGGCAATGCAGCCGGAGCCTGTACAAAGGTCAAGTACATCCGCATCTTTGCTCTCCTTTACCACTCTTTCCACAAGTTCTTCTGTCTCAAAGCGCGGCGTTAATACGTGCTCATTAACCTTAAACGTAAAGCCGCAAAAATCACGCTCCCCTATTACCTGGGAAAGAGGCACTCTCGACGCCCTTTTTTCAAGCAGTGAAAGGTATTCGGAAAGCAAGCCGTTTGCCTTTTCATTTAAAGATTCCCTCTTACAAAGCAGGAAGTCTGAAAGAGACATAGAAAACACGTGGCAGATAAGCTGCTGTACTTCAACCGCTGCGCCCTCTATTCCTGCATCTTCAAGGAGCTTTACCGAATCATTTATTAAATCTATCCATTTGTTGTAATCAGTAGTCATATCTGATATCCTTTTCTTATGGTTCTAAGGTTAATTATACTATAGAAACCGGTTTTAGTGTAGTGAAAATCAGGGCCGAAAAATAGCAGAAAACGCTTTACACATGCCAAATAATAAAATATAATAATCCAAAAATATAAATAGGGAGTGAGTATAAATGATAAATATTCTTTTACACGGTTGCAACGGCCGTATGGGCAGATTCATTACCACATACGCTGCCGAAAATGAGGACATGAAGATAGTAGCAGGCGTAGACCCATATACAGGTGTTTCAAACGAGTACCCTGTGTATGCTTCGATTACAGAAGTTAAGGAAAAGGCTGACGTTATCATCGATTTTGGTACAGCGAGCGCTGTAGATGCACTTCTTGACTACGCTCTTGCAAATAACACACCTGTTGTTCTTTGTACCACAGGTCTTTCAGAAGAGCAGCTGTCAAAGGTAAATAAGGCTGCGAGCAAGATCGCCATCCTTCGCTCTGCCAACATGTCGCTTGGAATCAACACACTTATCAGCATTCTTAAGACAGTATCAAAACCTCTTGCCCAGGCAGGCTTTGATATCGAGGTGCTTGAGATGCATCACAATCAGAAACTTGACGCTCCGAGCGGAACAGCTATCGCTCTTGCAGAAGCCGCAAACGAAGCTCTTGATAATGAATACGAATTTGTATATGACAGATCAGGAAGACGTGAAAAGAGACCAAAGAAAGAAATCGGCATCAGCGCTATCCGCGGCGGCTCTATCGTAGGCGAGCACGACGTTATCTTTGCAGGAACCGATGAGGTCATCACACTTCACCATTCTGCGTACTCAAGAGCAGTCTTTGCCAAGGGCGCCCTTTCCGCCGCAAGATTCCTTGCCGGAAAACCTGCCGGAATGTACGGCATGAACGACGTAATAAACGCTTAATGCTATCAAAAAGGAGAGCCGGATTAATCCGACTCTCCAAAATTTGTAGTTTCCTCAATATTTGCATTTGGATATTCGATTGAAACAAGCTGATATTCTCCGTCAATATAATCATAATATTCTGTTCTTACCAGTTCACCTTCATCAACCAAAGTCCAATCTTCTTTTGCTTCACTTTGAATTTCTTCTACATTTGTAATTCCTACGACTTCTTTATTATCCCATGTATAAAGCAACGTGAGCTTTTTCTTATCCTGATCGTATCTGTAAAAACATGTGGGATCCCACAGATTTACATTTAACTCGACCTGAACATAATATATTCCTTCATGGATTATAACTGTAACGTCTACTATACTATGATCTGTTTTTTCAGCCACTGTTTGAAGAATGTCTTTTATGATATCGTCCGGTTCTATGCTTTTTCCTTCCTCGTCATAAATATCCGTCCGTACCAGTGTGTTTACCAAATGTCCATCAATTTTCTCGCACCGGAAATCATTCGTATGGGCATAATAAAAGGTAAGTTCGTCAGATTCAAAACCTTCTGAATTCTTTATCTTTCGATTTTCGTACAGCGTCTGGTATGTAACATAACCTGAGTTTTTATCTCTTGTCGCAACTTTAAGAACAGGCCATGCCAAGAAGGTCGTAGTTGATCTAATTATCAGGACACATAAAAAGATACTGGCTATAATGATCGAAACAACAATTTTCTTCCCCATTTTGCAGAATCTCCTTCCTATATTATAAGAATGATCAAAGCATGATAAATCCCTCCTCCACGAATTATATCATGTATTGTGAATAATTTGCCATAAAAATATCATGATTGCAAAGAGGAAACGCAAAAAAGCACTGCCAACCGTTTTCCGATTGGCAGTGCCTTTAATTTAAATCACATTAAAACATATTAAACCACCTTAAGTTCTCCGTTTACGCAGTCAACTGTAAGTACGCTTCCTGCTTCCACATCATCTGCGATGATCTTTCTTGCAAGAATGGTTTCAAGTCTGCTCTGTATGAATCTCTTAAGCGGTCTTGCGCCGTATGCCGGATCAAAGCCTTCATCGATGATGTAGTCTTTGGCGGCTTCGGTAAGCTTAACATCAAGCTGCTTTTCGCTAAGGCGCTTCTTAAGGTCTTCAATCTGGAGATCAACGATTCCCTTAATGTTGTCTTTTGTAAGCGGCTTGTAAAATACGATCTCATCAAGCCTGTTAAGGAACTCAGGTCTGAAGGACTGCTTAAGCAATGTATCTACTTCTTTTCTTGCCTCCTCGCTTATCTCTCCGGCAGCGTTTATGCCTTCAAGAATATACGGCGAGCCAAGGTTTGACGTAAGTATGATGATGGTATTCTTAAAGTCTACCGTACGACCCTGGGAGTCTGTGATACGTCCGTCATCAAGCACCTGTAAAAGTACGTTAAAAACGTCAGGGTGTGCCTTTTCGATCTCATCAAAAAGGATAACGGCATAAGGTTTACGTCTTACAGCCTCAGTAAGCTGGCCGCCCTCCTCATAGCCTACGTATCCCGGAGGCGCTCCTATAAGCCTGCTGACGCTGTACTTTTCCATGTATTCGCTCATATCGATACGGATCATGTTTTTCTCATCATCAAAAAGGCTTTCTGCAAGAGCCTTGGCAAGCTCTGTTTTACCAACACCGGTTGGCCCAAGGAAAAGGAAGGAACCGATAGGCTTTGTAGGGTCTTTGATTCCGGCACGGCTCCTAAGGATGCACTCAGCCACCTTCTGCACTGCTTCGTTCTGGCCTATTACACGCCTGTGCAGTATTTCTTCCATGCCAAGAAGCTTGTCTCTTTCGCCTTCCATAAGCTTGCTAACAGGGATGCCGGTCCAGCGGCAGATTATCCTTGCAATCTCTTCGTCTGTTACTTTATCTCGAAGAAGGGAGTTCTTGCTCTTTTCCTCTTCGGCCTTTGCCTCTTCTTTTTCAAGCTCTTCCTTAAGGCCCGGAAGCACGCCGTATTTAAGCTCTGCTGCCTTGTTAAGGTCGTAGTCACGCTCGGCACGTTCTATCTGCGCATTGGTTCTTTCTATCTCCTCACGAAGGGACTGAACCTTGCCGATGCTCTGCTTTTCGTTTTCCCATTTTGCCTTCATCTCGTCAAACTGAGCACGGTAATTGGCAAGCTCTTTTTGAACCTCTATAAGGTGTTCCTGTGAAAGTCTGTCATTTTCCTTCTTAAGAGCCGCCTCTTCTATCTCATGCTGCATGATCTTTCTTGAGACCTCATCAAGCTCAGTCGGCATTGAATCCATCTCGGTACGGATCATGGCGCAGGCCTCATCTACAAGGTCAATGGCCTTATCAGGAAGAAACCTGTCTGAAATATATCTGTTTGAAAGCACTGCTGCGGTAATGAGGGCCTGGTCTGTAATCTTTACTCCGTGGAACACTTCGTATCTTTCCTTAAGACCACGAAGGATCGAGATAGTGTCTTCAACCGTCGGCTCGTCTACCATAACAGGCTGGAAACGACGCTCAAGAGCAGGATCCTTTTCAATATACATCCTGTATTCATTAAGAGTAGTGGCACCGATACAGTGCAGTTCACCCCTTGCAAGCATAGGCTTTAAGAGGTTGCCCGCATCCATGGCACCGTCGGTCTTGCCGGCACCTACTATGGTGTGAAGCTCATCGATAAAGAGGATTATCTTTCCTTCGCTCTTCTTTATTTCCTGAAGTACTGCTTTAAATCTTTCCTCAAACTCGCCGCGGTACTTTGCTCCCGCTACAAGGGCGCCCATATCAAGTGAGAAGACCTTTCTGTCTTTAAGACTACCCGGCACATCGCCCTTTACAATACGCTGTGCAAGCCCCTCTGCGATGGCTGTTTTACCAACGCCCGGCTCACCTATAAGTACCGGGTTGTTCTTTGTCTTACGCGAAAGGATACGGATAGTGTTTCGTATCTCCTCGTCTCTTCCGATAACCGGGTCAAGCTTGCCGCTTCTTGCCATCTCAACAAGGTCCTGTCCGTATTTTGCAAGGACATCGTATGTTTCTTCCGGGTTCTGGCTTGTAACACGCTGCGAGCCCCTAACGGCCTGAAGGGCTTCAAGAAATCTTTCCTTTGTAATGTTAAAGCTTCTGAAAAGCTCACTCATAAGCCTGTCGGCCTTGACAATGATACCAAGCATGATATGTTCAACAGATACATACTCATCTTTCATCTGCTTTGACTCACTAAGTGCCTCATCAAGAGCTTTTTCGGTATCTTTTGTAATGTAGATGTTTCCCGACATACTGCTGCCCGATACCTTCGGATACCCGTCAACAACGTGCTGCACCTCAGCCCGGATATTTGGTATGGAAATCTCCATCTTTGATAAAAGCTGGTAAATGAGCCCCTCACTGTTGTCTGTCAGAGCCTTTAAAAGATGTGCCTGCTCGATCCCTGAAGAGCCTGCATTGGCAGCGATATTGCTTGCCTCCTGAATGGCTTCCATTGATTTTTCCGTCATCTGGTTCTGGTTTATCATATTCATTCACCTCATTTCAACGTAAACAAAGCGAAAGATTTAACTTCCGCTTTGCCATAATGTGTATTCTTTTTCTGAATATAGATTACTACAACCTTTTTCTCTTTACAATTAACAATCTATAAAAAAATAATAAAAAGATCAGTCCGCTTCAGAAATTGTCTCCGCCAGCATTTCAAAAAGCCTGCCAATGTCGATAGGCTTTGCGATGTGGCCGTTCATGCCTTCTGATATAGCTCTTTTTTCATCTTCTTTAAAGGCGTTTGCAGTCATAGCTATGATGGGTATGTTTGCCTTTTTCTTATCCTTAATGTTTCTGATCTCATGTGTTGCCTTGTATCCGTTCATATTCGGCATCTGGATATCCATAAGGATAAGGTCGAAGGTTCCGGCTTTCATGTCATTAAGTTCTCTTAAACACTCGATGCCGTCGCACACTCTTACAACATTCATTCCTGCGTCTCTTAAGATCTCTACGGCTATTTCCGCATTAAGATCGTTGTCTTCAGCAAGAAGGATCGTTCTTCCTCTGAATACTTCGGGGTTGATTTCTATCTTATGCTCATTGCTAAGGCCCCTCTTCGAGCCTATACGATGCGGCATAACAATAGTTACCTTTGTGCCTTTTCCAAGCTTACTCTCGATCTTTATGGTCCCATTCATAAGCTCCACAAGGCGCTTTACGATAGGAAGCCCCAGTCCGGTACCCGAAATATTAGTAGTCTTTTCGTTTCGCTCTCTTGCAAAATCGTCAAATGCATGGGAAAGGAATTCTTTGCTCATTCCGATGCCGTTATCTTCTACAGAAAACTCTATAAGGCACTCGCCCTTTTTCTCACCCGGAAGCTCATTTGTTACAATGTGGATCCGGCCGCCCTCCGGGGTGTATTTAACCGCGTTGCTGATTATATTAAGCAGGACCTCTTCTACATGTACCTTATCAATATACAGATATCTGTGTGTTATGTTGGTTTCAATACGGCACAAAAGAAATTTCTCCCTGAAGGCCGCATTAAACATAACATAACATGATTCAAGAAACTGTGTGGTATCGGTAAGATCTTCCGTTATTGAAATGTCGTTCCTCTCAATCCTTGCCATCTCGAGGACACCGTTTAGAATATCAAGAAGTTTTTCACCGGATGTATGGATGTTGTTAAGGTATTCGCGTACTTTTTCGGTATCATCAAGCCTTTTTATGGCAAGGTCTGTAAAGCCGATTATGGCATTAAGAGGCGTACGGATATCGTGGCTCATGTTAAAAAGGAAGTTTGATTTGGCTATGTTTGCAGCTTCGGCCGCCTCCTTTGCCTCCTCCAGCTCTTTTTGTTTTTTTAATAGCTCGCTCTGAATATTGGAATCAAATCCCTGGTTCATATATTCATCCTCCGGCGCATTCCCCTAAAGACCTCATTGCCTCTAACCCACTTTGATAAAGCGTCTATGCTTATATTAACACAAAAGCGTAAGTTTTACAAATTCTTTTTCAGTTTTTATGATTTTTTCTTTAAATTCAGCTTCATGTAACCAATTGTTAGTGTTTTTATTTTGGCAAGGCACTTATGGCGGGAGTTATTCCTTTTATCCCTGCAGATGCCGTAAAAATAATAATTGCAGCGCTCCTTGGAAGAACGCTGCAAAGTAAACTTAATAACATATTGAATTAACACACACTAAACTCCGGAATCCACCTGCTTACCCTTAAGGTTGGCAGCGTCAAGGCTTTTGGAGTTTTGTGCGTATGGGTTGTTTTCGTAATATCTGATCTGAGTGTAGGTAGTACCTCCGGAAACGTAGATACGCCCGCACTCAGGGCATCTGGCCGTATGAATGGCCACATTTGCGGAAACAACCTTTCCGTTACCTTGTGCCGCCTTTTTATATGCATTACTCACGTGCTCGCCCTCATGAGCGCGCACAGCAGCATAGGCTGCATTTGGTGCTATATGCGCCGCAGACTTAAAAGACACCATCTCATCAGAGCCGTCTTTGTACTTGCGGTGCTTACAGGTCTCGCACTCCTGAGGAGTGGACCTCTTATTTTTCTCTTTTTCTTCAGCCTTTTCTTTTTCAGCCTCCAGAGGACTTTCTTTGATAACACCCATCTGCTTTAGGTAATCCTCTTTGGCCTTCGACATATAATCGCCGCCGTAACCTGTATTTAACCCGATCTGCATAGCCGCCTCCTTTAAAAAGAAACGTCTTACACTACTAATGTTAGTATACTACATTTCGGGTCATCAAACAATGGCTCACTATGCCTCTTTTTTCTTCTTAAGATCTGCAAGGTAGTTAACTGCTGATAATGCGGCAACATTGCCTTCGCCTGCTGCCTTTATGTACTGATATGGTGCTCCTGTTATATCTCCGCAGGCAAAGAGGCCCGGAAGATTGGTCTTAAGGCTTCTGTCTACCACAACATGGTTGTCTTCGATGGAAAGTCCCGGTACAAGCTGTGAAGGAGCAACGTTTTCTCTTAAGATAAAGATACCGTCTGCCTCAAGCTTTCCGCAGTCAAGGCTAAGGGACATTTTTGCACCGTTTCTTTCTATGCTAAGCACCTTTGCTCCCTTAACTATCTCGATATTGCCTCCAAGCTCGCCTTCGCCCTCATACATCTGAACGTAAGTTACTTTATCTGCAACCTCTGCAAGGAACTTTGCCTCGGCTTCTTCTTTTTCGGAGTATCCGATAACTATTGCGCTCTTGCCTCTGTAAAGTGCTGCATCACATGTAGCGCAGTAGCTAACTCCGCTTCCAAGGAATTCAACTTCTCCCGGAAATGGTTTTGCAACAGACATTCCACATGCAAGGATCACTGAATCTGCCTCGTACATCTCTCCGTTACCCTGAAGGGCGAAAAACTCACCCATGGCATATACTGTGGTAATCTTATCTTCAGTAATGGTAATGCCCATTTCATCAACGTGCTTTAAAAAGCTTTTCTGCATCTCTTCTCCCGTAACCGCCGGAAGACCAAGATAATTCTGCACAGCGTGTGCTTTTTCAACCTTTGAACTTAAACTTCTGCTACCGATAAGAAGAACATTTTTGTTACGAACTTTTGCTGTAATTGCTGCTTCAAGGCCTGCAGGGCCTGTTCCGATAATTGCGATATCATATCTTGCCATTTTGCTATACCTCCTAAATCTTTCCACGTATGTTATATTTAACTAAACTATATTGCATCAAATATATTGTGATTGTATTGTATCTTCTCTCTTACAATTTGTCAACTAAATTTTTTTTCATTAATAATAATCTCTCTGATATCATTCTGTTTATGCGCCGGCCACACTTTTGGCCGTGCAGGCATTTACCCCAAAGTTACAGCAGAAAGTGCATAAAGCATCTCGGGAAGGAGCTGCTTTTTACGGCTCATGACATTTGGCATATCGTATATTTTTTCTGAGAGCATCTTGTATGGAAGCATCTTTTCAGCCTTATAGCCTGTGGTAAGAAGCACGCTGTGTTCCTTCAATACGTTTGTTATCATAAGAGTTGCCCAGGTAAGCCCTTCCTTTTCACGTACCTCTTCAAGCATCTCAAGATACATGCCGGTATATTCGTCAATGTCGTGAAGTGTAGTAACTTCGCACTGGCCGATTCCTATCTGCACGCCTTTTTCCGTGTACTTCTTAAAGTCTGAAAGTATAGCTCTTTCAGGATCTCTCTTGCCCATGCTCTCTACATGACTAAACATCTCATGTCCAAATTCATTTATATCAACACCGCATATTTCTGCAAGCTTAGTTGCTGTCTCTCTGTCAGTCTGGGTAGTGGTTGGACTCTTAAGTATAAGAGTGTCTGAGATAAGCCCTGTAAGCATCATCTTTGCCGTATACTTATCAGGGGTAACGTCATTCCTTAAAAACATACGGTAAACGATGGTACAGGTGCTGCCAAGAGGCTCTGTATCTATAAATATCGGCAGACTGGTCTTTGAGGCATCAAGCCTGTGGTGGTCTACTATCTCCACCACTTCTGCCTTTTCTATTCCGTTTATTGACTGCCTTGCCTCATTGTGATCTACAAGTATCACCTTATAGGAAGGTGCTTTAAGAAAACATCTTCTACTGACATATCCGCAGAACTCATCTCCTGCAAATACAGCAAGGCCTCTCTTTTTTGAACCTGAAAGGCTTATCTTTGCATCTTCAAAAAGGTCATCTGCCTGAACCAGTGCCTCATTTTTCTCAAGGAGCGTGCCAAGAGTAGGGATCTCGGAAATACGGCCCTCTTCGCCAAGTTTATGCATAAAATATCTTGTAATATCATCAACGCTAAGGAGCCCCGTGAACTTGCCATTGTCATATATAGGCACAACAGACGGCGTCGAATCCTTAAATGTCTTTGCAAGCTCAGTAAGAGGCTCTGATGCTTCAAGCTTTTCAGTAGGCCTTAGCATAACATCTGCCACCTTCGGGTATACATTACTCATATATGGCGGCGCCTCTATACCAAGCGTACTTAAGATAGCCGTAACACTGTCGCTAAGATGCCCTGCTCTTACAGGTATATATTCGTTATCAGGATCGATCTTGTTCTTAAGCACCGAATACGCATAAGCACTGCATAAACTGTCAAGATCAGGGTTCTTGTGACCTGTGATATATATTTTACTCATGTACCGCGCCTCCTTATATAAATCTGCCTTTCTATGGGCACATACTAACATATTCGAGGATCAAATTCAAGCAAGATGACATATGTACCAGGTACCCGTGTCAAAATGACACAGGTACCTGGTACATATGTAAAAACATAAGATTACTGATAATATTTTGCCTGAGCATTCCAGAGAGCATAGTATTTTCCGGCAAGATCGGAAAGAAGGCTCTCATGAGTACCGTGCTGGATAACAGCTCCTTCATCAAACACCATGATCTCGTCGCAGAACTTGCAGGATGAAAGCCTGTGGCTTATATATACCGCTGTTCTGTTTCCTACCATCCCGCTAAATTTCTCGTATACTTCAGCTTCTGCAAGAGGGTCAAGTGCAGCGGTTGGCTCATCCAGGATGATAAATGCTGCGTCCTTATACAGTGCTCTTGCTATAGCGATCTTTTGAGCTTCACCGCCCGAGATTTCAACTCCATCCTCTTCAAACTCTTTATACAGGCAGGTATCAAGCCCCTTTTCCATAGTCTCAAGTCTTTCTCCAAATCCGGCCTGAATAAGGGCAGCCTTAACTTTTTCTTTGTCATATTTCTTTGATACAGCCACATTTTCACCAAGAGGGGCTGCAAGAAGCTCAAAATCTTGAAACACCACAGAAAAGATGTCCATATATTCTTTGTAAGCATATTTTCTTATGTCGATCCCGTTAAGAAGTATCCGGCCTTCCGTAGGGTCATAAAGCCTGCAAAGAAGCTTTATGAACGTAGTCTTTCCGGAGCCGTTCTGACCTACTACTGCAAGCTTCTGTCCTACCTTAAACTTTACATTAAGATGTCTTAATGCCCAGATATCAGAGTCCGGATACTTAAAGGAAACGTCCTTAAACTCTATTTCGTATTTGCAGTCATTTCTCTTTTCTGTAGTAAGTGAACCCTGGTACATTTCATCAGGAAGATCCATATGCTCGTATAAGGTTTGGAGGAAGCTGCCGTTAAGGCGAACATCCTCTAAGTGCTCTATAATTGATATCATCTGTCCTGAAAATGCTACGAGTGCACCAACATATTGAGTAATATATCCTATTCCAAATGCCCCTGCATACGCTTTCAAACACACGAAAATGTAAACCAAGCCGGTAAACAATGCCAGTAGTGCTTCCTCTGAAGAACCCAATAGCCCGCCAATCCCTCGATAATACTTGGCAAATGTCCCATTTTTACCAAAAATGTTTTCCCTATTACCGTACTCTTTGCATATATCCTGCTGATTGTACAAGCGAATATCAACTGCTCTATCTGTTTCACGAAATGCGTAATAACCAAAATAGGCAAAAATACGGTTGCCTTCTCTCGCTCCTTCTGATTTTGCTGCGCGCTTAGCCGCTGAAACATTGCCACAATATGATGCCAAATAAACTATCAAAACGTATATCCCAATAACTATTAAATTTAGCCAAGGAGAGTTTAATATTTCTAAAAAACCACTCCCTGGTAAAACTTTTTTCGTAAATAATGAAACGGTAAGAATTGCAACGCCTACTATTCCCATCAAGGATGAAGAAAGCATCTTTTCATCGTAATACGCTGTTCGAAGTCCCCATCCACTCCAGTTCGCATTCTGCTGTATCTGTGCTACACGATCATGAATGGCTTGTTTATCCAAATGGCAATAATCCATTGTCATCATTTTTTCTGAAATGACTTTATTATTCACGAACCAAAGCATGTTGTTTACAACCTTGTCCCTTTTCTCTAATACTGCGTATAT
>Ga0129306_1001701_pt1 | contig 23196 bp, 15 predicted proteins | sample P827metagenome_FD_94438 | JGI IMG/M metagenome (GOLD analysis project Ga0129306, IMG submission 94438) | Capybara group fecal microbial communities from Wisconsin, USA - P827 metagenome | ecosystem: Host-associated > Mammals > Digestive system > Large intestine > Fecal | place: USA: Wisconsin... | reverse complement strand
TCATAGAAGAATATCTTCTTCATACGAACATGGAAGCGACGGGAAGAAAAGATTATTCGAGAGACATCTCACACCTAAAAAGCGTTATAAGAAGCGCATCCATGATATTAGATGTACCGGTACTCGATAATCTGTTCCTCGGAAGTGATTCGGGGAGAACGCCAGAAACCGTATATCGGTCATACAGCGATGAAGAAATCAGGAGATTGAATAATGCCATAATAGCCGGAGTCGAAGAACAGATGGCACGGGCTTTGCTCGTTCATCAATTACTGGGAACGCGCATTTCAGAGACTCTGACAATAAAGAGATCGGACATACGAAAGAGTGCCAGGGGAACTGATATGGTCAATATTTATCAGGTCAAAACACATAAATCATACTCGAAAATACTAAGCCCCGATGTTAAATCGCTTTTAATGAAGTCCATTGAGTATACATCTGATAGGTTCGGGGATCGGGAATATGTTTTTGTTAATGACCGGAATCCCGAGGAACCTATGCAGTATCGGAGAGTACAGTATGCACTCAATAGAATCATTATAAAGAATGATTTGAGGGATGATCAGGGAGAACGGTTCACGGTGGGGACTCATTTGATGAGACATACCTATGCCCGTAAACTTACTGAGCTGCACATTGATGATATGACAATAGCCAAGCTGATTGGTCAGTCAGGAACGGCGAGCCTCAAGTACTATCGTAAAATGAGCCCGCAGACACTTTATCAGGAAACAAAAGATGTTTTGGATCAGGTTAATTCCGAAATAGCGAATATTTTGGAGGAATGGGATGGGAAAAGACGAGAAGATATTTAGTCGAATGGTAGACGCTAATAGGATTCGTAATCATGAAAAGGAATTAGCGGCTATTACTGCCATAAAAAAGATGGTTACGGACGATGTGGCGGTAACGGTTGCCGGATTGATGGAACAGACGGGGCTATCACGATCTTTCTTCTATAATAATGAAACTGTTCATAAAGAAATCTCACGGGCGAAAAGGTTACAGCAAGGTCGCGATCTTGAAGCGCCAAAGAGACGCGTGATGGATAAGGCAATGGCAGGCAGACTTCGTGTTCTGGAAGAACAGTTGTCAAAACGAAACGAGGAATGTACTCGTCTGCGAGAAGAGAACGAAAAGCTGAGAGGGGTTATATCGGCAAGTAATCTCCAAGCATATCAGGATTTGTAAGTTTTAACACCAAAAATACAACACAAAACACAGTGTATTTTGTGTGTCGCTCCTTGAAAATTGAATATTCCCGAGCAGTCAGTACAGATTTTCGTTGTTTTGATCTCGCTGGTCATTATATTCAAATCACAACTGACATCTCTGGTAAATACCATATTTACCAAAATAACCAGTTCAGCCAATACCATATAGAAGAGGAAAGCACAATATGACGGGGAAGAAATGCGGAGGATATATCACGGTATATCTGGCATTGACATTGGGAATAATACTGTCTTTTATCACCACGATGTTGGCCGGTGCGCGGAACAGAACAGTAAGATTTCAAACGGAATGTGTTACCGATATCGGGCTTGAAAGTATCTTTGCGGAATATCACAGAGAGATGCTTAAGCAATACGGTCTTCTGTATATAGACAGTTCATACGGACGCGGCAGCGGAAGTGAAGAGGCGGTAAAGTCACACCTTCTCCGTTATATGAATCTGAATTTTGATACAGCGTCCGAGGGACGCGGCTGGAGAGATCTTACAGCCTGTCATGCCGATAATGCGTCACTTGAAGAAGTGGCTCTGTCATCTGATAAAGGAGGACAGGTATTGGATTATCAGATCAACAGGTATATGAGTGTTAAGTACGGTCCGGGCAGTCTTCCGCCGTTAAATGAGGAATTGGGAGATCCGTATGGTCTGATAGGAGAATATGACGGTTATCACTCAAGGAGAGAGGCATTTAGAGAAGAGGTTTATTCGATAATAGAAGATTACAACAGATCACTCCCTCCCGATAAGGAGCCTTTTAACATAAGCAATCCGGCAGATGCCGTAGAAGATCTAAACAAGAGCAATGCACTTTTTTATGCATTGGGAGAGATCGACGGATCGGTTTTTAATTCAACACACACGGATGCGCTGATAAGTCACAGATCATATAAGACCGGCGCAGGCTTAAAAGCAGACCAGTCACTTCCGGACGGCAGCGAACTTAAAACAGTAATTATTGATTATATATATGACAAATGCGGATATTACGATCATGAAAAAGATGATCCCGAATTGAAATATGAAGTTGAATATATCCTTGAGAGAAATGCATCGGATAAGGAGAACATTGAGGAGATAGCCGAAAAGATATTCAAAATGCGATACGTGGTCAATATGTCATACCTGCTTTCAAGCGGCAGTAAAAGGGCGGAAGCGATGGCATTGGCAGAAGAAGCGACTTCGATTATCGGACTTCCGGAACTGACAGAGGCTGTCGGTTATACGATCCTTTTTGCCTGGGGATATGCCGAAAGCGCAAAAGAACTGCGGATACTTTTCGATGGTAACGGACTGCCGGCTGCTAAAAATGATCTGAACTGGAACACACCCTTAGAACAGATCGTGGATTTTAAGGCACATCTGAATGAATATGCCGATCCGGGAGGTTCTCTTGATTACAAAGCTTTTCTGGATGGATTCCTGTCTGTTAAAGGAACGGAGGATATCAATTTCGGTCTTATGGATGTCATGGAGATGGACATCAGAAGAACACCCGGCAATTCAGGCTTCAAAATGGATGATCAGATCTATCAGTTATCTGCTGACATAAATGTATCCGGTGATTTCGGTTACGGATGCAGCATAAAGAGGTTTTATTCATATGAATAAAGGGGAGGATGGTCATGTCTTCTTGTAAAAAATCATACACACCTTTTAAATCTATTAACATTTCCCCCGCGGTTAGTCCCGCAAACTCCCGCACAATTTTTTTCGATAATTTGTTTTACAAGAAGACATCATTATCCTTCTCTTTACCGGATAAACAGCCGGAAATGGAAGCCTCGATGACGGTTGAAGCAGCACTCGCGGTACCGATCTTTCTGTTTTTCATAGCTAATATACTGTCATTATTCATTATGTATGAGCGATACTCAAATGATCTTGCCGCCCTGCATCAGAAGGGTAAGAATCTGGCCATGCTTGCGCACACTGCAGGGGACGGAGGAGACGAACTGGTGCACCTTGCCACGGAACAGGCGGTTGAGCCGCTATATAAGACAATGGGTTTTGACGGAGCCGAAACAGGTGCTTTTGTATATGTCAGGAAATGGACAGGTTACAGAGTATCATCAGATGTAAGCAGAGAAGAAGAGGAAGAATATGTATATATAACGGAGAGCGGTACGGTATATCACAGATCCAGAACCTGTCGTCATCTGAGGATATCGTTGAAAACAGTGGATGTGTCATCGATCGGAGACCTCAGAAACGCACACGGAGCAAGATATACTCCCTGTGAAAAGTGTTGTAACGGACAAAGTACCGGCCTTGTCTTCATAACGGATAAAGGGGACAAATACCATAACAGAGCGGACTGCAGCGGACTGAAGAGAACTATACTGACTGTCAGACTGTCAGAAGTAGGAGGTCGGGGTCCCTGCAGTCTCTGTGGAGGAACATGAGCCTGATAATTATTATGTTACTGTTGTTGATCATATCCTCGATATATGACATAAGGACACTGCACTTACCCGTATGGCTTGTATCGGCGATTATACTTTTGGGATTGACGGCCGTGATAAAAGACATTATGAGCGAAGGTCTTAATCCGGGAGCTCAGACCGTGAGGATATGTATTCTGATAATGACCCTCATCATACTGACGGCATCAGAGAAGATAAGAACAGATACTGTCGGAATAGCAGACATACTGATCCTCTGTGTCATATGCATATTATTAAGGGGTGAGATGTTGATTCTGACGCTCGGAGTCTCCTTTTTTCTGGTCGGATCATATTCAGGGATTCTCTTAATGATAAAAAAGGCAGATAAAAAGAGTAAGATAGCGTTTGTCCCGTTTTTGACACTGGGAGTGGTGATCAGTCTGATGATATGCGGTTTAAAAGGAATGAGATGGACATGATATACGAAGCGGATAGTGATAAGACAAGAGAAAGAGATAATATGGGCGGTTATATGACACTGGAGGCATCGGTGATCATCCCGTTATCTTTCTGCTGTTTCATACTCATAATCCTGTATACATTTTACCTGTACAATCATCTTACGGTATATCAGAGCTGCTATCTGTCAGCACTCAGGGGAAGTCAGTTAAAAAACGCATCGAATGGTGCAGTAAAGGCAAAGACTGAAAAAGAACTCGGAAAGCTGCTGGATGAACAGGTATATATGTATCAGCTTGACCACACATCTTCCGTCACCGGATCGGAGATAAGAGTCAGCGCGGCATCGTTTATGTATAATCTTACATCGGAATACGGTCTGTACAACGAGAAGAGACTTAAAAGTCAGAGGTCCGTATCCTTAAAAAGGATCGATCCGGTGAGATATATCCGGGAAGCGGACTGATCCGCAGTGAACAGGTGGAATTGGAGAATATATGATAATAATACAGGAAATGGGCAGAAGTTATCTGTGTACTGACATCATGGAAGACGGAGAGTGTTCCTATATGGAACGGATGCTGACCGATAATGTGATAAGCGGGCAGCCCGTATGCCGCAGAGGGATCTTCCAGAACAGAGATGTTCTTAAATATGATATCACCAACATGAAAAACATCTGCAGGGAATATGAGAGCAAGACCATGAGTTTTGCAGAATTAAGAGGATTATTGCAGGGGATAGCGGAGCAGCTATGCAACGGTGCCGCCTATCTCCTGGATGAGGAATACTATGTATTCGATCCGGAATACATATACATCGATATGGAGACGGGAAGGCTCAATCTTATCTGTGTTCCGTATAAATGCAGAGAGAATGATATTGAAGAAAGATTTCATAAACTGGCAGATTTCATATTGGAAAAGATAGAACACAAGGAGGAGCATGCGGCCAGTATAGCCTACCAGTTTTACCGGATGTCCAAAGAAAGGCTGTTTTCCATAGTGGGCTTCTGTTCGATCATAGAAAAAGAAAATGATCTTGCAAACAGAGAGGACGGAAGGATAAGAAGAGGAGCCGTTACTTCCGGGAGAATACCGGATGAGGGGTATGAACCGGGAAAAGAAAAAGATCTTGATCCATATGAAGGATCATGGGATGAAGAAGAAAGAAGTGCCGATCAGAACAGAAATCCGAGGCTTCTTCCGATCCTTGCCGGCATAACGGGAGTATTGGGAATTGCAGCGCTTGGTCTGTATCTGACCGTTGGCAAAAGAAGTCCGTATAATATACAGATATTATGTGCTGCAGTCATTTTGCCGGGAACAGCACTTCTTATCGGGATAAAACTGTTAATAGGTTTTGTCACATCGAAGAAAGAAAAGGAACTGGAAGATGAAATGACCGGGCGGACGGTAACGGTCAATGAATACTGGGGAGGGGAGGAAAGAACGGTATTCTTTGATGAGGAAACACAGCTTTTCGATCCTGATGAAAAAGACGGTTTTTACGTGGAATGGGATGAAAACGGGGAGGAGAAAAGAGAAGATATAGGTAAGAGGTCTGTGATACTCGGCAAGAAATTTGATGAAGTCGATGTCTGTGTCAGTGATCCCACGGTCAGCCGGAAGCATGCAAAACTGACCATAAGGTCCGGAGAAGTATTTCTGCAGGATCTCGGGAGCACAAACGGGACATTCGTAAACGGGGTTAAGATCACACCCGGAGAGGATATAAAACTATGTAATAATAAGGATTTCCTACTTGGAAAAGTAGCCGTTCGTGTGGTATGATATTACTATATCGGCTTTAGTTCAAGGAGGCACCGTGAAGGTCAATATTTATTACGGCGGAAGGGGTCTGATGGATGATCCCACCCTGTATGTTATCAATAAAATGCAGAAGGTTCTGGAAGAGCTCAACGTTAAGGTAGAGAGGTTCATGCTCTATGAGCTCAAGAAGGATATTACCACACTTCCGCAGACGCTTAAGGACGCAGACGGGATAATACTCGCCACAACGGTTGAGTGGTACGGGATCGGCGGATATATGCAGCAGTTCCTGGATGCCTGCTGGTTATACGGTGACAAGGACAAGATAGCCGGTATATATATGTCTCCTATAGTTATGTCAACTACATACGGAGAAAGAGAAGGCAAGCTCAATCTTACGGCAGCATGGGAGATATTGGGCGGTAAGCCCTGCAGCGGCATGTGCGGCTACATAGCCAATATGGCAGAGTTTGAGATGAATGATGACTATGCCACGCTTATCGAGAAGAAGGCTGAGAACATATACAGGACCATCAACCAGAAGGTTGCAAGTCTTCCTGCCAGCAATCAGGCTGTGAAGCAGACTGTATCGCGCACTCAGAATATCGATCTTACTCCGCAGGAGTCAGAGAGATTGTCTCAGTATGCGGCGGATGATACCTATGTTCAGCAGCAGAAGGAAGATATACAGGAACTCGCCAATATGTTCAGGGGCATGATGAGCCACGAGCCCACGAGTACCGAGAGATATATGAGCAAGCTTAAGAGCCGCTTTACACCGGTTGAAGGTTTTAAGGGGACATATAAGCTTGTCATCGGCAATAAGCCCATAGGCATCAGAGTCAAGGAAGACGAGCTTAATATGACGGATGAGCCGGGAGGCAAGTTCGATGTCGAGGTGAATCTTACGGAAGACACCATGAACGACATAATCGCAGGACACGTAACATTCCAGAGAGCATTCATGAGCGGAAGCATGAAGACCAAGGGTGAATTCGGGATGTTCAGGACACTGGATGAGCTGTTCTCGTTTATGAAGTAGACGGTAATATGTATGGCAGATCCGCCGTTTTCGGATCACAACTTACGGGAGAGAGATAGAATTATGAGGGATGACAATTGCATTTTCTGCAAGATAGCAAATGGGGAGATACCCACTAATGCTATCTATGAGGATGATTATCACAAAGTAATACTTGATATGGGACCCGCTACGAGGGGGCATGCGCTTATCCTGCCCAAGGAGCACTATAAGAATATCTATGAGATGCCTGCCGACAGGGTGGGCAAGGCCTTCTGCCTTGCTAAGGAGATGGCCGAGAAGATGACGGACAGGCTTAAGGCCGACGGATTTAATATCGTACAGAACAATAATGAGATAGCAGGCCAGACGGTTTTCCATTTCCATATTCACCTTATTCCCAGATACAAGGGGGACGGACAGGTGATCGGATGGAGACCGGGAGAGAGTACCCCTGAGGAACTGGCCAAGATCAGGGAGCTGATTATATAGAAAGGACGCATAATGTTTAAGGTTGGAGAATACGTAGTATACGGCAACAAGGGAGTATGTCAGATCAAGAGCGTGGGACCGATAGATATGCCGGGAGTACCCAAGGACAGAGAGTATTACACCATGTCTCAGGTTTACCTGAGAGGGAGCACGATCTTTACCCCTGTTGATAACGAAACCAAGACACTGCGTAAGGTTCTGACCAAGAAACAGGCCAAGCAGCTTATTGACGATTTCAAGAATATAGAGCCCAACTGGATCACCGATGACAAGGAGAGAGACCGTATATTCACGGAGATCTTAAGAAGCGCCGATTGCAAGGAACTGTGCAACATGCTCGTCTCTCTTCAGCACAGGAAGGAAGAGCGTATTGCCGGCGGCAAAAAGGCAACGAGCACGGATGAGAGATTTTTCCATGCAGCAGAGGATATCCTTCTTGGTGAACTCGGAGTTGCACTGGGTGTTGACAGAGAGAAAGTCAGGGAATATATCATAGAGAGCGTGAGCTGACATATATTTAGTAACAGGATCACATTTAATATCAGAATCTCAGAGCCGATCATGAACGATCGGCTCTTTTCTTATTCCAAAAGCCGTAATCCGCCAAGAGCTGTCTTATACCCAAGCCGTCATAAGTCATTATGAAGAGATCCGCCATCGCCGCTACCCACAACATGTAGTATATATGAGGTTTATAGTCTACTTTAACTTGTATTTTATATATGTGTATGATAGACTATTTAGGATAGTGGGTTTATATTTTTAATAGGTAGAAAGGGAATAAAGGAGACCGCTTTGGATAAGTACGAATATAATCTTCGCAATGAAGAGATCAATGATCTTATGAGCAAGAGAGAGTATCAGCGAGCAGTGGAGATAGCTGATACCATAGACTGGACAAGAGTCAGATCTGTTAAGACATTATGTAAGATCAGCGACCTGTATAAAGTCAACAGGAGATACAGCGAAGCCAAGATCCTGTTGGAACAGGCATATGAGAAGATGTCCACGAGCAAGCCCATAGTGTCATCTCTGTGCGAACTCTGTATTAAGATGGGAGACGTGGTAGGAGCCACGGAATATTATAAGAGATATGTACAGATGGCACCTACGAGCAATCAGAAGTTCGTGCTGCTGTATAAGATATATGAGGCTCAGGATGTAAGCTTAGAGGAGAGGATACAGGTACTTGAAGAGCTTAACAAGCGCGAGCCCGCTGCAGGCAAGGGTAAGTGGGCATACGAGCTTGCAACGCTCTATAACAGGATCGGACTTACCACCAAATGCGTTGAACAGTGCGATGAACTGATAACATTATTAAGAGAAGGCAAGTATGTCACAAAGGCCATGGAGCTTAAGATGCTCCACCGCCAGTTGACGAGTTCACAGCAGGCATTATACAGAAGCAGCCAGGATCTTTCTCTGTCAAATGAGGGATATGATACCGGAGAGATGGTACAGGCGGAAGATTCGGCGATATCAGGTGCTGTATCTGAGGACGCTGCGGCAGCTGAGGAAGCGATACCTGCAGATCAGCCGGTTTTATCTGAAGAACCGGCTGTAAAGGACCAGCATGAAGAGCTTGTCAAGACGGTTGACGTGGGGCAGTACAGCACCATCAACATCCAGAAGGCATTGGAAGAGAGCATAAAGGGCTCATTGCAGGATGTGACAAACGATGCGGTCACGGGGACGAACGGGAGCCTTGAGCAGCAGGAAGAGACTTATGACGATGAGACCAAGGTGATCTCATCGGATGATCTCAAGAAGCTTCAGAAAGAGACCACTCCCGACTATGTGTCAGACAATGCGCCCGGCAATGCATCCGGGACAGCTTCCGATATGCGTAATGCATCAGCCGCAGAAGCCAAATCATCGAAGGATGAAGAAGCCGCTCAGCCCGGCGGAATAACGGAGGCCATAATGGCTCCCATGATGCAGGATACCGGAGAGATGGAAGAGATAGTATTCCCCGATGAACCTGCGACAAGCGATACCATCGTATACGACAAGAAGGAGAAGGAGCGCATCAAGGCCAGTGCCACAGCTGCGCTGGATGCGATCGACACGAACAAGGTGTCCAAGGAGGAACTCATCCGTCTCATAGATGAGAAGGTTGCCTATGCCCTTGACAATGCCATGAACGGGCAGAAGAAGGTTGAGCAGGTCAATCCCCCGAGATCCATGCAGAAGATGCTCTCCCAGGAATATGACGGACAGATCTCACTTGTGGTTCCGGAGCAGAACCCGACCGAGAAGCAGATCACGGGCCAGATAGATCTTGAGGATTATCTGAGTGATTGGGAAGACAGCAAGAAGAAGATCAATAAGAAGCAGACGGAGCAGATAGACAAGCTCGTATCGCAGCACACAGACAGTCTTCTGCTTGACTTCGAGGCACAGAGCAAGGACGGGATCCTTGAGAAGCTTACGGAAGAAGAGGATACGGGGGAGGAGCTTCCTGAGATCGAGGAGCTCACCGAGATAGAGGATGTGACGGCAGAGGCCCCCGCCACAGAGACGGAAGAAGCCGCCGATGAAGCCACATCAGAAGCAGAAGAAGTCTCAGAAGATGAAAAAACAGACGACATCGAGGATCAGGCAGAAGATGACGGATCTCAGTCCGCAACGGACTCCGACAGTGACATAACGGAAGAAGCGGCTGCAGAGACAGAAGACGAAACGGAAGATAAGTCCGGGGATGATACGGAAGATACAAAAGAGGAGAAGGCAGAGGAAGAGACCGACCCCGAAGAGGCAGCCATAGAAGCGGAGCATATAGCCGCAGCTGAGGCAGAAGCCGACGAAGACGGAGAAGAGGAAGAGAATGCCAGGACGATGACGGAAGAAGAGAACGCATTGTTCGGCAGTTTCGTCCAGACCAAGAAGGGCAAGAGAGATCTCCTCAAGGCGCTTGATTCCATAAGCCTTGCATCATATGTGGGTAATGTATGCGTGACAGGCCAGACAGGTGAAGAGTCAGTAGACCTGGCCAAGAATGTTGTACAATATGCCAAGATGACGGATAGCAATTTCTCTGGTAAAATAGGTAAAGTATCAGGTAAAGCTCTTAACGAGAAGGATATGGACGCTCTCATCGAGAAGCTCAAGGGCGGCGGACTCATAGTCGAGAAGGCCGGAGACATGACTGATGAGACGGCGGATAAGCTGTATAAGGCTCTCAACCAGGAGAATCTGGGATTGCTCGTAGTCCTTCAGGATTCGCGTAAGGCCATCAACAAGCTGCTCGGCCGCAACGAGGACATGAAGCAGATGTTCGGTATCCATGTGGAGATCGAGGAATTAAGCGATGATGCGCTTGTAGCCTACGGCAGGAAGTATGCTGAGCGCAATGAGTTCTCGATTGACGACATGGGTATCCTCGCACTGCATACCAGGATAGACGAGATGCAGACTTCAGATCATATAGTGACAGTATCGGATGTCAGAGACCTTGTGGATGAGGCCATCGAGCATGCCACTAAGTTTTCACCCAAGCACTTTACCGAGATACTCTTCGGCAAGAGATATAACGAAGATGATATGATCATATTAAAAGAACGGGATTTTATAGCATAGACAGGATGTGTCAGGAGGCAGAGAAGTGGCTGTAAAGAAGAGAGAACAGGTATTTATATCGGAAGCTGATGAGTATGTATTTGCTCAGGGTTCGCATTATGATATATATAAGAAGCTTGGAGCACATCCCTCATGTGAGGATGGAAAAGACGGTATATTCTTCGGAGTTTGGGCTCCGAACGCAGCCAAGGTCAACGTAACGGGCACCTTTAACGGATGGAGTGAGGACTCCCATGAGTTAAGGCGTCTTGGGCCGGGCGGTATATTTGCCGGATTCTTTCCCGGGATCAAAGTCGGAGAACTGTACAAGTTCCTGATCACCACTCCGGACGGAAGGAAGTTATATAAGGCGGATCCTTATGCCAACAGTGCAGAGTTAAGACCGGGAACCGCTTCCAGGATAGCGGATATAGGCTCCATCAAGTGGACTGATTCAGCATGGATGAAGGCCAGAGAGACCAAGGATATGAACAAGGAACCTCTGGCGATATATGAGTGCCACATAGGCTCATGGATGAAGCATCCCACAGGGGATGACGGATTCTATACATACGGGGAATTCGCCGACAGAATGGTCGAATACTTAAGCGAGATGAAGTATACCCATGTAGAGCTTATGGGTATCGCGGAGTTCCCTTTCGACGGTTCATGGGGATATCAGGTAACGGGTTATTATGCTCCCACATCCAGATACGGAACACCCGAGGACTTTGCATATATGGTCAACCTGTTCCACAAGAACGGGATTGGCGTAATCCTTGACTGGGTACCGGCTCACTTCCCCAAGGATGCGCACGGACTGGCAGAGTTTGACGGCACCTGTCTCTATGAGCATCCGGATACAAGACTCGGAGAACATCCCGACTGGGGTACCAAGATATTCAATTATTCGAGGACTGAGGTCAAGAACTTCCTGATCGCCAATGCACTGTTCTGGATCAAGGAGTTCCATATAGACGGACTCAGAGTGGATGCTGTCGCATCAATGCTCTACTTGGACTACGGCCGTCAGGACGGACAGTGGCTCCCCAACAAGTACGGCGGCAATGAGAACCTGGATGCGATAGAGTTCTTCAAGCACCTGAACAGTGTGATACACGGAGGATTCCCCGGTATCATGACCATAGCCGAAGAGTCGACTGCATGGCCTAAGATCACGGCTCCCGTGGAGGATGACGGACTCGGATTCTCATTCAAGTGGAATATGGGATGGATGCATGACTTCTGCGAATATATGAAGTTGGATCCTTACTTCCGTAAGAACAACCATCACGCTCTGACATTCGCCATGAGCTATAACAGTTCCGAGAATTACATCCTTCCTCTGTCTCATGATGAGGTCGTACACCTTAAGTGTTCGATGGTGGAGAAGATGCCCGGATATCAGGTGGATAAGTATGCCAATCTCCGCGTAGGCTATACATTCATGTTCGGCCACTGCGGCAAGAAGCTTCTGTTTATGGGCCAGGACTTCGGTCAGGAGAGAGAGTGGAGCGAGGCCAGAGAGCTTGACTGGTATCTCTTGGGCGAGACGCTCAACAAGGGCATGCATGATTATGTCAGAGATCTTCTTGATGTATACAGATCCAACAAGTGTATGTATGAATGTGACAATGACTGGGGCGGATTCGAGTGGATCAATGCCGATGATGCCGACAGGAGCACCTACAGTTTCATGCGTAAGAGCTTAGACGGCAAGAAGAGACTGCTTTTCGTCCTCAATATGACGCCCATATTAAGAGAGAGATATACCGTGGGTGTTCCCACATCCAAGAGGGCAAAGCTTCTCCTTAACAGTGATGACAAGATATACGGCGGCAACGGACACGGTGTTCCCAAGAACATCACTCCCAAGCTAAGCCCCTGTGACAACAGAGATTATATGCTCACATTTGATCTTGCGCCCTTCACGGCTCTCGTATTTGAGATATAAGTATGTCAAGATGGACGGATACTATTAAGTTAAGATAAGAATCAGCCGAAATATAGAGTGAACGGATTCCATAAGAGTCTGTTCACTCTTATCATATAGGCGGTTCATACAGACATATGAAAGGAAAAGCGACATATAATGAAGATAGGATTGGATGTATCCGGTAAGGAAGCCGTAAGGCAGTATACATCGATCCCCGAGAGCCCCCGATTTTCCAAGAGTGAGAAGGCAGGGGCAGTAAGATTAGACATAGCCGGCATGTACACGGATGTAAATGCCTATGGAGTCCACGGAAGGACTGCAGAGGAAGTCAAGGCCAAGGCGTCTGGGATAGACGTAGCCACGACCCGTGATTATATGACTGTTATGTCTAATACTATGTCAGGGGATGATTACATGAAGGCCATGGAAGAGGGATTCGATCCCGCGGACATGGATCCCGAAGACAGAGAGAACATACTTGACCACATCAAGGCAGTGATGGCCGAGTCAGGTCAGGTCGTTGCGGGCTTTAATGATGATCTGACGGATGAAGAGCTTAAGAATATCACGGGCCGAACGATAGATATCGATTCCATCAGGGAGTCTCTTAAGAGCGCTGATCTCCCGGACACGCCCGATAATGTGAAGAAGATAGGCGAGGCCGTAGCCATGATGTCTGAGATCGATTCCCTTACGGACGGCAGCATCAAGTATATGGTGGAGAATGACTTAAGACCCACCGTCGGCAATATCTATACCTCAACTTTCAGTGCCTCAGGTGACGGCAGCAGACAGGCCAGAGGATATTACGGCGAGGATATGCCGGGATATCTGGCTAAGAAAGCGGACTCAATTGACTGGGAATCGATAGAACCTCAGGTTGAGAAGGCAGTTGATGAGATGAACATCGACGCAGCCTCCAGAGAGGAGAGCCTTAAGGATGCCAGATGGCTCATCGAGAAGGGCATTCCGCTTACAGAGGAAAAAATGGGCGCTCTGGCAGACATCCGCTCCGTAGAATTCCCCGTTCCGGCACGAACGATCGTGGCAGCATCCATGCAGGCCATAGCAGAAGGCCTGACAGCTAAGGATGCGGATCTGTCATCAGACAGCAAGAGCATATACAGGCAGGCCGCAGAGCTTCAGGGCAGACTGATGGAATCCGAGATCGGAAGAGAAGAAGCAAGACTTAAGATGTCGACAGAAGCCAATATCAGGCTCTTAAAGTCAGGATTCAGCATAGATACGGCATCCATTGAGGAGACCATATCAGCCCTTAAGGAGGCGGAGAAGGAACTCTTCGCTCCCTTCCTTAACGACACCGGTAAGGCAGGTCAAAACGGCGGACAGAGTAACGGTACGGATACAAACAATACGATCTTAACAGAGAGCAGGATCGAGATATTCTCCCGTACAACGCAGGTCGTAAGAGAGATACCTTCGATGCCGGCTGCACTTATCGGAAGAGTTGCGACGGAGCAGGACGGCGTATTTACGCTCGGCAGAGCTCACAGCATAGGTGCGGATTATAAGGCACGCTTCGAAGCAGCAGGTCAGACCTATGAAGCAGTGGGTACTGAAGTCAGAGGCGACCTCGGTGATTCAATAACCAAGGCTTTCCGTAACGTGGACGGAATTCTTTCAGATCTTGGTCTCGACATATCTGCCGAGAATCAGAGAGCAGTCAGGATCTTAGGCTATAACAGCATGGTCATCAACGAAGAGGCCATAAGGAATATCAAGGCTGCGGATGCAAAACTGTCAGGAGTCATCAGGGCTCTGACGCCGGGTAAGACCCTGGCCCTAATAAGAGAGGGTGTCAATCCTCTGGATATGAACTTAGATGAGCTCGTCAACCATATAAGCGAGCTTGACCACGATCCCAAGAGAGAGGCCGAGAAGTACAGCAAGTTCCTTTATAAGCTTGAGAAGGCCAATGCCATAACCGATGATGAGAGAGCATCATACATAGGCATCTACAGGATGCTTAACAAGATAGAACGTACCGACCACGCAGCCATAGGCAGACTCATAGAGAGCGGGAATGACATGACATTCGGCAAGCTCTTAACTGCCATGAGAGGCCGCGGATACAAGCTGGATGCGAGTATCGATGACAATTTCGGACTGTTGAGCGAGAGTATCCCCAAGGGCATATCCATAACGGATCAGATAGAGACGGCTTTTGCGGGCAGGATAACAGAGCCTGTATATGAGCAGCTCGAAGAGGAATACTTAAGGGAAAACATGGAGCAGTTAAGAACAGCGGCATCCGCAGAAGATGCGGTATATGACGAACTGTTAAGCTCTGATATACCTGCTTCAGTCAATAACGTGATGGCAGAGGAACAGTTCCTTAACGCCCCAAACGATCTTTTCAGGACACTCAGAGCATATGCAAGGAGAACCGACAGAAAGATAAGCGAGACCGAAGGAACTATGGCAGAGAGCGTTGAGCGCGGATTGACAGAGGCTGTCGATGAGATGACGGAATCCATGACTGACAGAGATTCGGCCGTGAAGGCATATGAAGGGCTGACAGACAGGATGACGGATGTTCTGAGACGGATGACGGATACAGCGGCTGACAGCATGGTGGATATAAGAAGCATATCTCTTATGTATAAGCAGATTTCTCTGGCAACGGGATATGCGGCAGCGGAGAATTATCACATTCCCGCGATGATAGACGGAAGACTGACGGATATCAACCTTAAGCTTGAACACGGAGCAGAGAGAGGGCTTGTGAGCGCAAGGATGGATACGGAGGCGTTCGGCCGGGTACAGACACAGATCAGGGTTAAGGAAGAGCGGGTAGAGATCAGTTTTTACGCATCAGACAGACAGAACCTGGATGCGTTCGGGCCCGTGGGACACAGCCTGGAATCAAGGATACAGGCGCTCGGATATGAGGATACGGATGTAAGATATCTGCTCGGAGATCCGGTCCGGAGCGTTAAGACAAAGGCAGCAGGTGCCGATAATAATAATGAGGCCGTGAGCACAAAGGCCTTATATGACATAGCCAGGGAATTTATAAAAGCAGTACGCGACAACGCATAATAATGGAGGAAACCTATGAGTCTTAAGATCAACTACAACGTGTCAGCGATGATTGCCAACAACTCACTGAAGCTTAATGACAACAAGCTGACAACCTCTCTGGGGAAGCTCTCAAGTGGATACAAGATCAACAGCGCGAAGGATGATGCTGCAGGTCTTGCGATCTCCAGAAGGATGCACGCGCAGTTAAAGGGACTTAAAGCAGCGTCACAGGATGCCAAGGACGGCATGTCAGTAATAGAGATAGCAGACGGAGCACTTGCAGAGGTGCATGATATTCTGCAGAGGATGAACGAGCTGTCGATCAAGTCGGCTAACGGAACACTTTCAACAGGCCAGATGGTTGGCGGAGAATATGTTCCGGGTGACAGAGACGCGATCCAGGCAGAGATCGCACAGCTTGCAGAAGAGATAGACCGTATAGGTCAGACAACGGAATATAACAGTCAGAGGCTGTTCACGGGTGAATTCGATCTTAAAGGATATACCAATGTCAAGGAAGTTAAGGTTGATCATTATTCCGATGCCATTATGTACGGAAAATACACGCTTGATATAGGTGCTCTTGAAGTAACAGAGGACAGTAAGGGCAATTTCACGCTCGAAAGTTATAACGGCAGCACGGACAATAAGGTTAAGGTCCAGAGACCGGACAGCGATCCTGCGGATGTTAATGACAGAGAAGAATTCGTTGTAAGCGGAGATATCTATCATCTTAAGTTCACGGGTGATAACGGTGATGAATTTACATTGGATGTTTCGGCTTTAGGCTGGACCAAGACGGCAAATGCAGACGGAACAAATACATATACGGTCACGGGACCGACAGAATTGGAAGTCGATCTTACGGGGTATGGAGCCATGACATTCCAGATCGGAGCCAATGAAGGACAGACTCTTGATATCAGATTCGAGAAGCTTTCGATGGAAACTCTGGGCTTTAAGTATCAGGACAGTGACGAGACCAAGAAAATGAGCCTTGATGTGAGTACTCAGGACGGAGCTGATAAGGCTATCGATCAGATAAAGGATGCGATCGGGATGATATCGGCCATGAGAAGCCGTCTCGGTGCGATGCAGAACAGACTCGAGCACACGGAGACCAATCTGGCGACCAGTGATGAGAATATGACCGCTGCCTACTCGCGTATCATGGATACTGATATGGCTGAGGAGATGAGTAACTACTCTAACCTCCAGATCGTATCTCAGGCGGCTACCGCAATACTGGCCCAGGCCAATGAGAGACCGTCACAGATGCTGCAGCTGCTGCAGTAAGGGATATAACATACCATAAGGGTATGTGCAGATATATGAGCGGATGAGGACCTCATCCGCTCTGATATGAAGAACGAGAGGAGCCTGAATATGACAAGTGAGAAGAAGAATGAGTATACATTACGTATAACACAGGCAAATCGTGCTGAACTGATAGTGATCCTCTATGAGATTACTATAGATTATGTGGAGGAAGCCATTGCCGCTGCGAGTGCAGGAGATGTGGGCAGTGTGAGCTTCTCCACGGCTAATGCCATGAGATGTATAGAGGAGATGCAGAATAATCTGCACTTCGAATACGACCTGGCCAAGTCACTTAACAGACTGTACACTTATATGAAGAACAAGCTTCGTGCGGCTTATATCTCCGACGAGACCGAAGGTCTTAATGAAGTCCTGGATAAGCTTAAGAGGCTTAAGGATTCCTATGAGAAGATCGCACCTACGGACACCTCAGGTCCGGTGATGGTGCATACCCAGACGGTAATGACGGGTATGACATACAGCAAGGACAAGGTATTGGATGAACTGACCAACGAGACCTCAGGAAGAGGATTCAGAGTATAGATACAAAAAAACTGAAGCAACTTGCTTCAGTTTTTTTTCTGGTCTGCGGCGGTCCATGGCGGACACCTGCCGCAAATGTCTGCGATGGGGCTGTTCAGCAGAACAGCCCTTTGACTGTTATTTAACTACAGTGATCTTGATCTGTACGGTCTTTTTGCCGTCTGAGGTCGTGGCATATATCGTTGCTGTTTGGCCTTCGGCAGCTTTTTTATTTACGGTGATCTTTCCCTTTTTATTTACGGTCGCGACAGCCGTATCCGAACTTCTGTAATATACGCCGGTATCGGTATATTTCTTAAAGAGATTGTAAATCTTCTGAACGGCCTTGTCAGATGAATCACCGACGGTATCGTTGATATCGGATATCGGTGTAAGCGTAAGGCTCTTGCCTGCCTTAAGAGTGCTCACATACTTGCCTTCGGTTTCGAGATCGACCTGTCCCTGTCCGCTCTTTGTAGTAAATGTTTTGAGTCTGAAGTCTGTTACCTGTCCGCGGATCGTGACGGTGACGGTCATCTTCTTTTTGGAACCGTCCATTGTTGTGCCGGTAAGCTTGACAACGCCGGGGCTTAAAGCTTTGATCGCAAGCTCTTCGCCGTTCATTGTCGTTACGGATTCACCCGGTTCAGAGTAGCTGCAAAGGGATGGATCTGAGCCCGCCGGTAACGGTGAGAGAGATACCTTGCTGCCGCTTGCATCCGTCGTCCATTGGATAGAGACATTTGTTGCATCAGCCGGTGTTACGGATGCTATGCTGACTTTGCCATACCGGCAATTCTCCTGTGTTCCAAGGGTCAGCTTGGATCTGTCTGCCTTGATCTTTTTTATCGTGGCGTAAACCGTAAAGCTTACCGAAGCATAGGGTTTCTCGTCATGATCCTTACTGTCCGTGCTTATTGCGGTTATAGTTACATTACCCGGTGCGATCGCCTTGACTACACCCTTCTTTGATACGGTGGCGATCCGTTCGTCGGATGACTTCCATTCCAGTCCTGTTGTCGCTGCCTTTCCCGAACCTGTCAGTTCAAGCTTTGTCTTAAGAGTATAGGACTTGCCCTTGTTAAGACCTTTATCCGAAAGATCCCCGCCATTGGTAAACGTAATCGCCTTAACTGACGGTGTTACCGTTACCTTGCAGGCCGCAGCCGGATGGTCTGTCTTTCCTTTGCTTGTCACGGTTCCGGCTGCCGTAACCGTTATCGTGGCGGTGCCGGGTGCCATCGCAGTAATGACTCCACTGTTTCTATCGACTTTGACGATAGTTTCATCAGAACTTAACCAGCTGTACCAGTCGTCGCCGTCCGCATTGAAGGGATTTATGGCGGCGGTAAGCCTGTAAGTATTTCCTTCACCTATGGAGACTTTGGTGTTGGATATCTTAATCCCCTTAAGAGGGTTACTCTCCTTTACCGTTACTTTGCAGGTCAGTTTCTTAACATATCCGTTCCAGGCCTTTACGGTTGCCACAACGGGGATGTTCTTCCCGGGTTTTGCTCCCGCGGATACGAGTCCCGTATCGGATACCGACAGATATTGTGAATATTTGGGATCAACGGACCATTCTACTGTGGGCTCGTCAGTGAGCTTCACACCTGACGCACTCACTCCGGGGACCTTTGAGGTAATATTCACATGAAGCTGAAGTCCTTTTGCATCATCTGCCATACTCACAGTTCCGGATGTGACGTTCAGCGCCGCACTTTTGACGGGAACATAGAATCTGACAAGACGGTCAACTGTTCCGTAATAGCCTTTGGCTTTGACTGTGACCTGTCCGCTTTTAAGACCTGTGATCACACCTCCCGGTGTTATGGCTGCAATGTCGCTTGCTTTTGATATTGACCATATGCTGTCATCCGGGTGCTTTCCTTTACTGTCCCAGATAAGCTTCATTGTATGGGGACGTCCCGCCTCAAGATACAATACATATTGGGGAAGTCCGCCAGTAATCTCTTCGCCGTTGCTTTCAATATAGCAGGAGTCGTCATTTACAGTAACGGTACAGGCTGCCTTCCTGCCGCTGCCATCAGTTGTCATGGCAGTGAGCGTGGCTTTACCGGGTGCTATGCCGTTGACGACAACGGATCTGCCGTCATCTGATGGCTCAATGGACAGTACACTTGTATTGCTGTTGGTCCAGACAAGGGACTGCTCGGCAGTAGCCGGAGCTATGACAGCGGATATTGTTTTGGAGTGAGCGCTCATCAAAGTACAGTTCTTATCGCTTAACGTGATCGATGTTATGGGCACCCGGTCCTTTACCGTTACCAGGCACTCGGCATATTCCTCGCTGCCTGCCGTTTCTCCGGGCATTATCGTATTTTTAACGGCTTTTATAACTGCTGTTCCCGCTGAGTATGCCGTCACTTTTCCGTCCTGGGTAACTGCCGCAACAGCCGGATCGGAGCTTGACCATACAACTCCTGTCGCTCCGTCCGGAAGATCCGCAAGAAGAGAGAATGATGTTCCCGTCCGGACGATCTTCTCACTGCATATTCTGTCCTTCTTTCCTTTCTCGGACAGAGAAACACAGTTTCCTCTGATTATAGAATATTCAAATCTGAAATTACCGTCATAATCATCAGAGGTTGCCATGAACACCAAACGATCTTCGTGAGGTCTATTCGTCTTCTTAAATCGGAGAGTAATGGTTTTGTTGTCCGGATCGTCCATCATATCAGGTAAATATCCTTCATTATGGTCGAGGGGGGTGTCATCTATACTGTTTACAGTATCATTAACATCCGTTATATGAGTTTTTCCAAGCCCCGGAAGCGCTCCGTAATTTATCTTATATTCACATTCCTTATCATAGGGAAAGATCTTGTCGCATGTGTAATAGATCGTGGAGGGACCGCTGTATTCTGCCTTTGCTATGGGGAACGTTCCTTCCGCTGCTGCAAAGTTATAGGGACTGCTCTCTTTCGGCCTTACAACGACCCGTCCCGTACCGGCATGGATATTATCGATATATTCTGCCTGATAATGCTCAGGATCAAGGGTATGATCATGCCCGTCCTCACTGTACTTAACCGTGAAGGGCGGTTCTTTGGGATCGCCCGTGTATGTATAGGAGCCTTGTACGGTGACAGTAAGTGTCAGCGTCTTCTTATCTATTGTAAACTCTTTTGTGACCGAGCCTGAGAAGTTGTCATTATCGGCTGTTACCGTGAGGGTGTAGGTTCCCGGATCTTTTCCTTTGTTTCCCGTTATGGTGCACTTATCTGTCACATCAGTGTTGTATATTTTTACGGTCACATCCTGTGTCTGTTCACTGCCGTTATAGTCAAGCTTCTTTCCGAGATGAACATGTGATGCATTGAGGACGGCTTTTTTTATCGTAAATGTACAGCTTTTATTCTCATCGGAAAGCTCATAGTTGTCTGTATCCGTACCATTAAGCGTTCCGGCTTCGGCAATATATCCGCTGCCTGCATCTGTCTGCCCTCCTGATACCGTAACGGTGCAGTCATCACCGGTGAGGACTCCGGAGAGAACGGGCTTCGGAATCTGTGTATCTCCGTCATAGGTAAAGACCGTGTTTTCCCATGCCGAGATCCTTAAGGTCTTCTTCTTTATCGTAAGAGTAATGGAAGCTTCGCCGGCTGTGGTGGAGGATTCGTACGACCCGGTGATCGTGGTACTTCCGATGTGATTGACGGTTACTCTTCCCGTATCCTTGTCTATGGATGCAACCGATTCATCGCTGCTTGACCACTGCCACTTGCCGCTGCCTTCTCCGGGATCAGCCGCACTTCCGGTAAGAGTAAAGCCGGGATTACCGTATGTCACCTCTTTATCTTTTCCGCCATTGACGCTAACTTTTGCATCAAGGCCTATCTTGACGGGGGCTTCAACTATATTGCCGGCTATGTCGCTGACACCGGAGTTTCTCTGTTCATTGAACATAATCAGGGTATAAGTACCTGCAGGAACCTGAGCCGGCATCTCAAAAGAAGCCTTTCCCTGTGCGGTATTCGCAGGAACACTGCCGTATGCCGTAAGTTCGCCTTCACTGTTTCTGATGATGACGGATATATATTCATTATCGCCGGTCTGGGCACCGCTGTAGGTGATATCTATCGTGCCACCGGGTACTGTGCTGTCGGGGGATCCACTTATGCTGAATCCTTTGCGGCCGCTGTCCTTAACGGTCAGCTTCCATTCGCCGCTTTCATTGTCGGGAAGAGATCCCATGGAGCCGTCGGCATCAGGCTTGCCGTCTGCAGCGCATGCGAATAAAACGGCATCGGAATCCAGATTAAGAGCGGGGCGCGCTCCATACGACGAAGAAACGTCTGGAGTCAGTGAATGATATAATCTGCCGTCGTCTTCAACAATAAATATCATTGCAGGATTAGGATAGGAATATTTACCTGGAGACCTTAACCACCATTCGGCAGGTTTCGTGCTCCCGACAGGATAGGCGATTCTGTCGGCATCATCCTTAAAACACTTGTCTGCCTCTTCCCCTGCCAGGAAAAAGATATGCTCGTTATCAAGTGGTGCTGGAAAACAGACACCTCTGCTGGGGAGGACATATTGGTAATTAAACTCTTCGCTCTCACTTTCTTTTGTCGACACCGTGGCTATGGCGGATTTTTCGCCGCTGACCGGCCATACTGCTGCGCTGCCGTAGAAATCCATACACCATTTCTGCGCCAGGCTTCCCGCCCATTTACCATTCATATTGTCATTATTGAAAAGTGTATTTTCCAGGATATATTCAGATACCAGAAGCGCCCGTTTACCATTGTTGAACCAAGTACCCATATTATCATCCGGTGTCGTTAGTACACGCCAGGTGATGGGGGATCCTTTCCATTCGCCGAATAAAACGGTATCACCCCTTTTAAGGGAACCAAGACCGAATGTGATCTTTCCGGGTGTGCCCTCATCATCATCCGCAGCTCCCGTACCCGTCATTTCCGGATAAGCAGTCCGCTCTTCCGTTATCTGTTCTTCTGTCAGAAGCTCATCATCCGCAGATTCTTCCTGCAGGGATCCCTCCGTCAGTTCCTCATCCGTATTATCTTCCTCATCGGAGGGCATAGAGGTTTCTTCAATGTTTTCTTTTGAGACATCTTCATCCGTGCCGGTCAGCGCCTCTGAAGATGATACCTCGTTATTTTCCGTGTCCGTCTGCTCCCCGTATGACACCTCGCTTTCTCCCGTACCCTCGGTCAGGTTCACGGAAGCTTCAGGTTCGCCTGTGCCTTCCGCAAAGACATCCGCCGGTATTGAACCTGCGAGCAGCACTGCCGCCATTCCTGCAGCCAGTGATCTTTTAAGGATGTCACTTGTTCTTTTGGCTCAATCACAAATTTTATGTGATGGCTGATTCCTGATATACTCCTTCCGACTCATATCCATGATCTTCAAGAAGAAGTATTCATCATCAGGATAGCCATATCCGTGACGACGGAGGG
>Ga0129306_1001700_pt1 | contig 23223 bp, 17 predicted proteins | sample P827metagenome_FD_94438 | JGI IMG/M metagenome (GOLD analysis project Ga0129306, IMG submission 94438) | Capybara group fecal microbial communities from Wisconsin, USA - P827 metagenome | ecosystem: Host-associated > Mammals > Digestive system > Large intestine > Fecal | place: USA: Wisconsin... | reverse complement strand
TTTTTTTGCAGTGATTGCGTACTTTCTGTTCAGAGAAGTTCGCGAGCTTGCGGGTGAGGTGCCGGCGCATTTTGCGACAATATTCTTTCTGATATTCAGGGCCAAGCAGACCGTTTTTCCGGAATTCTCCAATATGGAGATAGGCTTTTCGGTGCTGGTTTTATTATGTCTTGTCAATTTCTTTAAAGAGCCGAAGAAATATTCGCGACTCATTTTCGCGGCATTGTTTCTGTGCCTGGAAGTGCTTTCTTATCCGTCCTGCGTCACGGCTTTTGTGGCAGTAGTGATTTTGATATGCATGTACACAGACAGGAAACTTAAGAATGTGCTGATTTTCACGGGTACGACGGCAGTGGTCGGCATAGCATATGTCTTGTTTTTTGCACTCCGCGTCGGACCGAAACTTTTTATCGAATGCCTGAAAGGCATAGTCGACTCGGACTCTCATGCCAACACCACACTTGTGGGAGGATTCGATTACTATCGTGGCACTGTCTACGCGCTTGCGTGGATTGCAATCGCTGTTGTGATTACACTCGCGGCGGGAGCTGTGTGGAAAGGCATCTTACGTAAGAAATTCAACGCCCTTACCGTTTTCGGCGTGGTTTTCTTTGCCGGCAACGCTATAATGATTATCGGCCAAAGAAAAACAGGCATCGATTGGACCTGCTGCTTCTACATTATTCCTGTTGTGCTGATGGTGCTCGGATTCTTTAATTTCAAAGAACTGCCGGCAGAGCGCAGAAGATTCTTCGTGTCCGGCGTGCTGATTTCGGTGGCTTCGGCTATTGCGGCGGCGATGCTTACGGACCTTGGAATTATCACTTCAATAGCGTTCCTGGTGCTTGGCGGTGCGGTTTCTTTTGCCGTAATCAAGGACTTGAGGGAGAAGGCGCTTGCGGGCGTGACGCTAATTCTCATGACGGTTCTTTTTAACAGGGGAATCGTGCTGTGGGGATACGGCAACCAGTGGGATGTGTGGACGGTTTACGAGGTGGAGCGCTACGTTAAAGGCGGCCCGACGAAGTTCCTGATAACGGACTACATGACCAGCAAGATGGATGAGGTCAATATTGCCGAGTTCAATCAATACATAGGGCCTGACGACACGCTCCTGATAGTGGGAGATGAGTGGCTGTTCGATCCTGCGTACTTTATGTTCACGGAAGCGGAGATTTCCAACTGGTCCGTGATTGACACTCCTTTTTACAATGAGGAGATGCTGCATTATTTCGAGATTAATCCCGGTAAAGAACCTACTGTTGTGGCTGTTAAGTGCTGGTTCGGTAACCTTGATATCTCGCCCGACAGCTTCATTATGAAGTGGGTCGAGGAAGGTTACGAGAAGATGGGCGACGGAAGCTATTTCAGATTCTACAGAAAAGCGCAGAGCGCAGAATAGAAAATTGTTATAACTGTTGAAAAAAGTGCCGAAACTATTTATAATGGTTTTGGCATTTTACGCTTTTGGGGGAGCTCTGAAAGCGTTTTAATTTGAAAGGAGTTTCATATATGAACAACAAATGGATTCGCGTCGCGATTCCTGCATTGTTACTTCACTGCAGTATCGGTACCGTATATTGTTGGTCCACATTCAGCACAGAGATTGCCAATTACATCGGCGCATCCAAGAGCGCTTGCGGTTGGGCTTTCTCACTCGCTATTTTCTTTCTCGGCATGTCAGCCGCTTTCCTTGGCGATGTAGTAGAGAAGGATATTCACAAGTCTTCACTTATTGCGACAATTTGTTTTTCCGTAGGTATGGTAGGAACAGGTGCAGCTATTCTGCTTAAGTCACTTCCTCTTATCTTCTTATTCTACGGTTGCATCATGGGTATCGGCCTTGGTACCGGTTACCTTTCACCTGTTAAGACCCTTATGCTCTGGTTCAAGGACAAGAAAGGTCTTGCTACAGGTCTTGCAGTTGCAGGCTTCGGCGCAGCTAAGGCTATCGCTACTCCTGTAATGCAGTTCATTCTTGACAAGTTTGACAACAATCCCGCTCCCATGTTCTTCATCATGGGCGGTGTATATTTTGTAATGATGTTCATCGGTCACTTACTTCTCAGAAAGCCTTCTGACTGGGTTGAGCAGCACGCGAAGGGCGGTATCAAGGAGTTCTTCAGCACTCTCGGCGCTAACTTCAAGTATGCTTTTTCCAAGAAGACCTTCATCGGTATCTGGCTTATGTTCTACATCAACATTACCTGCGGTCTTGCACTTATCTCTCAGGAGAAGCAGATTTTCAATGCTGTAGGTTTTGCGGGTATCGCGGCAGTACTCGGTACCGTCACCGCTATTGCCAACGCCGGCGGACGTCTCGGATTCTCCGCATGGGCTGACAAGCTTAAGGATCGTAACTCAATCTACAAGCTTATCTTCATCCTTTCCATCGCATTTACCGCTTGCGTAATCTTCACAAGAGGTATCGAGAACGGCGCTGACGTTAAGATTCTTGCAATCATCTGCGTAGGCCTTCTTGTCATGGTTAATGCAGGATACGGCGGCGGTTTCTCCAATGTACCCACACTTCTTTCCGACCACTTCGGTATGGAGAAGATTTCCGCAGTACATGGTATGTGCCTTTCCGCTTGGGCTTTTGCAGGTCTTACCGGTAACCAGATGGCTACCTTCATCGTTAAGCACTTCGGTACTCCCGACGAGGCAGTTAATCCCGTAGGCTACCAGACAGTTCTTTACGTTACCTGCGCACTTTACGTAATCGCTTTAATCATCAGCTGCGTAATGGTTCCCAAGTCAGGCAAAGCAGCAGCTGCCAAGAAAGAAGCTTAATCAGCTCTAATTAATAATGACAACGGCAAAGCCCTCGACCTGTAAAGGCCGGGGGCTTTCTTGTGGAAAAATGTATGCAAAGGAGAATGAATTAGGCTTGTGCAGGAATCTGCGGTACGACTTCCGTACGCATCTCTATAAGGGGCCCGCCGGTACCGTTAATGTACTCTGGGGTAATGGTTACCTTGCCGATGTTCTTGTCCTTGGGAATCTCATACATGATATCCAGCATGAACTCCTCAATGATGGCACGAAGGGCACGGGCGCCGGTATCGCGCTCCATAGCCTTCTCGGCAATGGCCGCAAGAGCCTCGTCTGAGAACTCAAGCTTAACCTCATCAAGCTCAAGAAGCTTCTGATACTGCTTAAGAATAGCGTTCTTAGGCTCTTTCAAAATATCTATAAGCATTTCTTTATCAAGCATTTCCATCGGACAAAGAACGGGCAAACGTCCCACAAACTCGGGAATCATACCGAACTTCTTAATGTCTTCCACTTTGACGTGGCTTAAGATGTTCTTTTCTTTGTCCCATTTGTCCTTAAGCTCTGCGGTGTAACCGATAGAGGTCTTCTTGTTAAGTCGCTGCTTAATGATTTCCTCAAGGTCGGGGAACGCTCCGCCGCATATAAAAAGAATATTCTTCGTATTCACAGTCGCAAGGGGCACCATAGCGTTCTTGGAATTGGCTCCGATGGGAACTTCCACTTCGGCACCTTCCAAAAGCTTAAGCATACCCTGCTGAACCGACTCGCCGCTTACGTCGCGGGAAGTTGTTTCTTTTTTCTTGGCAATCTTATCTATCTCGTCGATAAAGATGATACCGCGCTCGGCACGCTCAACGTCATTGTCGGCTGCCGCAAGAAGCTTGGTCACAACTGACTCGATATCATCACCGATGTAGCCGGCCTCCGTAAGAGACGTAGCGTCTGCAATGGCAAGCGGCACATCAAGAAGCTTTGCAAGCGTCTTAACAAGATAAGTCTTACCGCAACCGGTGGGACCGATCATGAGGATGTTGGACTTATCGATTTCTATCTCATCCATGGTGCCGGTAGCAACACGCTTGTAGTGGTTGTATACGGCAACGGAAATTATCTTTTTGGCCTGTTCCTGACCGATTACGTATTCGTCGAGCTTCTCCTTAATCTTGTGAGGAGGCAAAATCTCCTTGAGATTAATGGGCTCTAAGGGCTTTTTCTTTTTCTTGCCGGTCTGGACGCGCATGCCGGGGAAGCCGTTCTGCAGGTCGTTTAAGTTAAAGAAACTGATGTTGGGGAACCCGTTGCCGCCGAAAGGACGGCCTTTCTTATCCTCAGTTTCCTCCTCGGTGTCGGGAGTATCTGTCACAGCCGACGTAGGCTCGGAAGATGCCACAGTATCGGAAGCTGCATCGGTGTCGACCTCGGCATAAGGATTCTTAAGCTCTTCACCCAAAGGCTCAGCGGGCTTAGGCTCCGCCGGCTTCTGACCGTTACCGTTAAAAGGCGTGCCGAACAGACCCTGCGTAAGGTTCATGCTCTCAGCCATATCTATTGTCTTTTGTAAACAGTCCGCACAAACGCACATATTGCCGGGAAGCTTGATAAGGGAACCTGCCTTGCTCTCGGGTCGCATGCATATCATACAGACGGATTCAAATTCTTCTGACATTCTTATTCCTCTCTTAAATAAGTACTGCTTTCATATTGAATATAATACATCATTAGTACCACATTCAAGTTAAGAAATCATAAACAAAGTCTAACGAAATATGAAACAAGCCCGTAAAATGGGCGTTTTCACAAGGAAAATCGACACTGCGTTGATATAATATTAAAAAATAGCGATATAGATATTGCAAAAGAAATCGCATGAATGTAATATATTTATGTACGCACAAGTGTGTACAGAGAGAATAGTAGCAAAAAGCTATGATTGAGAGGAGAAATGTAATGAAGAAAGTACTTCAAAGAGCAGCAGGCGTATTGATGGTAGCAGTATTGTGGTTCTCCTGCGCATTCCAGACACAGGGCGCGCCCCGCAGACCGCAGACACTGGAGAATGCATACGAAAACGTAATGGCGTATGCGGCAGAAAACGGCATTGAATTGTCGATGACCCTTAAGGATTTCACCGACAATTACAACGGACAGAGCATTGAGCTTTACGAACAGTCCTACTACAAACTTTTAAGAGTAGATTCATTAGCAAACGATTCTTTTGCAGGCAAGCTTAACAGCGACAAATTCGAAGTAATCGACTTCGGCAGAGGTTCAGCGGAGATTCAGTCTTCCTCATCCTCATCATCTTCAAGCGGCAGTCATAATTACTATTACAATACAGGAACATCCTGCCCTTCATCCGCAACCTATTCCAAATACAAACTTTTGAGCAAGGTTCAGAAGGGCGACATTATATATGAAGCATCCGGCTTCTTCGGAATCACCGGCCACATCGCAGTGGTTGAGGGTATCTATTCAAGACCCGGCGGCGGCCAGTACATCAGACTGATAGAAGCCATCGACAAGGGCGTTGTAAGAAGTATTCTTGACGACACCAGAATCGACGAAAGAGACGGATACGTTCTCAGAGTAAAGAGCGCAACCACAACACAGAAGAACAACGCGGTTTCTTTCTGCGTAGGCGAGGTTGGCTCCAAGTACGGCCTTGATTTCGCGCATGATACCAGCTCTTCCGAGACCGACTGGTACTGCTCCGAACTCGCATGGGCGGCATACAAGAACCAGGGTATCGACATCGAGACCACCGGCTGGCTTAACGAGCCCGGCATCACTCCGAGAGATATCTACAGATCCAACAAAGTAAGCACGGTAAGTATCAATTAAACTCCCTTTCGAAGCCTGTGGCGCCGATTCGTCGGTTCCACGGGCTCTTTTTCCTTGTAATTGCAAAAGAAACTGCCGCGCAAGCCCCGAAATATTGCAAATTTACATAATATCATGATAGAATAATAAAAAAGCGGGGAAGGTCGGGGGGCCTATGAAACTTAGTGAGATTGTTGAGGATTCAATCATAAATGTACTGGTGAGCAAGGAGGATTCGAGTATCAGCCTTACCACCACCATGGCGTTTTATGACGAGGACATGCTTTTCGTGAATCCTTTCATGTATGAGGACAATATTGTTTCTTTTGACGTACCGGGACTGTCGGTTGAGATGATGGTGGTACGCGAGAACGAAGTTCCTTATTATTGGAAGAGAGTTCACGTAGGGCTTATGAAGGTTGACGGCAAGGTCTATCACGTCATCAGTTCCCGTCACACCGGTGCACGACTCAACAGACGTAACTCCTTCAGAGTGTTCGTAGGCGAGGAAGGCTCCGCATTCGAGCTTCGCGGCGGCACCAAGCTTCCTATTATAGTTAAGGATATAAGCGCGACGGGTATCGGCTTTATCACTTCCGGCGACAGTGAAGAGTATTTCATGCCGGGCGACCAGGTTCACATTAACTATATAGATAAGGAAGAACGATTCGGAATCGACGTGGTCGGCAGAGTGGTTCGCTCCACCGTAACGGACAAGGGACGCCTCTACGGATGTTCTTTTTCCAAGGTATATCCTCAGCTTGGCAAGTACGTAACCGACAAGCAGCTCCATAGGAAAAGAAAACCGAGACCGATACAGTAGACTGACTAATTCGACAAAAGAATATTTTGCTTGACAATGCACTTGTGCGTACGTATAATATGATAGCGTGCGTGAAAGTGCATTTTTTTCGTTGTGCGCAGATTCACGCGTGACTATTACAGAAAGGAAGACAACAGAATGCCTACATTTAACCAGTTAGTAAGAAAGGGCCGTGAGAACAAGGTTACCAAGTCCACAGCTCCCGCTCTTCAGAAGGGTTACAACTCTTTACACAAGAAGGCTACAGACCAGAGCTCACCTCAGAAGCGTGGTGTTTGTACCGCTGTTAAGACCAAGACCCCTAAGAAGCCTAACTCAGCTCTCAGAAAGATCGCCAGAGTACGTCTTTCCAACGGAATCGAAGTTACTTCTTACATTCCCGGTGAAGGCCACAACCTTCAGGAGCACAGTGTTGTATTGGTAAGAGGCGGCCGTGTTAAAGACTTACCCGGTACAAGATACCACATCGTTCGTGGTACCCTTGATACTGCAGGTGTTGCTAACAGAAAACAGGCTCGCTCCAAGTACGGCGCTAAGAGACCTAAGGCAGGTAAGTAATTTTACCTAAGCCATGTACCACAAAGACTAATTAGTGTTGGAATTCTGTTATTCAGATATACCTGCACGTACACAAATTGTGAATTAGTACACGTTGTGAGTACCGATGATTTATTCGGAACGTTTTCTTTTGCGAACCGTTCCCGAAAAATGTAACTGATTTTCGAATGAATAAGGAGGGAAGAACCGTGCCACGTAAAGGACATATTCAGAAAAGAGACGTATTGGCAGATCCTTTATACAATGACAAGGTAGTTACCAAGCTTATCAACAACATCATGCTTGATGGTAAGAAGAGCGTAGCTCAGAAGATTGTATACGGAGCATTTTCAATCGTTGAAGAAAAGGGCGGCAAGCCCGCACTTGAGACTTTCCAGGAAGCTATGAACAACATGATGCCTCTCTTGGAAGTTAAAGCTAGACGTATCGGCGGTGCTACATATCAGGTACCTATCGAAGTTAAGCCCGAGAGACGTCAGGCATTGGCATTAAGATGGCTTACCATGTTTTCACGTAAGCGTGGAGAAAAGACCATGGAAGAGCGTCTTGCCAATGAAATTCTTGATGCAGCTAACAATACAGGTTCAGCTGTAAAGAGAAAAGAAGATATGCACAAAATGGCAGAAGCAAACAAGGCGTTTGCTCATTACCGTTTCTAATTTCAGTAGGAGGAAAAAATATTGGCTGGAAGAGAATATCCGCTTGAGCGGACCCGTAATATTGGTATTATGGCTCATATCGATGCCGGTAAGACTACTACTACTGAGCGTATTCTTTACTATACCGGAATTAACCACAAGATCGGTGATACCCACGATGGTACTGCTACCATGGACTGGATGGAGCAGGAACAGGAAAGAGGTATTACCATCACATCCGCAGCTACCACATGTCACTGGACATTACAGGAGCAGACCAAGCCCAAGGCAGGCGCTTTGGAGCATCGTATCAACATCATTGATACCCCCGGTCACGTTGACTTCACTGTAGAAGTTGAGCGTTCACTCCGCGTACTTGACGGTGCCGTTGGTGTATTCTGCGCTAAGGGTGGTGTTGAGCCTCAGTCTGAGAACGTATGGCGTCAGGCTGATACCTATAACGTACCCAGAATGGCTTTCGTTAACAAGATGGACATTTTAGGTGCTAACTTCTATGCATGTGTTGACCAGATTAAGAGCCGTCTCGGTAAGAATGCTATCTGCATTCAGTTACCTATCGGTAAAGAAGATGAGTTCAAAGGCATCATAGACTTATTTGAAATGAAGTCCTATATCTACAACGATGACAAGGGTGATGATATCACCGTTGGCGACATCCCTGAGGATATGAAGGACGAGGCAGAACTTTACCACACAGAACTCATCGAGAAGTGTTGTGAACTTGACGACGACCTCATGATGAAGTATCTCGAAGGTGAAGAAATCTCCAATGATGAGCTTAAGGCAGCATTAAGAAAGGGTACCTGCGAATGTACAGCAGTTCCCGTTTGCTGCGGTACAGCATACAGAAACAAGGGTGTTCAGAAGTTACTTGATGCAGTTATCGAGTACATGCCTTCACCTATCGACATCCCTTCAATCAAGGGTGTTGACCTTGACGGTAACGAAGTTGAGAGACATTCTTCCGATGAAGAGCCTTTCTCTGCTCTTGCATTCAAGATTATGGCAGACCCCTTCGTAGGTAAGCTTGCATTCTTCCGTGTTTACTCCGGTACCATGAATTCAGGTTCCTACGTACTTAACTCTACCAAGGACAAGAAAGAACGTGTTGGTCGTATCCTTCAGATGCATGCCAACAAGCGTGCAGAACTTGAAAAGGTTTACTCCGGCGATATCGCTGCAGCAGTAGGCTTCAAGTTCACCACCACAGGTGATACCATCTGTGACGAGCAGCATCCCGTTATTCTTGAGTCCATGGTATTCCCTGAGCCCGTTATCGAGCTTGCTATCGAGCCCAAGACCAAGGCAGGTCAGGGTAAGCTTGGTGAAGCACTTGCTAAGCTTGCTGAAGAAGATCCTACCTTCAGAGCTCATACAGATCAGGAAACAGGCCAGACCATTATCGCAGGTATGGGTGAGCTCCACCTTGAAATTATCGTAGACAGACTTCTTCGTGAATTTAAGGTAGAAGCTAACGTTGGTGCTCCTCAGGTTGCTTACAAGGAATGCATCACCAAGCCTGTTGACGTTGACAGTAAATACGCTAAGCAGTCCGGTGGACGTGGACAGTACGGTCACTGTAAAGTTAAGTTCGAGCCCATGGACTACAATGCTGAAGAAACATTCAAGTTCGAATCTACCGTTGTCGGCGGTGCTATTCCCAAGGAATACATCCCCGCAGTCGGCGAAGGTATCGAAGAGGCTACAAAGGCCGGTATCCTTGGCGGATTCCCCGTACTCGGTGTTTACGCTAACGTATACGACGGTTCTTACCATGAAGTCGACTCTTCAGAAATGGCATTCCACATTGCAGGTTCACTTGCTATGAAGGAAGCTATGCAGAAGGGTGCTCCTCAGCTTCTTGAGCCTATCATGAAGGTTGAAGTAACAATGCCCGAGGAATACATGGGCGACGTTATCGGCGATATCAACTCCCGTCGTGGTCGTATCGAAGGTATGGACGACATGGGAGGCGGAAAGATCGTTCGCGGTTACGTTCCGCTTGCTGAAATGTTCGGTTACTCAACAGACCTTCGTTCCAAGACACAGGGTCGTGGTAACTACTCAATGTTCTTTGAGAAGTACGAGCCCGTTCCGAAGAACGTACAGGAGAAGGTTCTTGCTTCCAAAGCAAAATAAAGGACTTGAAAAGGTCGGCTGATTCTAATATAATCAAGATTAGTCGAGTATTTTACTAAAATTAAAATCAAACATTCATTTAATGGAGGATTATTAAAATGGCAAAAGCTAAATTTGACAGAACTAAGCCCCACTGTAACATTGGTACAATCGGCCACGTTGACCATGGTAAAACAACTCTTACCGCAGCTATCACCAAGGTTTTAGCTGAAAGAGTTCAGGGTAACGAAAAGGTTGACTTCGAAAACATCGATAAGGCTCCCGAAGAGAGAGAAAGAGGTATTACCATTTCTACCGCTCACGTTGAGTACCAGACCGAGAAGCGTCACTACGCTCACGTTGACTGCCCCGGCCACGCTGACTACGTTAAGAACATGATTACCGGTGCCGCTCAGATGGACGGTGCTATCCTCGTAGTAGCAGCTACCGATGGTGTTATGGCTCAGACCAAGGAGCACATCCTTCTTTCCAGACAGGTAGGCGTTCCTTACATCGTAGTATTCCTTAACAAGTGCGACATGGTTGACGATCCCGAACTTATCGAGCTCGTTGAAATGGAAGTTACCGAGCAGCTTGAAGAGTACGACTTCAAGGATTGCCCTATCATTAAGGGTTCAGCTCTTAAGGCTCTTGAAGATCCCTCATCCGAATGGGGCGATAAGATCATGGAACTCATGGACACTGTTGATTCCTACATTCCCGATCCTCAGCGTGATACCGACAAGCCTTTCCTTATGCCTGTCGAGGACGTATTCACCATCACAGGTCGTGGTACCGTTGCTACCGGCCGTGTAGAGCGTGGTACACTTCACATGTCTGATGAAGTTGAAATCATCGGTATCAAGGAAGAGACTCAGAAGTCCGTTGTAACCGGTATCGAAATGTTCCGTAAGCTCCTTGACGAAGCTCAGGCTGGTGATAACATCGGTGTTCTTCTTCGTGGTATCAACAGAACTGATATCGAAAGAGGTCAGGTTCTTGCTAAGCCCGGTACTGTAAAGTGCCACAAGAAATTTACCGCTCAGGTATACGTTCTTACAAAGGATGAAGGTGGACGTCATACTCCTTTCTTCAACAACTATCGTCCTCAGTTCTACTTCAGAACAACTGACGTAACAGGTGTATGTAACCTTCCTGCAGGCACCGAGATGTGCATGCCTGGTGATAACGTAGAAATGACCATCGAACTCATTCACCCCATCGCTATGGAGCAGGGTCTTACCTTCGCTATCAGAGAAGGTGGACGTACTGTAGGTTCAGGCCGTGTTGCTACTATCATTGAATAGTCGCGAGTAACGAGAAGCGAATTTACACTAAATAATAAAAAGCTCAGTTCAAGCTTGCTTGAAACTGAGCTTTTTTTGTTTAGTGCATGTTTGCGGCGACAGACGCGAACATGAGGAACTGCGGAGCAGTTTCGAATTCGCTTCTGAATTATTCTCAATTAATTAGTGTTTTTATTATCTTTTACTTTTCTGATTCCTAATTCCAATTTCAAAGCCATTTTCTTTATCCAGGTTGAATTCAATAATTTGTCGTGTCAGTTACTAAGAAGAACGGAAATTCATATCCATCTGGGGGTATGCATGGAATGCATTAGTAATGACGCAAAATAATGTAAAAGAATATCTATGAATGAGTAGGAAGTATGGTAAAATATATTATAGTAATATTAAGACGGGAGGAGGCGAAGCTAATGGAAACGAATAAAATGAGTAACTTGAATAGAATATTTACCCGCAGTATGCTTCGCCACTTTATAGATGGAAAGGTTGATAACATATATTCATCAGTTGTTAGGCGATATATAAGAAATGCCGAGAAAAAGAATAACAGAGAATTAATAAGTGAAATTTATTGTGAATTAAAGAATAATTATAGGAACGAGTATTTTTATAAAAATACTTTGCTGAATAAACTACTTCTGGGTGTGCATAGTGTCAATACGACTACTGCTTTGACGGAAGTTGCGATAGCTAAATCGAAAGCAGATTTTGTATTAATTAATGGTAAAGCTGTTGTATATGAGATTAAAACAGAACTTGATAATCTAGAGCGCCTAAGCACTCAGATAGATGATTATTATAAAGCATTTGATCATGTGGCTGTAGTTACTTACGAGAAAAATCTACAACAGTTACAAAAGGTACTAGATAGTATAGATAAACCTGTGGGCATTTATGTGTTAAGAAAAAACGGTAAGATAGGGACGATTCGGAAACCGCAAAGGCACATAAACAATTTGGACAAGAATATTATATTTAAGTTATTGAGAAAAAGTGAATATGAGGAAATAATCGCGCAGTGGTATGGCTCTTTGCCAGAAGTAACACAGTTCAAATATTACGCTGTTTGTAGAAAAATGTTTTTACAGATACCAATCGAAGTATCATATTTATATGTCTTGAGAATTTTGAAAAAGAGAATGCAATTAGAGAAAGAAGAGTTTGTTAAGACACCATATGAGTTAAAGTTTTTAGCGTATTTTATGGAATTGTCATATGAAGATTATCAGAAACTTGAAGCGTTTTTAGAACGTAAATTTGGAGGTGCGTAGTATGTATTTTCCTTATTTGAGAGGACGACAGTTTGAATTAATTGCACTACGTGAGTTGGTAGAGAAAGGTGTTTTGAGTAGCAAAATCACACCAATTATTGAACCTGTAAAATTATCTTCTACACTTGTTAAGACAATAGAAACATATGGGGAAAATGGTAAGCAGCTTGCTATCATCACCAATCCTAAGGTGGGTAGTTTTAATAGTGATGCAAAAGAAGAGAAGAATCAGAAATTGAAGGAAAGTTTTTCTACAATTCTAAAGGAAAATAATAATATTCTTTTTCTGAATCTGCTAAGGCCTAGCACGAAGCCGGATAAATTCATTGAAAGATATTCAGATAATATGGGAACAATTTGTATCGACAAAGATTCGATTTCTGTTTATGAAGAATACTTTGCAGAAACAGATGTTAAGTGCAATTTAATACCGGATGAAAGCGGGTTTAGAAGAAAAATAAGAAAAAACAGAGTGCTATTGGCGGATAAGTTTAACAAACTAGACAGAAATAATGATTATATTTATGTTGATGACGAACCTTTTTCAGAGGATCATTTGTACTATCAAGAGGATGGATATATAGGGTTTGCTGATTATTCTGTAGTTGGTGAAGAATATAGCGAAACGGGATTTGCCCCTTATGCGGTTGCGATACATATCGTATATTTCGATAAAGACGATAGTTTACGCGTTAAGCATTTTGTGTCGAAGTCCAATGATGATATTAGTGATCCAGCTGGAAAATTTCAAGAGGCTTTATCTAAACTGATTGAATGGAATAAAACGAAACAGCTTGATACTGTGGCAATAAAAGAGTTTGAAGATTTATATCATCGAGAAGCTTATCCAGGGTTAGGAACGGTGAAAAAGTTATCTATTATGCATCATTTAGAGTTAATGGGAAGATATTTGGATAGGGAGTAGCTTATGGTAATTTGCGAAAAATGTTTTTGCGACACAGAAGTTATCTCTGTTATTAGGAATAAAGCGGAGATTGGAAACTGTCCAACATGCAGATGCAAAAATGTACATATTTATGATTCGGATAAGTATGAAGATTTGAGCATGATGTTTGATGAGCTTATAAGCATTTATACACCAGTTTCTCTACTCTCAGATTCGTACCCGAAGTCAGATACTCGCTTATTGAAAGCTGAATTAATTTATGATTGGAATATTTTTAATAAAAAAAGTGAATCCGATGTGTATAAAATAATGACTGCTATATGTAAAGAAAAATATGAATATAATACAGAGTTATTTGACCAACCAGTTGGAATCCAAGAGTTATATGACCAAGAGTATTTATCAAAACACTCTCTTTTGACTACAAATTCTTGGAGTGATTTTGTAGAGGCGCTTAAAAAAAAGAATCGTTTTCATACACACTACGTAGATTTGAACTTATTGGAACGATTTTGCTCATATATTCGTAAACCATATAAGACAGGGGATGTGTTTTATAGGTGCAGAATTTCAACAGAAGAGGGGATTCCTATTGAGGAAATGGGTGCACCGCCAAGTGAAAAGGCTACAGATGGTAGGGCTAATGCAAGGGGAATTAGGTGTTTGTATTTGGGTAACACTGCAGAAACCACAATTTATGAAGCAAGAGCTGGAGCATATGATTATGTAACTGTTGGCAAATTTAGACTCAAAAAAGATATTATTGTTGTCGATTTAAAGAAAATAAACCAAATAAGTCCATTTATAGATGGATTGGATTGCTTAGAATATGCGATTAATAGAGAACACTTAAATAAGATAAATGATGAAATGGGCAAAATTATGCGAAGAAGTGACAGTGACTTGGATTATGTTCCCACTCAATATATAGCTGATTTTGTTAAAAGCATTGTCCATGATGGTATTGCAGAATATGCAGGTATCGAATATAAAAGCGTAATGCATAGTGAAGGATATAATTTGGCTTTGTTTGATCCTGATTTGTTTGAATGTGTGGAAACTAAAGTATATGGAATAGATACAATCGATTATAGAAAACATCCAATTATGTAAATATGTGACTTAAAGAAGAGTTTGAGCATATGCGATAAAATGTATTATAACATTCTTTGTATCTCGCCGTTCAGCGCAAGTATGCATATCTCGGCAGATTTATAATTGCTAAAGAGTTTATATATTGTTACAAATTGTGGATATATTATAGATACTGTCCAGTCGCTAATTTTGTAGCATGTAGTTGCTGTTATGGTTACTATCGCTGCAGAGCTGATAGCTTGGAAATAATGATACGATGGCTCCATCTAGACTACTATTTTTCTGAGAGTTGAAATTGATTCATTGAAGATAGGCGATATGTTGGGGGTAGATGTATAAAGTCTTGTCCGGTTAGGATAACTGGGAAAAGGGGTATCACATGGCATCATCCATGATTCATTACATAGTATCGCACTTAATAGCCGATAAAATAGGCGTTAAAGACCTCGATTTGTTTCTTGTGGGGGCGGTGCTTGCACCGGATACGGGCGATAAAGAGGACGGCAGCTACTGTAAGCTGCATTACATGGATGTTCGCGACGATATTGCTTTAAAAGGATTCAATTGGGCTACGTTCGCGGAAGAACACAGGGATTCTTTTGACAATGACTATCACAAGGGATATTGCTGCCACATTATAATGGATGCCTTGTGGTTCCATGATGTGTGCGACAGGCATATCAGGCATCTGCCCAAGGACATCAAGAGTGAAAAGCTGCAGGCCATGTACAGGGATTATTGGCGGCTTAATCATTTGCTGATAAAAGAATACAATGTCCCAAGCTCGCCTGTCCCGGCAATCGATGTGTCGGATACGAATATTGACGCTAAGAATCTTCACGATATGGCAGATTCTTTTGCCACACAGCTGCAGGCGCCTGAATGCAACATAGAAGAGCTTGAAGTGCTGACTTGGGATATTGTGACTGACTATATAGAAAAGGCCAAAGAACTTTGCCTAAAAGAAATGGCGGCAATTATAGAAGGGCGTAGCGGAATGAATCCCATGGATTTGTTTGTTACGACACTGAACAAATAATTACGTATTATTATTTCGAAATTCCCCCGCAGTTACACCCTCAAATCTTTTGAACATTTTACAGAAATAGCCGGCGGTACAGAAACCTGTATCGGCAGCTATTTTTTCTATGGAGAAATCGGTGTTTGAGAGCATTTCTTTGGCGGTCTGGAGGCGTTTGCGCGTGATGTATTCGGTGGGGCGCATGTGAAGGGCTGTCCTAAAAAGATAGCACAAGTGCTGCCTCGAAACGTTGCCGACGGCGCAAAGATCGTCAAGAGAGATTGCTTCGAGATAGTGGGCATTAATGTAGTCGAGGGCTTTGTGCAGAGCAGGGCTGTAGAAGTCGCCTGAATCCTTAAGAGAAATCAGACGATTAAATTCCAGAAGAAACTCGTACAAAAGGCCGGAACATTTATAATTGCCATAGATATCGTCGGCATGCAGGGCTTCGTGCATGGCGCGAAAGATTGATTCGAGCTTCTGTAGGTCGCTAAGCTTATAAACCGAGGGGCCGGTTAACTGAAAGTGATTAAGAAGAGAGTCAAGCGCATGGCCGCCCGCCACCACCCAGTGGATATCCCAGATATCTTCATTGGGATAGTATTCATGAGGAACATCGGCAGGCAGAAAGAAAGCCATTGCGGGACCGATAGTATACTTATGGCCGTCTGCGAGCAGAATGCCGCTGCCTTTGGTACAATATAATATCTGCGGCGACGGATAGCCATCTTCTCTTACTATCGGTGACTGACATTCATGCATGCCCATGTTGATAAGGTACAAGGGCAAATCTTTCTCGGTTCCGATTATCGGGTAATCAAAATAAACCATTATGAAACTCCATCTTCATATTGTTATATTTAAAGAATATTGTTTCATGACAGGAAAGTCAAGAATGTGTATTATAAGGCTAAAGCAATTTGTTACCGGCAATTGCTGATAATTCATAAACGACAATTTGAAAGGCGGTACGTATGAACTTAAGTAAAATTTCAGCGGCGGGCAGCGCCAAAAGCAAGATGATATACCATGAGGACATGGAAATGCTCCACATAGGTACCATGGACAAACACTGCTATTTCATACCTTTTGCGCCGCAGGAGGATTCTTTTGCAAATAGAGAGCAGTCGGGGAGACTCGAGATGCTTAACGGTGACTGGAAGTTCAGGTACTTTGACAGCGTTATAGACCTTGAGGATGACTTCACCCGAATTGATACCGACACGACAATCCCCGTGCCTTCCAACTGGCAGCTTCGTGGCTACGATATTCCGCAGTATACGAATGTGGTATACCCGATAACCTTCGAACCACCTTACGTGCCTGATGAGAACCCTGTGGGCGTGTACAGCAGAGAGTATGACTACAAGTGCGACGGTATGGACAGAATCCTCGTATTTGAGGGCGTCGACAGCTGTATGTATCTTTACGTGAACGATGAGTTCGTGGGTTACTCACAAGTGTCGCACTGTACTTCGGAGTTTGATATTACTCATTTTCTTAAAGAAGGAAGCAACAAGATAACCGTTGCGGTTCTTAAATGGTGCGACGGAACTTACCTCGAGGATCAGGACAAGATTAGGCTTTCCGGTATTTTCAGAGATGTCTATGTGCTGAGCAGACCGAAGAAGAGGATTACAGATTACAGAATCAGCACGACTATAGATACAAAGAACGATACGGCAAAGCTTTCTTTTGCAACTACAGGCGCTGATGCGCATGTGACATTGTACGCTCCCGACGGCACCGTGGTCAAAGAAACTGACGCGACGGAAGGCGAGACAGTCGAAATCGCTGTAGCCGACGCAAAGTTTTGGTCCGCAGAGTGCCCGACACTATATAAATTCAAAATCGAGACCGCAGAGGAAACCATCGGTGAGTTCGTAGGCTTCCGCAAGATTGCCATAGATAACGGAGTGGTGAAGGTCAACGATGTACCTGTGAAATTCAGAGGCGTCAACAGACATGACAGCTACCCAGACACAGGTTATTACTGCACTGATGAGCAGATGCTTAAGGACCTCGTGCTTATGAAGCAACACAACATCAACGCTATAAGGACGTCCCACTACCCAGACTCCCCCAAGTTCTATCAGATGTGCGACCGACTTGGCCTCTACGTAATTGATGAGGGCGATATGGAATCTCACGGCTGCGTGGATGTATACAATGATTTTAAGTGGTCTGCGAATAACGGCTACAACGGTATCGCGCTCATTGCTTCCGATGACAGATTCAAGACAGCGATTCTCGACAGATCCGAGAGTCTTGTAAAGCGTGACGTGAACCGCCCTTGTGTACTTTTCTGGTCGCTCGGCAACGAAAGCGGCTACGGCACCAACATGAAAGCTGCAGGAGAATTGGTCAAAGAACTCGACTCCACAAGGCTTCTCCACTACGAAAGCATTCACCATCTCGACGACACATCGAACGCAATTCTCGACGTATACTCGCAGATGTACACATCTACCGAAGATATGCAGAAGTACCTTGAAAACAAGGACGAGAAGCGTCCCTTCATGCTCTGCGAATACTGCCACGCAATGGGCAACGGCCCCGGCGACCTTGAAGATTATCATGTAGCTTTTCACTCAAGCGAGCGTTTTTGTGGCGGCTTTATCTGGGAGTGGTGCGACCACGGAGTAATTTTGGGCACTACGCCCGACGGCAAGGTTAAGTACGGTTACGGCGGAGACTTTGGTGAGCGCCACAACGACGGTAACTTCTGTATGGATGCGCTTGTTTACCCTGACAGAACGCCTCACACCGGCCTCCTTGAGACTAAGCAGGTATACAGACCTGTGCGCGTGACCAAGGGCTCAGGCGATTGCGAATTTGTATTCCGTAGCTTGTTAGAGCATGTAAAGGCATCAGACCTTCTCAATTGTCACTATGAAGTAGAGTATGACGGTTGTAAGGCAGACGGTCACGACATAGAATTTGAGTTAAATCCCCTCGGCGAGTATCACATAAACCTTCCCGAGCTCGCCGAGATTGCCGGTAAGGACGCTTACGTACGCTTTATTTTTACGTACAAGGTTGACACAGCTTTCTGCAAGAAAGGCTACGAAGCTTGCTTTGACCAGGTAAGAATCAACGATAAGCAGGTGGCGAAAGAAACCACAGCGCCCACCGCAGGCTCCGTGCAGATATCCGAGGCACCCCTCGAAGTCACTGTCACAGTCGGAACCACCACCTACACCTTCAGCAAGCGCCTCTGCAAGATAACATCCATTAAGACTTCAAGCAAGGAACTCCTCGAGAAGCCCATGGAATTCAACTTCTTCAGAGCACCCACCGACAACGACAGCCCTCGCGGAGACTGGTATAGAGCGCACCTTAACGACTACATCATCAAGGGCTATGACGTGGAAGTATCCTGCGACGATACCAAGGCCGTCATCAGACAAAAGCAATCCTTTGGCTGGAGCATGTATCAGCCTTTTGCCACCATCGATGTGGTTTATACTTTCAGTGCCGATGGCCTTGATATTCACTGCGACCTTGAAGCCGGCAACAAGCTTACCTTCCTTCCGAGATTCGGCCTGCGCCTGTTCCTTGATAAGATTTACGACAAGGTATCCTACTACGGCTACGGCCCTTACGAAAGCTACATAGACAAGCACCGCGCCGACTACCTCGGCAACTTCGAGGCGAAAGTCTCAGACATGCACGAAGACTACATTAAGCCCCAGGAGAACTCATCCCACTACGGCTGCAAGCATGTAACCGTATCGGACGGCGTCACGAAAGTGACATTTAAGCATGATGAAGGACTTTCTTTTAACGCTTCCGAATACACCCAGGAAGAACTCTCAACCAAGCGCCACAACTACGAGCTTGAGAAATCGGGCTATACCGTACTTTGTGCAGACGCTTACATGGCCGGCGTAGGCTCAAACTCCTGCGGCCCGCAACTCAAAGAACGCTACAGAGTTCCGCTCCCGAAACTTTCCGCGGACTTCCACATGACGGTGTCATAAAAGTATAAAAGCGACTGATTCCAAGCAACGAATCGGCCGCTTTTTTCTTTTCAAAAAACTCAAATTGTGTCACAATATACTAAGACAGTAATTCATAAAAGGGGAATAAAGATGAAGAGAAATACGTTGATTAAGACGATAATAATGGCGGTTCTCGCGACAAGCCTTCTTTTGCAGGGATGTGAAAAGAAAGCGACGACAACAAGCGTAACGGAGCCGGCAACGTCAACAAGCAGTGTGGAGACGACCACGACCGCAACCACGACGGAACCCGCGCCGGAGCCGGAACCCAAGCAGGAGGCAGTAATCGAAAATCTGCCGGAGCGAACCGAGGACATTATCCTGCGACTGATTCAGCAGGATGCGGAAGACCCGCTGGTGATTGACGTGAAAGATGACGGAAGCTTCAGATACTACACTGCAAGCCACGCAGACCAAAGCGAAGTGATGAACGGTTACTGGAGCTATCTCGGCGCCGAGTTGTGTCTTGCGGATACGGATATAGACGAGCTTCTGGTGAACAGCTTGATGCTTTACGACGGAAGCTTTGAGTATAACGCTTTAAACTGTGCCGGATTTGCTTACGGAGATGTGGTTGATAAGGCGATTTTCAAGGACAGCGAGAATACGCCCGATGAATCTAAGATGGAGGAATATCAGGACAACCTCGGCGGTGCGCCTTTCCATGCAAGAATTCCCGGAAAGTACGCCATGACTGACGACAGATACTTAGGCTTCTGGGAAGACGTCGAATCAGGCTGGTTCGAGATTACGGTTTCCAAGGCCGGCGCGGAAATCGGCGGATACACGATTAACCTTGGCAACGTGGACGGCGAATGCCTGATTTACGGCGACGCACATATTGACGGAGATACACTGAGTATTCATCAGATAAATAACACGAATCAGCAGGCTGAGGTTACGCTTGAGCCCAGCGGAGAAGGCATTCTTTTGCGCGTGGAAGGCGATATAAACATCGGCAATGCAGAAGGCGACGGCCCTTACACATTCGTAAAAGAATTCAAAAGATAGGTAGAAACATATGTTACGATACAAGAACTACATTTTTGACCTCTACGGCACCCTTATCGACATCTGGACCGATGAGGACAAGAAGCAGCTTTGGGAGAACCTGGCGCTATTTTATTCCCACTACGGCGTAGATTACAAGCCCTCGGAACTTAAGCGCGCGTACAGACGCATGGTCAAAGAAGAAGAGAACCTGATGAAGCGCGACGGAATAATCGATTATCCCGAGATCAACTTAGAGACCGTGTTCCTGCGCCTCTTAAAAGAAGCACCCAAGGGTCACCCTACAGCGCGCCTCGTTAAAGACGAAAAAGAATGGGTGGCGGCGGTTGCCAACATTTTCAGAATCGAGAGCTACAAGAAGATTAAGGTCTACGAGAACGCCGAGAAGGTGCTTAAGACGCTTAAAGAGCGTAAGTGCGGCGTGTATCTTCTATCGAACGCGCAGAGAGTCTTCACGGTGCCGGAGCTTGAGAGGCTGGGGCTCGCGGGATACTTTGACAAGATTTACATTTCGTCCGACATGGGCATTAAGAAGCCCGACCCGAAGTTTATGCAGTCCCTTCTTTCGGCGGAAGGACTTAACAAGGACAAGTGCATAATGGTCGGCAACGACATGGACAGTGACATTGCGATGGCCAAGAAGCTGCAGATGCCCGCGGTGCTCGTCAATACATTCCATTACAGCAAGGTTGAACTTTGGAAGAAGGACAATCAGTACCCGGTTATCAATGATTTGAAGGAGTTGCTGGAGTAAGTCGCGATGGCAGCATGAACCGCGCTTGCGACATATTACGACAGAACAGAAATATATTTGGATTGTGAGCAATGAAATTAATTGCTATTATGGGTTTATAGTTTGATGTTTGAGGACGGAGGTTTCATCATGGATGCTAATATCATCAAAAGAAACGAACTTTTGGCACAGAAAGTAATCAAAGGGCTTGAGTCCCGCAACATGACCGGTTACTATGCGGCTACCAAGGAAGAGGCTTTGAAAAAAGCACTTGAGCTTATTCCCGAAGGCAGCAGCATTACCATGGGCGGCGCTATGAGCGCTCATGAAATAGGCCTTGTGGAGGCAATCAAGAAGGGCAATTACAACTTCATCGACAGAGATGTTGCCAAGACCCCTGAAGAGAAGCGCGCGATTATGCTGAAGGGCTACGATGCTGACTTCTTTTTATCAAGTGTTAATGCAATGACGGATGACGGAGTATTGGTCAATATTGACGGTAACTCCAACAGAGTATCGATGATTGCACAGGGGCCCAAGAAGGTTCTTTTTATCGTAGGTATGAATAAGGTGTGCAGTGATATCGACCATGCCATGAAGCGCGCAAGAAACGTTGCGGCACCGACCAATGCTCAGAGATTCGGGCTTTCGACTCCCTGCTCGAAGGCAGGCACTTGCTTTGACTGCAAGTCACCCGATACTATCTGCTGTCAGTTCTTAATCACAAGATTTTCAAGACACGAGGGCAGAATTCACGTAATACTTGTTAACGACAATTTAGGATTTTAAGCTGTCGCGGGGCTGTTAGCAGCCCCGTGATATTATGTATATATACGTCATATCCTTACGGAGACAACAGTGAAACCTATTAACATCTACACACTTACCAGAATATCGGACGCAAAAAGCCTCGAGCGACTGGAGCGACAGATGTCGTTTCGAAGCCGCGCCATGAAAATCAAGGAGTGGGAGACGGAAGGCCTTAAAGCTTTCTGCGACCGCTTGATGGACGTGCTTGAAAGCGCATACTGCCTTGATTTTTATTATTCTTTTACCATGCCCAAACTTGGCAAAGAATTCGACTTACTCCGCGTGAACGATTCGACGGTGGTGAATGTGGAGCTTAAGAGCGGCAATGTCACCGACGAGGCCATCAAGAAGCAGCTGATTCAGAATCGCTACTACCTGGCCACGCTTAAAAAGAACGCGTACTTCTATACCTACATCAGTGGCGACGACAGGCTGATTCGTCTTTCCAACAGTGGCAATCTTGTGGAGGCAGACTGGCAGGAGCTGGCAGAGCTTCTCCTCAATCAGACCGATTGCTATGCGGGCGACATTGAGGATTTGTTCAAAGAAGACACGTATCTTATTTCGCCCCTCAGTGACCCGGCGAGGTTCCTGCGTGGCGAGTATTTCCTGACGTTCCAGCAGAGAGATATCAAGAAAGCCATTCTTAAGAACCTGGACAAAGAAGGCATGCTGGTGCAGGGATTCACGGGACTTCCGGGCACGGGCAAGACTCTTCTTTTGTATGATATTGCGTTAGAGATGTCTAAGTACGACAAAGTGTGCGTACTGCACTTTGGGTCGCACGCGGCGGAGCTTGAGGAACTCGATGAGAGACTCAAACGCGTGGATTTCTACTACTGCGAGGCGGGTCGAAGCATCGAGGTGTTAGGTGATTATGTGGCAATTTTCGTGGATGAAGGCCACAGAATAGATAAGACTGCGCTTGAAGAGATTCGTAATATGTCGATTCGCATGAAGGCGCCGATAATTTTCTCGTACGACTGCGAGGACGCGATTGAGCCCTATGAGCGGTCGGGGTACGGCGCGTGGCTGATAGAGGCGGTGCCGGGATTCGTGCGGTTTACGCTTACCAATAAGATTCGTCTTAACAGTGAGCTGTCGACATTCATTCATTGTGTAATGCGTGCTTCTGGCAATCATCGCAGGGACTACCCGTCGGTGTACGTGGGATACGCTTCCGAAGAAGAGGAGGCGGGCAATCTTATCAGGGCGCTTAATCGTGAGGGGTACGTGTACATATATGATGAGGCGGTGAATCCGCTTAATGCCGAGCAGGCTGCTTTTGACGCTATCGAGGCGGGCGAG
>Ga0129306_1001697_pt1 | contig 23253 bp, 13 predicted proteins | sample P827metagenome_FD_94438 | JGI IMG/M metagenome (GOLD analysis project Ga0129306, IMG submission 94438) | Capybara group fecal microbial communities from Wisconsin, USA - P827 metagenome | ecosystem: Host-associated > Mammals > Digestive system > Large intestine > Fecal | place: USA: Wisconsin... | reverse complement strand
TGGCAAATCCGCCTGAACGAGTGAACGAGTATCGAGTATCGAGTTTTCTTATAAAAAAACAGGAAAAACGGTGTAGAACGGTGTAGAACGGTGTAGAGATTTTGGTTTCTACACCACTTATATACTTTATTTTCTGCGTATAAGCGCGATTGGTGTAGTGGTGTAGTAGTTTTTTCTGTTAGAATGGATTGGCAATCCGTTCGCTTTGATAGAGGGATTTGACTTCGCCTTCGTCCGTCGGTTGCAAATCCGCCTAAACGGACAGGAGACAATGGGCAATGGATCTTTCACCATTGCCCATTGTCCATTTTCCATTATCATCAGATGTTGACCTGTGGTCTTCATCTGGCGCGACTCGGCAAAGTCCAAGTGAACTTGGCTTTGCGCTCGCTGCTTCAGATGTTGACCTATGGTCTTCATCTGGCGCGACTCGGCAAAGCCCAAGTGAACTTGGCTTTGCGCTCGCTGCTTCAGATGTTGGGGGTGTCCCAGCGGTGGGTTTCGTTGCAGGTGAGCATGAGGGTCTGGTTGCCTGCCTGCAGACGGAATTCGCCGGCCTCGAGCACCCAATGGCCATCGGCGCCGACAAAGGCGAGGTCGGAGGCAGGGAGACGGAAGGTGACGGTCTTGGTCTCGCCGGGCTTCAGCTCCACCTTGTCGAAGGCACGCAGGCGACGGTTGTCGGGCGTGCTGGTGGCGACGAGGTCGGAGGCGAAGAGCAGCACGGGCTCCTTGCCTGCCACACGGCCAGTGTTGGTGACATCGACCGTGACAGTAAGCACGTCCGAGGCGCCGAACGTGGGTTTATCGACGGTGAGCTTGTCGTAGCGGAAGGTGGTGTAGCTGAGGCCGTAGCCGAAGGCCCATTGCTGGCTGACGACGGCTTCGTAGTTATAGGCTCCCTCCATGACGTCGGTCTGCTCGCAGGGCTTGTAGTCGTAGGTGGTGATGCTCTGCTCGTAGCGGGGATAGCTGATGGGCATCTTGGCGCTGAAGTTGGCCTTGCCGCTGACGAGGCGTGCGAGGGCGTCGCCGCCGTAGTTGCCGGGGAGGAAGATGTCGATGACGGCCTGGCAGAGGGGCTCAATCTCGCGGATGATGCGCGGACGGCCTTCGTTGAGCACGAGGACGATGGGCTTGCCTGTGGCAGCAACGGCCTTCACGAGGGTCTGCTGGGCGGCCGAGAGGGCGAGCTCGTTGAGGTTGCCGGGGGTCTCGCAGTAGGAGTTCTCGCCCACGCAGAGCATGACGACATCGGCGCGACGGGCGGCGCTGACGGCCTCCTGGACCATCTTGTCGTCGGAGTATTCGTCGAACCAGTTGCCCTCCTCGATATAGCGTACGCCTTGGGCGAAGGTGACGTTGGACTGACCGAACTCGTTCTGCATGGCCTCGAGGATGGTGTTGTACTTCGCGCCCAGCTCGTCGGCACGCTTACCCTGCCACGTGTAGCTCCAGCCGCCGTTGAGGCTGCGGATGGAGTTGGCGTTGGGGCCGCAGACGAGCACCTTGGTGCCCTGGGCGAGGGGCAGCAGGCTGCCCGTGTTCTTCAGCAGCACCTCGCCTTCCTCGGCAGCCAGCAGGGCCTTGGCGGCAAACTCGTCGCAGCCGTAGCGTGAATAATCGACGTCGCCATCGACGATGGGCTTCTCGAAGAGGCCGAGGCGCAGCTTGAGGCGGATGCAGCGGCTGGCGGCATCGTCGATGCGGCTCATGGGCACCTCGCCCTCGTCAACAAGTTCCTTCAGCAGGGTGCAGAAGTCGGGGTTGTAGGGGTCCATGCTCATGTCGATGCCGGCGTTGATGGCCATCTTGATGGCCTCCTTGCGGCTGGCTGCGACGTGGTCGCGGGTGTAGAGGTTCTGGATGTCAGCCCAGTCGGTAACGATGAGGCCGTCCCAGTTGAGGTCCTCCTTGAGCCACTGGGTGAGGTATTCGTAGTTGGCGTGGAAGGGGATGCCGTTGTTGTTGGCGCTGTTGACCATGACGGAGAGGGCTCCGGCGCGGATGGTGGCCAGATAGGGGGCGAAGTACTTCTCACGCATCTCGCTGGGGGTGATGTGCGAGGGTGTGCGGTCCTTGCCCGAGGTGGGCACGCCGTAGCCCATGTAGTGCTTGAGGCAGGCGGCCACATGGCGCCCGTCGACGTGGTTGGGGTCGTCGCCCTGGAAGCCGCGGATGGCCTCGATGCCCATCTGGGCGTTGATGTAGGGGTCTTCGCCGAAGTTCTCCCACTGGCGGCTCCAGCGCGGGTCGCGTCCGAGGTCGAGGACAGGGGCGAACGTCCAGGGGATGGCGGCGGCGCGGGTCTCGTAGGCGCTGATTTCGGCCTCCTCGCGGACGAGGGCGCGGTTGAACGAGGCGCCCATGTTGATGCCCTGCGGGAATAGGGTGGCGCCGAGGGTGTAGGTGCCGCCGTGAATCTGGTCAACGCCATAGAGGGTGGGGACGTGCAGCTCGTTGATGGAAGCCGTCGTAATCTGGTCGATGACCTCGTGCCACTTGGAGATGTCCTGGCCGACGTCGCGCGGCGTGTTGAGGAACGAGCCCACCTTGTACTCCTTGATCATCTTGTCAAGGGTTTCCTTGTTGATTTTATACTCGGCGCGGACCTTGTAGTCCTCGAGGGCGCCGATAGTGATCTGGCACATCTGGCCGATTTTCTCCTCGAGCGTCATGCCTGAGACGATTTTCTTCACTTGAGCCTCAATCTGAGGGTCGGAGGGGATGGCCGGAGCCACCTTGGGGGTTTGCTTGCCGCAACCGGCAAACAGCATCATGCCTGACAATGCGATGGACATAAGCGTACGAATTTTCATAAATGCTGATTTAAAAAATGTTATTTGGCTGCAAAAATAGAGAAAAAATATGATTATAGGAACACGCGTGGGAAAAAAATTTGATACTTCGCCGTTTTTGACGTACTTTTGCAGCCTGAAAAAACCGGAAAGGAAAGAAAACAATGGAACTAAGTGAACAAGAGGTCATCCGCCGCCATAGCCTGGAGGAGTTGCGCGGGCTGGGCATCAACCCCTACCCCGCCGCCGAGTTTGTAACCAATGCATTCAGCACAGAGATAAAGGAGAAATGGACCGACCCCGTCTTCCCCGAAGGGGCTACGGACGAGGAGAAGGCTGCCCAGCTGGAGCGTGAGCGCTGGCAGGTGAGCATCGCCGGCCGCATGATGAGCCGCAGGGTGATGGGCAAGGCGTCGTTCATGGAGTTGCAGGACTCGAAGGGCCGCATCCAGGTGTATGTGATGCGCGACGCCATCTGCCCCGACGAGGACAAGACGATGTACAACACGGTGTTCAAGCGCCTGATGGACATCGGCGACTTCGTGGGCATCAAGGGCTACGTGTTCCGCACGCAGACGGGCGAGATCAGCGTCCATGCCGAGCAGATGACGTTCCTCAGCAAGAGCCTGCGCCCGCTGCCCATCGTGAAATACAAGGACGGCGTGGCCTACGACAAGTTCGACGACCCCGAGCTGCGCTACCGCCAGCGATACGTGGACCTCGTGGTGAACGAGGGCGTGAAGGAGACGTTCCTGAAGCGCGCCACCATCGTGCGCACCATGCGCCGCATCCTCGACGACGCGGGCTACACGGAAGTCGAGACGCCCATCCTGCAGACCATCGCGGGCGGCGCCTCGGCACGGCCGTTCATCACCCACTTCAACGCGCTCGACCAGGACATGTACATGCGCATCGCCACCGAACTCTACCTGAAGCGCCTCGTCGTGGGCGGCTTCGAGGGCGTCTATGAGATGGGCAAGAACTTCCGCAACGAGGGTATGGACAAAACCCACAACCCCGAGTTCACCTGCATGGAGCTCTACGTGAGCTACAAGGACTACAACTGGATGATGTCGTTCACCGAGCGGATGCTGGAAGAGATCTGTGTGGCTGTCAACGGCAAGGCGGAGGTGGAGATCGACGGCAAGGTCATCAGCTTCAAGGCGCCCTACCGCCGCCTGCCCATCCTCGACGCCATCGAGGAGAAGACGGGCTTCGACTGCAACGGCAAGACCGAGGACGAGATCCGCGCCTTCTGCCGCCAGAAGGGCATGGAGGTTGACGAGACCATGGGCAAGGGCAAGCTCATCGACGAGCTGTTCGGAGAGTTCTGCGAGGGCAACTTCATCCAGCCCACCTTCATTATTGACTATCCTGTGGAGATGTCGCCCCTGACGAAGATGCACCGTTCGAAGCCTGGGCTTACCGAGCGTTTCGAGCTGATGGTCAACGGCAAGGAGCTGGCAAATGCCTACAGCGAGCTCAACGACCCCATCGACCAGGAGGAGCGCTTCCGCGAGCAGATGCGCCTGGCAGACAAGGGCGACGACGAGGCCATGATTATCGACCATGACTTCCTCCGTGCCCTGCAGTACGGCATGCCTCCTACCAGCGGCATCGGCATCGGCATCGACCGTCTCACCATGCTCATGACGGGCAAGTTCGCCATCGGCGAAATCATGCTCTTCCCCCAGATGAAGCCGGAAAAATTGGTTTAGCGTTTAATGTTTAACGTTTAACGAGGCTGGCGCTATGACATCGAAGGACGTGTTCGTTAAACATTAAACCTTAAACCTTAAACAAGAAAACCAAAGGACATGTTCGTTAAACGTTAAACCTTAAACCTTAAACGTTAAACAAAACCTTAAATAGTAAATCATTATGGATTTTCCCTCAGGTAAAGTGGGCATCATGGGAGGCGGAAGCTGGGCAACGGCTATCGCCAAGATGGTGCTGGGCAACGAGGACTCCATCAACTGGTTCATCCGACGCGACGACCGCATAGCCGAGTTCAAGCGTCTGGGCCACAACCCAGGCTACCTGACAAGCGTCGATTTCGACATCAACCGCATCAACTTCTCGTCGAGCATCAACGAGATTGTGGAGGATTCGGACGTCCTTGTCTTCGCCATCCCCTCGCCCTACCTCAAGCCCCACCTCAAGCGCCTGCGCGGCAAGCTGAAGGACAAGTTCGTCGTCAGCGCCATCAAGGGTGTCATTCCCGACGACAACGTCCTCATCAGCGACTATTTCAAGAAGCACTTCGGCGTTGCCGAAGAGAATATGGCCGTCATCGCCGGTCCCTGCCATGCCGAGGAGATTGCCCTCCAGCGCATCTCGTACCTCACCATCGGCTGTGCCGACAAGGAGAAGGCCCTGCGCTTTGGCAGCAAGCTCGCCCGCCCCTACGTGAAGACCACCGTGAGCGACGATGTGGTAGGCATCGAGTACAGCTCGGTACTGAAGAACGTCTATGCTATTGCCGCCGGCATCTGCAACGGACTGAAATACGGCGACAACTTCCAGGCCGTGCTCATGTCGAATGCTGCCGTGGAGATGACGAACTTCATCAACCATGTCAGCCCCCGTCCGCGCAACATCAGCGAGAGCGTCTATATGGGCGACCTGCTGGTGACGGGCTACTCGCAGTTCAGCCGCAACCGCGTCTTCGGCACGATGGTTGGCAAGGGCTACAGCGTTAAGGCCGCTCAGCTGGAAATGGAGATGGTAGCCGAGGGCTACTACGGCACCAAGTGCATGAAGGAAATCAACCGCACCCAGCACGTCAATATGCCCATCCTCGATGCCGTCTACAACATGCTCTACGAGCGCATCTCCCCCACCATCGAGATCAAACTCCTCACAGATTCAATGAGATAAGTAAGGTCAACAAGTCAACGAGTCAACAAGCCGAAAGGCTGTAACACCGCCTATAAATAGTAAATTGTAAATTGTCAAATCGTAAATAAACATGATTACTCTTTCAAACCAGAAAGTCCTTGACTTTGTTTCCAAGGAAGCCATCGAGGCGCTGAAGCCTCAAGTAGAAGCTGGCCTGCGTGCCCTCGAAGAGGGTACGGGTGCCGGTAATGATTTCATCGGCTGGCTGCACCTCCCCAGCAGCATTCAGGCCGACTTCCTCGCCGACATCGAGCAGACGGCCTGCACCTTCCGCAACGAGTGCGACGTGGTAGTGGTCTGCGGCATCGGAGGCAGCTACCTGGGCGCACGTGCCGTCATCGAGGCGCTGAACAGCAACTTCCAGGCCTACGAGACGACGGGCGGCCCTGCCATCGTCTATGCTGGACATAACATCTCCGAGGACTACCTCTTCGAGCTCACCACCCTGCTCCGCGGCAAGCGCTTCGGCATCATCAACATCAGCAAATCGGGTACCACCACCGAGACCGCCCTGGCCTTCCGTCTGCTGAAGAAGCAATGCGAGGACCAGCGCGGCATCGACGTCGCCCGCCGCGTCATCGTCTGCATCACCGATGCCGTCCGTGGCGCAGCACGCACCCTTGCCACGCAGGAGGGCTACAAGACCTACGTCATCCCCGACAACGTGGGCGGACGCTTCAGCGTGCTCACCCCCGTCGGCCTGCTGCCCATCGCCATTGCGGGCTACGACATCCGTGCCCTCGTGGCAGGTGCCGTCGAGATGGAGCGTGCTACGGCTCCCTCCGTGCCCTTTGCCGAGAACATCGCTGCCCAGTACGCCGCCACCCGCAACGCCCTCTATGCCGCTGGCAAGAAGATTGAGATACTCGTCAACTTCCAGCCTAAGCTCCACTACGTCAGCGAATGGTGGAAGCAGCTCTACGGCGAGAGCGAGGGTAAGGACCACAAGGGCATCTTCCCTGCCAGCGTCGACTTCAGCACCGACCTCCACAGCATGGGCCAATGGATTCAGGAAGGCGAGCGCACCATCTTCGAGACCGTCATCTCCGTGGACAAGACGCGCCACAGCCTCATCGTCCCTGCCGACGAGCAGAACCTCGATGGCCTGAACTACCTCGCCGGACGTCACGTCGACGAAGTCAACAAGATGGCCGAACTGGGCACGCAGATGGCCCACGTCGATGGCGGCGTTCCCAACATCCGCATCGTCATGCCCGAGCTCACCGAGCGCTACCTCGGCCAGCTGCTCTACTTCTTCGAGAAGGCCTGCGGCGTCAGCGGCTATGTCCTCGGCGTCAACCCCTTCAACCAGCCCGGCGTCGAAGCCTACAAGAAGAACATGTTCTCCCTCCTCGGCAAACCCGGCTACGAGAAGATCACAAAGTGATTAAATAGTATAGTTAAGAATTAAGAATTAAGAGTTAAGAAAGGATGTCTTGCATACAGCGTTTCTTTTTCCGAAACTTTTTTTCTTAACTCTTAATTCTTAACTAAAAACGTTCTTCATTTTTCATTCTTAATTCTTAATTTTTAATGGTTTCCCCCACCGCAGTCCTCTTCGACATGGACGGAGTTCTCTTCAACTCCATGCCCTATCATGCTCGGGCATGGCATCTGGCCATGGCCGAGTTCGGCTACGACCTCAGCGAGGAGGAGGCCTACATGCACGAGGGGCGCACGGGCTTCGGCACCATACAGATTCTGGCCGAGCGTCAGGGGCTGACGGCAACGCGCGAGATGGCAGACGAGATGTACCGCGTCAAGTCGGCCTACTTCGCCCGCTACCCCGACCCTGAGCCCATGCCGGGCGCCCTCGCCCTCATCCGCAAGATGCAGGCCGAGGGGGTGATGATCCTGCTCGTCACGGGCAGCGGCACCACCACGCTCCTCGCCCAGCTCAATCAGGCCTACCCCGACGTCTTCAGCCCCGAGCGCATGGTCACAGGCTTCGACGTCAAGAAGGGCAAGCCCGACCCCGAGCCCTACCTGATGGGTCTTGCCAAGGGCAGCGCCGTGCTGGGCCGCGAGCTGCGGGCGGACGAGTGCATCGTCGTCGAGAACGCCCCGCTGGGCGTCCGCGCCGCCGTAGCCGCCCACATCCCCACCATCGCCGTCAACACCGGACCCCTGCCCGACCACGTCCTGACGGACGAAGGCGCCACATGGCTCTTCCCCTCCATGCAAGCCCTCTGCGACGCCTGGCCACACATCTAGTTAAGAATTAAGAGTTAAGAGTTAAGAAAAATAGTAGTGACATACAGGAAACATATTTTTTTGACTACGAATTTTACGAATTATACGAATTCTTGGAGCAGCGAGAGCAAAAGAGCTTGCTCATTTTGCCGAGTCGCGACAAGAAAAGACAAAGTCAATTCTTGGAGCAGCGAGAACAGAGCCAAACTTGTTTGAGCTATGCCGAGTCGCGACAAGAATAAATGAAGTTAATGTTCCTTGCGACAATGGCTTCGTACGCCGAACGTAAGTGCCAAATCTTGAATGAATTTTGAATAATATTGAATTTAATTTTATAAGATTTCTGCCCCACAGGGGCACTCCCAAAACCGCGAAGCGGTATAATTCGTATAATTCGTAAAATTCGTAGTAAAAAAGAGCATACAGAGTGCAAACATTTTTCTTAACTCTTAATTCGTTAAATCCATGAGCCGCCGAGTCCTCTTTGTCTTGTTAGCTGCCGGCTGCCTTCAGATGGCAGCCCAGCAGGAGCGCCACGAACGCCCCGCCTATGACCCCACGTACCCCGATGTCCATGACCCCGTGCTGGCCTGCGAGGACGGACGGTACTACATGTTCACCACCGGCTTCGGCATCGGGCAGCTGACGTCCGACGACCGCGTCAGCTGGCAGCCCGTCCGCGGACCCCTCGACCCCATCCCCGAATGGGCCAAGACCGCCGTCCCCGGCTACCGTGGACACACCTGGGCGCCCGACATCGTCCGCGCCCGCAACCGCTGGTACCTCTACTACTCCTGCTCCACCTTCGGCAAGAACACGTCCGCCATCGGCGTCATGACCACCGCCACGCTCAACCCCCAGTCGCCCGACTATGGCTGGCAGGACCTCGGCATGGTCGTCCGCTCCGAGCGCGGCACAACGGACTATAACGCCATCGACCCCGCCGTCATCCTCGACCGTCGCGGACGTCCCTGGCTGGCCTTCGGCTCGTTCTGGGACGGCATACAGCTCGTCCGCCTGAAGAAAGACATGCGCACCCCCGTCGGCAAGCCCCGCACCGTAGCCCGGCGTCGCGCCCCCAAGACCATCCTCCACAACGATACCGAGCCCGGCGTCGAGGCAGGCAACAACGCCATCGAGGCGCCCTTCCTCGTCTATCGCGACGGCTGGTACTACCTCTTCGTCTCGTTCGACCTCTGCTGCCGCGGGCTCAACAGCACCTACAAGACCGCCGTCGGCCGCAGCCGCAAGGTCACAGGCCCCTATCTCGACCGCGACGGACGTCCCATGACCGAAGGCGGCGGCACCATCATCGCCTCGTCCGACGACCACTACTGCGGCGTAGGCCATTGCGGCGTCTATGCCTTCGACGACGGCTGGTACATCGTAGCCCACGCCTACGACCGCTCGCTCAACGGCGCCTCGAAGCTCTTCCTCCGCCCCCTGGCCTGGACAAACGACGGCTGGCCGGAAGTAAAATATTAGGAATTTTTACTAGTTAAGAGTTGTGAGTTAAGAAAAAATGTCCTGCTAACCGAAAGCCTGCATGCAGAGGTATTGTCTGAACTACTGAACTCCTGAACTACTGAACTCCTGAACTCCTAATCGTCAATCGTAAATCGTCAAATAGCACCTAAAAATGTTGTTTTTGAATTGGATAACAGACCTCTTTGTGGGGACGGGCGTAGCACACACCATCTTCATGCTCGCCCTTGTCATCTTCGGCGGCCTCCTGTTGAGCCGCGTCCGCATCGGTAACGTGTCGCTGGGCGTCACGTGGATACTGTTTGTCGGCATCCTGGCGGGACAGCTGGGCTGCACCCTCGACCCCACCACGGCAGCCTTCGTCAAAGAGTTCGGCCTCATCCTCTTCGTCTTCTCCCTGGGCATGGAGCTCGGCCCCGGCTTCTTCTCCAGCTTCCGCAAGGGCGGCGTAACGCTCAACCTGCTCGCCGTCATCATGGTGATGCTGGCGTGCCTCACCACCCTCGTCATCCATTGGGCTACGGGCGAGAGCCTGCTCACCCTCATCGGCGTCATGAGCGGCGCCGTCACCAACACCCCCGGCATGGGCGCCGCCCAACAGACACTCCTCGACACAGCCGGCACGCAGGACCCCACCATCGCACAAGGCTACGCCGTCACCTACCCCCTCGGCGTCATTGGCGTCATCCTCTGCCTTATGCTCCTCAGGGTCATCTTCCGCATCGACTTCAAGAAAGAAGACGACACCCTCCAGCGTGCCAACCACGACATAGCCGAGACCCTCGAAGCCGCCACCCTCGAGGTAGCCAACGAGGCCGTCTGCGGCAAGACGCTCAACGAGATCCAGCGCCACTTCGGGCGCCAATGCGTCATCACCCGCATCCTCCACCGTGCCTCGGGCGACGTCGAGCTCGCCGGCGCCGACACCACCCTCGGCCTCGGCGACAAGCTCTTCCTCGTCGCCACCCCCGACGAGCTCGCCGCCATGGAGCTCCTCATCGGCCATCGCATCGAGACCATGGACCGCGGCGCCTGGGACGCCATGAAGACCAACCACCTCGTCACCCAGAAGGTCCTCATCACCAACCCCACCATCAACGGCAAGCGACTGGGCGACATGAAGTTGCGCCAGACGTTCGACGTCACCATCACCCGCATCCGCCGCGCCGGCGTCGAGCTCATCGCCACCCCGGGCCTGCTGCTGCAGGTGGGCGATACCGTTACCGTCGTCGGCGACAAGGAGCGCGTCGGCAAGCTACTCCCCATCCTCGGCAACTCCATCAAACAGCTCAACGAGCCCAACCTCATCCCCTACTTCCTCGGCATCGTGCTGGGCGTCGCCCTCGGCATGCTGCCCATCGCCGTGCCCGGCATGCCCGTCCCCGTCAAGCTCGGCCTCGCCGGAGGACCCCTCATCGTCGCCATCCTCATCAGCACCTTCGGCCCCAAGCTCAAGATGGTCACCTACATGAGCACTTCGGCCAACCACATGGTGCGCATGATAGGCCTGAGCCTCTTCCTCGCCTCCGTAGGTATCACGGCCGGAGGCGGCTTCGTCCAGACCGTCGCCGGCGGAGGCTACTGGTGGGTGCTCTACGGCTTCCTCGTCACCGTCATCCCCTGCTTCCTGACAGGCCTGATTGCGCGCCACGCCTTCCGCCTCAGCTACTACTCCATCAGCGGCATGATAACCGGCGCCATGACCGATCCCCCCGCCATGGCCTACGCCCAGGCCGTCTGCCACGACAACAACCAGGTCCCCGTAGCCTACTCCACCGTCTATCCCCTCACCATGTTCCTCCGCGTGGTCGTAGCCGAAGTGATGGTGCTGCTCTGCCTGTAACAGTTAAGTGTTTCGAAAAACGGCATCGCAGGTGGCCTAATAGGAAATAAAGGCTTGTAAGAGAGCGTGTTGTGTGCCGGGCATAACAGTTATAACAGATTACAGTTAGTTTTTTGAAGGTGTGTGTTTTCTCAAATCTCCTTTATAATACTATTTAACTAATTAATAATAAATATATTATAATATAAAATAAGGAAGGAGAAGGAGAATGATACCCTTTAAAAAATAACTGTTATACTGTTATTGTTATGCCTGGCTACGATGTTTTTCATCTAAAAAGCAATCATACAACGACATACGGCATTACAAGACCGACTGCTCCGGCCATTTCAAGGCTCGGACGAGGCACAAAACGTATCAAAAACGGCTATTTTGGGCTATTTTCTTGTTTTTTCATGATTCACTAAAACATAGTTTTCTCAGCTCATTACGCTAAAAGATTATTCCACTACGTTAAAGATTTATTCCACTACGTTAAAGTTTTATTCCACTACGTTAAAGAATTATCTCACTACGTTATTCCATTATTTGCAGACATAAAAAAGGAGACGCGGCATGCCGCGTCTCTACAGGGAAAGGCCAAACTAAACCTTCGCGAAGCGAAACTAAACCTTGGCCAAGGCCAAACTAAACCTCCGGCTATGCCAGAACTAAACCAAACCTATTTCTCCGGCAGGCGGAAGGAGACGGGAAGGGTGAACTGGACGCGGACCTTCTCGCCACGCTGTTCGCCGGGCTTCCACTTCGGCATGGCCTGCACCACGCGCAGGGCTGCGGCATCGAGCTCGGGCGAGACGCTCTTGACGACTTTCGGTTCAACAATGCTACCGTCCTTCTCTACGACAAACTGCACGATGACGCGTCCCTGAGCGCCACTCTTCTTGGCCTCCTCGGGATACTTGATGTTCTGCTGGAGGAATTTCATCATATTCTCCACGCCACCTTCGAACTCGGGCATCTTCTCCACAACGTTGAAGGTCAATTGGTCATAGTCCTCTTCCGTCACCTTTCCTTCTTTGATCTTCTCCTCGATGGAGGCCTTCTTGGTGGTTACCTGAACGACGCCGTTCGCGCCTCGTGTGCCCCAGACGCTGGTGGCGGCTTCGCCCTTCAGCACATCGACGTGGTCGATGTCTTCGGGCTTCAGGCTTTTGTACACTTCAGCCGTGACGATGTTGCCGTCAACTACGAGCAGAGGTTCGGCCTCGGATGCGAGTTCAGCTACTTTGGACACCTTCTGGGCATCCGCTTCTTCCTTGGGATTGTCGCAGCTGGCAGCAAGGAGCACAAGCGCCGCAACGGGGAGCACATAGAGCACTTTGAGCCGTGCCCAGGGGCTGGTCTGTTTCTTCATCATCATAAGAATACGTTTTTTTGTGGAACAATGGGTGAAATTATTGGCTATCGAGTTGAACCGGGCGCCTAAGGCTGTCTCGATGAGCTTCATCTGGTAATGACGGGCGTCCGTGCCGCTACGCAGCATGGCCTCGTCGGCTTCATATTCGTGTACGGCGCGCAGCTCGCGTCCCACGAGCCATGCGGCGGGGTTGAACCATTGGAAGGCCGTGCAGAGCTGGCAGAGGAGGATGTCCCACGAGTGTCCGAGGCGTATGTGCTCGCGCTCGTGGGCGAGGATCATGGGGGCGTTGGCGTCGTAGTCGCGACGCGAGACGACGATGGTGTGCATCCAGCTGAAGGGGGCGTAGCGGCCATCGTGGAGGACGAGGCGTGTGCCGTCGTCGAGCCTCTCAGACCCGCGTCGGCCCAGACGGGCGTTGCGCACGACGCCCACGCCAAGGCGGACGAGGAAGAACAGCACGCCGGCGAGGTAGAGGGCGAGGAGGGCGGTGGAAGCCTCCCCCGACAGCCTTCCCCCTGCCCCTCCTAAAGGAGGGGTGACCAAAGCCCCCTTCCCTTCAGGGAGGGGTTGGGGGTAGGCATCACCAGGCGTGACGACCAGCTCCTCGAGCATCTGGGCGAAGTCGGCAGCACGCGTGCCCAGGTCGAGATGGACGGCAGGCAACACGACGCTCAGCACCAGCACCACGAGCAGCACCACGCGGTTGAAGCGATGGAGCGTGTCGCGGCTCAGCAACCATTTATAAAAGAGGTAGAAGAGCGCAAGGGCTATGGAGGAAAGAAGGAGGTAATACATGATTAGTTAAGAATTAAGAATTAAAAATTAAGAAATCATGTATTAAGAATTAAGGCTCTGAAGCATATCAATCAGTTCCTGGACTTCGCCGGCGGAGAGATTTTCCTCTTCGGCAAAGAAGCTGATGAGCGACTTGGCCGAGCCGTCGAAGAGGCTGTCGCGCACCTCTTTCATATACATGCGCGTGTACTCGCCTTTCTGCACGACGGGGTGATAGACGTAGAGGCGCGACTCCTTGCGATGGCCCACGAAGCCTTTCTCTTCGAGGATGCGGAGGAACGTCAGGACGGTATTGTAGGCCGGACGCGGCTCGGTGAAGGCCTCGACAGCCTCGGCAACCGTGGCGTGGCGCTTATCCCACAGGATATTCATCACCTGCAGCTCGCCCTTGGTCAACGTTTTCGTTTCTTCTTTCATGTCGGTATGCGGTTTCTTTTTAATCTTCGATGCAAAGGAAACGGAAGTTTCCGTTCCTTGCAACTAAAACTTTAAGAAATTCGATGAAAAGGGCGTTTTTTAAACTATTTTATTAGTTGCAAGCGAAATTTTATTAGTTGGTAACGCGGGAATGAGAGGTTTTGTTTCGCTTTGCGAAGGTTTAGTTCGGCGCGCCGAGGCATAGTTTTTGCTGTACAAAAGGTTTAGAGTTGGTCAATTGTGAATTATGTATTGAGAATTTTTTTCGCCATTGGTTGCAGAAATAGAGGGAAATGTCTATTTTTGTCGCGAAAAACCATATAACCGTAACGTATCATGAAAAAAATCCTATTATTTGCTTTGGCAACAGCCGCCCTGCTGGCTGGTTGCAACTCTGCCGACAAAACAGCAACGAACACCATCAACAAGAAAAAGGTGATGAGTAAGATGACCCTCGAGGACAAGGCGCACTTCGTCATCGGGACGGGCATGGCGGGTTTCTCGGGCAACGACGCCGTCGTCGGCGCCACGCGCAGCCTGGTGCCGGGTGCCGCGGGCACGACCTACCCTATGGACACGCTGGGCGTGCCTGCCGTCGTCCTGGCCGACGGCCCTGCCGGACTGCGCATCGACGCCAGGCGCAAGGACGACCCCGAGACCTACTTCTGCACCCACTTCCCCATCGGCACCCTGCTGGCCTCGACGTGGAACACGGCCCTCATCGACGAGGTGGGACAGGCCATCGGCGAGGAGGTGAAGGAGTATGGCGCCGACGTGTTGCTGGCGCCTGCACTCAACATCATGCGCCATCCCCTCTGCGGACGTAACTTCGAATACTACTCCGAGGACCCCGTCGTGGCCGGCAAGACCGCCGCGGCCTACATCACGGGCGTACAGAAGAACGGCGTGGGCACCAGCATCAAGCACTTCGCCGCCAACAACCAGGAGACCAACCGCATGAGCAACGACGCGCGCATTTCGCAACGCGCCCTGCGCGAGATCTACCTGAAGGGCTTCGAGATTGCCATCAAGGAGAGCAAGCCCTGGACCGTGATGACCTCGTATAACTACATCAACGGCGTCTATACCTCCGAGAGCAAGGACCTCGTCACCACCATCCTGCGCGACGAGTGGGGCTACGAGGGGACGGTGATGACCGACTGGTTCGGCGGCAAGGACGGCGCCAAGCAGATGTGGGCGGGCAACGACATGCTGCAGCCCGGCAAGAAGGAACAGTTCGACGCCATCGTAGCTGCCGTCAAGAACGGCTCGCTGGCCGAGGCCGACCTCGACCGAAGCGTCCAGCGCACCCTGGCGTTGGTCGAGAAGTGCCCCCGCTATCAGGGATATGCCTACTCAAACAAGCCCGACCTGCAGGCCCACGCCGCCGTCACGCGCCAGTCAGCTGCCGAGGGCATGGTGCTTATGAAAAACAACCAGGTGCTGCCCTTCGACAAGAACATCAAGAACGTGGCGCTCTACGGCAACACGTCGTACGACTTCATCGCCGGCGGCACGGGGTCGGGCAACGTGAACCACGCCTACGTCGTCTCCCTGCTCGAAGGCATGAAGAACGGCGGCTATGCCGTCTCGGACGACATCAAGGCGGCCTACGACAAGTATGCCGACGACATCAAGAAGGCCATCGAGGCCGAGATTGAGGCCGCAGCAAAGAAAGACCGCCGTAGCGCCATGATGATGCGCTTTATGCCCCGTCCGCGTCCCGACGAGAAGCTGTTCACGGCCAAGGAGCTGACGGCACAGGCCAAGGCTGCCGACATAGCCGTCATCACCCTGGGACGCATCTCGGGCGAGTTCCAGGACCGCAAGGCGGCCGACTTCAACCTGAGCGACGCCGAGCGCAAGCTCATCGAACAGGTGTGCGACGCCTATCACAAGGCAGGCAAGAAGGTGGTGGTGCTGCTGAACGTCGGCGGCGTCATCGAAACGGCTTCGTGGAAGGACCTGCCCGACGGTATCCTCTGCGCCTGGCAGGCCGGACAGGAGGGCGGCAACAGCGTCGTGGACGTGCTGAGCGGCAAACAGTCGCCCTCGGGTAAGTTCACCATGACGTGGCCCGTCAACGTTACAGACGCCTACTCGTCGAAGAACTTCCCCATCGACCAGGACGCGAAGATCGACCTGATGAACAACCAGAGTCAGAAGGGTAACGTGAGGAACGTGGACTATACGGAGTATGAGGAGGACATCTACGTGGGCTACCGCTACTTCGACTCGTTCGGCGTGCCCGTGAGCTACCCCTTCGGCTACGGCCTGAGTTACACCACGTTCGACTATAGCGACGCGCGGATTACGGACAAGGGCGACGCCTACGAGGTGAGCGTCACGGTCCGCAACAGCGGCACGCAGAAGGGCAAGGAGGTTGTCGAGCTCTACATCTCGGCTCCCGACAACAAAGCGGCGAACAAGCCCGTCAAGGAGCTGAAGGCGTTTGCCAAGACACGCCTGCTGGCTCCGGGCGAGAGCGAGACGCTTGTCATGACGGTCAACGCCGCCGACCTGGCTTCGTTCGACGAGAAGGCCTCGGCATGGGTCGTAGCCGAAGGCGAATACCAGTTCCTGATCGGGGCCTCATCCCAGGACATCAAAGCTGTCGTCAAGGCCCAGGCAAAGGCTCAGCAGACAAAGGTGCACGACGTCATGAAACCCCAATCCGATCTGCACGTGCTGAAGAGACTCTAATATAGAGTTAAGAATTAAGAGTTAAGAATAAAGAGTTAAGAAAAATAGTTCTGCACGCGGATTGTTTTTCACTACGAATTTTACGAATTATACGAATTATACCGCTTCGCGGTTTTTGGAGTGTCTCTTCGAGGCAGAAATTTTAGAAAATTAAATTCAGAATTAATCAATATTTAGCACCCTACGTTCGGCGGGCGAAGCCATCGCCGCAAGGAAAAATTAACTTCATTTATTCTTGTCGCGACTCGGCATAGCTCAAACAAGTTTGGCTCTGCTCTCGCTGCTCCAAGAATTGACTTTGTCTTTTCTTGTCGCGACTCGGCAAAATGAGCAAGCTCTTTTGCTCTCGCTGCTCCAAGAATTCGTAAAATTCGTGTAATTCGTAGTGAAAAAAGTAGGCTTCATGTCTGAGCTTTTTTTCTTAACTCTTAACTCTTAATTCTTAACTAATATTGTGTGTAATGACAGGGGGCGCGGCCGATGGCTGCGCCCCCTGGCGTATGGATGGGGACTGAAGGCGGGAGGGCCTTGGAAGTCCCTGAGGTGTGCGGCATTTACTTGACCAGTATCTTCTTGCCGTTCACGATGTTGATACCCTGCTGGAGCGTTGTGAGGCGCTGGCCGGCGAGGTTGTAGATGACGACCTCGGCGGGCTCGCTCTCAACGACGTCAATCTGGGTGGGCACGAGGCTGCTGTTCTTGCCGTGGAAGCTGAGGGTCCAGTTGTCGGCGGCAATCCAGTTGGCGCTGGTCTCGGTGGTGCGCAGGCCGATGGTGACGTCCGTGCCTGCCTTCTTCTTGAAGATCACCTCGAAGTGGTCGGGTGTGCCGTTGCCGGTAGCGACGTCGATGGCGTCGAACGAACGGCCTTCCTCTTCAGCAAAGAGCTGCACGCCGACGGTCTCGTTGCCGCCCTGATGGTTGGCGATAAGGTCCACGCCCAGCACGTAGGTGCCCTCGGGCAGATAGCTGATGGTCTGATAGACATCGCCGTTGCCAAGAGGCTCGTTGCCGCTACGCCAAACCTCGATGAACTGGTTGATGGTGGCGGTACCCGTGTAGTTGGCGCTCTGGTAGCCGTAGTTGGTCTTGGTGTCGATGGTGATGGTCCATCCGTCGGCATTCCCTTCGTCGAAGGCGGGGTTGACAATCCAGTCGGTGAAGTCAACAGGCTGATCGTCCGTCGGATCCTCAGAGGGCACGCGCAGAGCGGCGATGGCAGCCTTGATGGCTTCAATCTTGGCGGCTACCTCGTCGTCGGCGTAGGCACCCTCTTCCATGCCGCTGGAGAGCTCCTCATAGAGGGCTACGGCAGCCGTGTTAGCCTCGTCGGAGGCCGTGCCGCTATACTGGTCGGCAGCCGAGAGCAGGCTGTAGAGGGCGTCGTTGAGCTTAGCGTAGGTGCTGACAGAGGCATGGGCTTTGGCGATGGCGGCGTTCAGGCCCGTGAGGGCGTCGAACATGGCATCGGCATCGGCAGCCGCGTCGGCGGCGTCAACAGCAGCCTGAAGGGCGTTGAGTGCCTCGGCACTCATGGGAGAGCCGGCGTCGAGGATGAGCATGGCCTTCTCGATATAGACGGGCAGGATCTCGGCCAGGGCATCAGCATCCTTACCGACGTAGATGAGCTTGAAGTTGGTCCAGAGGCACCAGCGGGCTGCACCTGTGGTGGCTGTCGAGCGGATGCCGAGACGCATGGTGCCGTTCTCGACCACGCCATAGACCTTCTGCAGGTACTTGCCGGCAAGGAAGTAGGTCGAGGCGCCGTTCATCGAGTTGGGGATGTAGCCGCTGCCCGTGCTGTAGTCGGTCATCCACGAGCCGTCGTTGTAGAGCTCCTGGTCGCTCATGTCGGCCATGATGTGCTGGACAGGCGTAGCAAACTCGTTGAAGTAGATCTCGGCAGGAATCTCCTCGCTACCGTCGAACGAGCCGTTGGCACCCGGACGGTAGAAGCAGTTGGCGGTAACCATGTAGATGCCGTTGGGCAGGCCCTCGACAATCTGATAGACGTCGAATGCCTTCTCGTAGGCCTCGGCGCAGGGATAGCTGCTGAGACCGCCGGTCATGGTGACGCCGTTGGGGTTCTGCCAGCCACGTCCGTCGCTGAAGGTGAAGCCGGGGTTGATGAGCAGGCTGGTGCAGTCGTCGCCCGGGTGGAGGCTGTTGGCCACAGCGGCCTGGTAGAGGGCCTCGAGCCACGTCAGCTCAGCCTGGATGCCCTCGGTGTCGAGCAGGCAGTTGTTGATGATGTAGTCGTACGAGCCGTTGGGCATCTCGTCGTAGGGCTCCATCTCGTTGCCGTCCATGACGTAGTCGATGAGGGTGTAGCCCTCGTCGCAGACGTACTCGACGCCCGAGTCGAACTCGTCGCGCAGCTCAGCCACACGCTTCATGTAGGCCTCGTAGGCAGCCACGTTGGTCTGGATGGCCTCGGCAGCCGGATTGATCTGAGCCAGGGCAGCCATGATCTCCTCCTTCGTGGTGGCGTTACGGGCGGCGTCGAGCACAGCCTGATACTGTTCCTTCAGGTCGGCCGAGCAGATGAGCGTCTCGAAGTCATACTGCGGGGCATCGGCAAGGACGCCTTCCATCCACAGCTTGTAGGCCTCGACGGAGTTGCCGTAATACTCGATGGAGAAGTTGTCGAAGATGCTCCAGTCGGTATCGAGCAGGGTCGTCTTCTTGACGCCGATGCGGAGGGTGCCGCTCTCGGTAACCTCGCAGAAGAGGTAGTTGTGGTACTTGTCGAGCTCGTTGAAGTGGTAGTCGGCTGCAGCCATGGTGTTGCAGACCAGCAGTCCGTCGGCGCAGCTGACCTCGTCGGCTCCGCTCAGGTTCTCGCCTTCGGCGCCGGATGCCAGATGGACGACGCCCACGCTGACCACGGCGCTATCGCCGTTCATGGCATAGAGCTTGGTGTTGCGGGTGCCGAGGTCGTTCGAGACGAAGCTGTTGTAGTCGCCGCTGGCTGCTCCGGCACGATAGAAGGCCTGTACGCCCACGCGGTAGATGCCGGGATAGAGTCCCTTGATGTCCTGATAGGTGTCGAAGTTCTTGCTGTAGTGCTCGGCTCCGTCGGCCACGGTACCTCCACGTCCGAAGGCATCGCCGCTCCAGCCCGTGGTGCAGTCGCCACCGGCGAAGTCGTGGTTGACGATGAGGTCGCTCATGTCGATGGGGTTGTCGGGCGTAGCCTTGCCGGCCAGCTCGTCCATCATGGTCTTGACGAGGGCCTCGAGGGCTGCCGTCAGCTCGTCGGCTGTGGAGTTCTCGTTGTTATAGACAGCCTCGGCATCGGCTGTGGAGACGCCAGCCTCCTTGGCCTCGGCAATCTTGGCAGCAAGGGCCTCGGCAGCCTTGAAGGCGCGCATCTTCTTGACATAGACGTCGTAGTCGGCACGCGATACGGTCGTCCAGTCGCAGTAGAACTCACCACTCTTGGCATGGCCTTCGCCGTAGTTGGTGGGGACGTCGAAGATGACGCCCGTGCCCGTGGTCTCGTTGGTCTGGGTGTTCATGTACTCGGTCACGTGGCCCACGTAGGCATTCGTGAAGAACTCGTTGGCCCAGTTCCAGTTGGGGTTGACGTCGGCGCCGTAGAAGCGGAACATCTTGTCATTGACCGTCTCGAACTGCCAGAAGTAGTTGGTCTGCGCGCCGAGGTCGACGTAGATGTCGCCCTGGTCGTTGTCGATGAACATGGTCTTCCAGCTGGCTTTCGACAGCGAGTAGTCCTTGATCAGGTAGGTCTTCGTGTCCCACTCGGCACCTTCGCCTTCGGCGATGTACTTTTCGACGGTAAAGAGGAGGCCTTCTTCGCCCACGGTGGCGTGGGTGCCCCACTCGTTACCCTCGGTCAGGAAGAGCTGCGACTGGGTGTTGTAGAAGTAGACCGTGTCGCCTGGTACCATTTGCAGCCATTGGCCGGCGGTAATGGTCGGCTTCTGCCATGCAAACATAGCCACAACGCACAGCGACATGGCCACAGAAGTAAAGATTCTTTTCATGTTTTTTGGTTTTAGTTATACAATAGGTTAATAAAAATGGGTTTCTTATTTTGGTTTAACGTTTTATCAGTTCCTTCGTCCGGTGAAGACGAGGATGTAATAGACCAGCGTAGCCAGCGAGCTGAGGGCGGCCACGACGTAGGTATAGGCTGCGGCGCGGAGGGCGTCCTCGGCCATGCGATGGTTCGAGGGGCTGGTGATGCCGGCATGCTCCAGCCAGGCCAGGGCGCGACGGCTGGCGTCAATCTCCACGGGCAGGGTGATGAAGCTGAACAACGTCGTCAGGGCAAACAGCACGATGCCCACGCCCAGTATGGCGGGGAAGATGTTCACCAGCAGGATGCCCGCCAGCAGCACCCACGTCACGATCTGCGACGAGAACGACACCACGGGCACCAGCGCCGAGCGCAACTTCAGCGGGGCATAGCCCTTGACGTGCTGCAGCACGTGTCCGCACTCGTGAGCCGCCACGGCAGCTGCCGCCACGTTACACTCGCCATAGACGGCCTCGCTCAGGCTGACCGTCTCCTTCGTCGGGTCGTAGTGGTCGGTAAGGGTGCCGTTCACGAGGTTCACGTCAACGTGCGTGATGCCGTTGTCGCTCATCATGCGCAGGGCCACGTCGCGACCCGTCATACCGCTCGGCAGCACCTCTTTCGAGTACTTCTTGAACTTGCTTTGCAACGACGCCTGAACGATGTAGCTCAGAATCGTAATGGCTATGAAAATGATGTATATAAACATATTCTACAATTTCGTTTAATTTCGTTTAACGTTTTCCTTTCTTCTTGTCTGCGACGCTACGTGAATGTCCGTAAATAAACCGTAAATGTCCGTAAATAACTCTTTCCTCTGACTTCACTTCCTGCCGCATGGTCGTTAAACGTTAAACGTTAAACGTTAATCGTTAAACATCAAACGTTCTCCGTTAAACCATCTTCCACGTAGCGTTCTATCGTCTGCTCGCGGTCGGGACCCACGGAGACGATGCGGATGGGCACCTCGAGCTCTTCTTCGAGGAACGAGAGGTAGTTGTTGAACTCCTCGGGGAACTCGTCCTCGCTGGTCATCTTGCTCAGGGAGGTCTGCCAGCCGGGCAGCTCGGCATAGACGGGCTTCACGCCCTCGTTGATGCTGTAGGGGAACTGCTCCGTCTCCTTGCCGTCTATCTCGTAGGCTACGCAGGCCTTGATGGTCTCGAACGTGTCGAGCACGTCACTCTTCATCATGATGAGGTCCGTGACGCCGTTCACCATGATGGCATAGCGAAGGGCCACAAGGTCGATCCATCCGCAACGGCGACGACGGCCTGTGACGGCGCCGAACTCATGTCCGATGGCGCAGAGCTTGTCGCCCGTCTCGTCCATCAGCTCCGTCGGGAAGGGACCGCCGCCCACGCGGGTGCAGTAGGCCTTGATGATGCCATAGACGCGGCCTATGCGGCTGGGGGCCACGCCAAGCCCCGTGCAGGCTCCGGCACAAACGGTATTGGACGACGTGACGAAGGGGTACGAGCCGTAGTCGATGTCGAGCATCGTGCCCTGGGCACCCTCGCAGAGGACGGATTTGCCCTCTTTCAGCAGACGATTGATCTCGTGCTCGCCGTCCACGAAGGTGAACGTGCGCAGGTAGTCCACGCCGTCAAACCACTCCTTCTCCGTCTGCGCCAGCTTCTCCTGGGCCTGGGCGAAGTCTGCCTCCGTCATCAGCCCGCGCAGCATGGCCAGATGGCGCTCACGTGCCTGGCGGTAGAGGGTGTCGAAGTCTCCTTCGAGGTCGCCCACGCGCAGGCCGTTGCGGCTCACCTTGTCGGTATAGGCGGGTCCGATGCCCTTGCCCGTCGTGCCCACCTTCGACTTGCCCTTCGCCGCCTCGTTGGCAGCATCCAGCAGCCGGTGGGTAGGCAGGATGAGATGCGCCTTACGCGAGATGTGCAGGCGCTCGCGCAGGGGATGTCCGCTGGCCTCAAGCGCCTCAGCCTCAGCCTTGAAGAGCGCGGGGTCGAGCACCACGCCTCCGCCAATCACATTCAGCTTGTCGCCCTGGAAGATGCCCGACGGGATAGAGCGGAGCACATATTTCTGCCCCTCGAACTCAAGCGTATGGCCGGCGTTCGGCCCGCCCTGGAAGCGGGCTATCACATCATAACGCGGCGTAAGCACGTCAACCACTTTTCCTTTTCCTTCATCGCCCCATTGGAGCCCAAGCAGAACATCAACTTTCATTTGCTATTTGAGATTTTTACAATTTACGGATTTTCGTTTTTCCAGTTTATTTAATTTCCTCCGTCTGGCCGCTCCGCATTTCGTGCAGAGGCCATAGAGATATATATAGGCATCGTCGGGCTTGAACCCCCTGACACGGGTTTCGGCAAGGCGCGACGTCAGGCGCTCGTTTGTCAGGTTCATCACCATTCCGCAGTCGCGGCAGATGCAATGGAAATGGGGCTTGACGCCGTAGCTCGCCTCGTAGCACGTCACAGCCCCGAAGTAATGCCGCCAGATGAGCCCGGCCTCCATCAGCATCTCCATGTTGTTGTAAAGCGTCGCCTGGGCCACGCGAAAGTGCATAGCCTCCAGGCGTGCGCCCAGCTGGTCGATGGTGAAGTGGGCCTCGTCCATCCCGTAAATGGCATCCACGATAGCCTTGCGCTCAGGTGTCACCCTGAGCTCACGATCGTGCAGATACTCCTCCAACTGTCGGTATATCTGCTCCATCGTCTGGCTGGTTAGTTCGCTCGCCATTACT
>Ga0129306_1001695_pt1 | contig 23276 bp, 21 predicted proteins | sample P827metagenome_FD_94438 | JGI IMG/M metagenome (GOLD analysis project Ga0129306, IMG submission 94438) | Capybara group fecal microbial communities from Wisconsin, USA - P827 metagenome | ecosystem: Host-associated > Mammals > Digestive system > Large intestine > Fecal | place: USA: Wisconsin... | reverse complement strand
GCGGGAAGCAGTCACCCGATGCAGATGGCTGCAACGATTTTCTAATACCATAAAAAACAAGACAAAAGGTATGATTGAACTTTATTTGAGTAAGGTGGCCGAGACTTCGGAAACCGAGCAGGCGGGCAAGCTGTATGCCCGAGTGAATTACAAGCAGGCGCTGACCGTCAGCGACATGGCGCGCCACATGGCAGAGCACAACACGGTATTCTCGGAGGGTAGCATTCTGGGTGTGCTGACGGACTTCGTGAAGTGCGTGCGCGAGCAGGTGTTGAACGGTAACACGGTGAAGATTGACAACCTGGCTATCTTCAAGGCTACCGTGGAGGCCAACGCGCTTGACACGCTCTACGACGCCCAGGCTGACAAGGTGGCGCAGGCTACCATCGGTGAGCTGAAGGAGGGCGACAAGACGGGGCCTGCCGTGAAGACCATCAAGCTGCTGGCTCAGTCGACTGGCGACTTCACCCGCGAGGAGCTGAAGAAGGACGTGAAGCTGAGCTGGACCGACCGAGCCAAGGCCGAGATCACGGCTGCCAAGGGAGGCAACGCTGGATCTGCGGATTCGTCGCAGAGCGGCAGCGGCCAGAACAGCGGCAACAGCGGCAATTCGGGCGGTTCCGGCAACACCGGCGGTGGCGACAACAACGGCGGCGATGGCGATGATGTAGGTGACGAGCACTAAACCTCCTCGTGTATGAGGTAAATTAGAAAAAGGGGACCCCGATATGGAGTTCCCTTTTATGTTTAAAATGATTTGAATCTATCATAAAATTCAATGGTACAATGATAGATTTATAAAAAAAATAGAAATATTTTTGTGTTTTTCTGAATTATTCGTATCTTTGTAGGCAAAAATTAAATTCAGACATTACTATATACTATAAAATATTTCTATGGACATAAGAACAATAGCTAATTCGTTTGCAGAGGAGTATCGCAGTGACGCCATCTACCCCGCTCATCTCTTTAAGGCCGTGCTTCACAAGGAGATGGGACTTGTGCATTTTCTGGAAACGGAGATGGACAAAGACTATTATTACCTGCAAGACTGGGCCGACGTCCAGATGCAGATGGCTCCACGCGCCGTCAAGCCCATGCGTGATTTGGACTATTCGGACGAATCGATTGCAGTGATGGAGGAAGCCGACAATTATAAGGTGAAGTTCGACTTGGAAGAGACCACAGCCGTCTGCATTCTCGCCTCATTGGTGACACCGGGTGTCGGTTTCAGCTTCGACCAGCTGAAGACCCTGCCACTTACCCCATCGGAAATCAGTGCCAAGATGGGCGGTGGTGCCAACGTGGAGGCGCCGTATATGGAGGGGGCCGAGCTGACCAAGCACACACCAGCCGCTGGCGGCAAGGGCAACATCGCCAAGTATTGCTCAGACAAGACAGCTATTGCGCGTGCCGGCAATCTGGATAAGGTCATTGGATTTGAGGACGAGATTGCTATCATCTACGAAATCCTTGGCCGTAAGACGAAGGCAAACCTGCTCATTACCGGTGAGGCTGGCGTCGGCAAGACCTCGCTCATCGACGGTTTTGTGCATGAAGTGGTAGACGGCCATGCTCCCGGTTTCCTGCGCGATGCCGTCATCTACGAACTGGATCTGGCCGCCTTAGGGGGCGACGCCCAGTACAAAGGCGAGGTGGAGGACCGCTTCAAGGGTGTTATCAACGAGGTGGAAGCCTTGCAGAATGCCGTGCTCGTCATCGAGAAGATTGACAAGCTGTTCGACAAGCAGGGCGCGCTGTACGGTTGCTCCACATTGCTGAAGAACGAACTGTCGAAAGGCCGTCTGCAACTGCTCTGCACTTCGAGCATCGACGGTTTCACCAAGAATATTGAAACAGACAAGGAGATGACCTCGAATATCGAGAAGATCTCCGTCGACGAGCCCGACGCCACGCATACGCTGGAAATACTGAAAGGCGTCATTCCCGGCTACGAAGAATACCACAAGCTGACTGTCGACGAAGACGTGCTCAACGAGTCGATTCGTCTGGCCAAGCGCTATCTGACGGAGAAGTGTCTGCCGGCCTCAGCCATCGACCTGCTGGACCGCACCATGTCGCATGTCAAGATAGAGAAGGAAGGTCAGACACCCGAGGCTGGCGCTGACACCTTCCCACTGACCTGCGAAGACCTGAGTGCAGCTGTGGCACGACAGACTGGCATACCTCTTGGTAAGGTACAGACAGGCGAACGCGAGCGGCTGATGGGCGGCGAAGAGACGCTGAAAAAGCGTGTCGTTGGTCAGGACCATGCCGTCAAGAAGGTGTTGGATGCTGTCTACGAGGCACGTTCCGGTTTGAGCAAGAAGGGACAGCCCATGGGTTCGTTCTTCTTCCTTGGCCCGACGGGTACTGGTAAGACGGAGCTCTCAAAGGCTCTGGCTGAGTTCCTGTTTGGCGACGAGTCGGCTCTGCTGCGTTTCGATATGTCGGAATTCAAGGAAGAGCACTCCGTAGCCCTGCTCTATGGTGCGCCTCCGGGATACGTTGGTTATGAGGAGGGCGGTCTGTTGGTGAACAAGATTCGCCAGAGCCCCTACTCCGTTGTGCTGTTCGACGAGATTGAAAAGGCACACAAGTCGGTATTCGACCTGTTCCTGCAGATATTGGACGAGGGTAAGCTGCACGACCGTCTGGGACGCGTCGGCGATTTCTCGAATGCCCTGATTCTGTTTACGTCGAACATCGGTGCCAAGGATATCGTAGCCAAATTCAACAGCGGCCAGATTCCTGAGAACAATGAGCTGATGGACATCATGCAGGGCTATTTCCGACCAGAGTTCCTGGCCCGTCTGACAGAGATCGTGCCGTTCTCGCCCATCACGGAGCAGACAGTAACGCAGATTTTCGACATCCACATGAAGGGACTGCTGAAGCTGCTCGACGAACAGGACATCACGCTGACGCTGACCCCAGAGGCTCGCAAGGCCGTAGCCCTTCGCGGTTTCAACCAGCAGTATGGTGCACGTCCCATTCTGGGCATCATCCGCAAGGAGCTGCGTCACCCGCTGTCGAAGAAGCTCATCGCTGGCGACATCAAGTCGGGCGACCACGTGATAGCCGACATCGACAAGGACGGCAACGTCATCTTCAAAGTAGAAAACAAATAAATATCAAATTAATTATCCACAAATAAAAACATTACAACTATGGCAATGAAAGAAAATTTCATTTCGATGGCTCCCGATGAGGAGAGCAATGCGAAAGTCAGTCTGATTGATCAGAACAAAACCCTGATGATTGACCAGTACACTACTGATGTAGAGGCTGGTAATCCTGAGCTTGTGGAGGACATCCATAACATCAACGACGCCTTCGAACACTTCAAGCCGAAGGTAAACGTTACCTTCACCGACGAAGAAGGTGGTGCCGTTGAGGAGTCTCTGAAGTTTGGCGAGCTGCGCGACTTCGAGGCAGGTGGCGGTAAGGGCCGTCTGGTTGAGAACAGCCCCTTCCTCTCTGGCGTAAAGATGAAGATTGAGACCAACACCAAGATTCGCAAGAGCATTGAGCAGAACCGCAAGTTGCGCGACATTCTGAAGGAAGCCGGTAGCCGCGACGAGCTGAAGGCTATGTTGCAGTCGATGCTGGACGAATTGAAGGCAGCAGAGTAACAGTCATCTCTTACACCTTATTATATATATAAAGAGAGATGAGTCCGTCAGAAGAAATCCGACAACTACGCGAGGCCGTTGCCAAGCTAGAGGAAGAGAACACCCAGCTCATCAGCCGCAACCTGCAGATGAGCGACCAGCTCTGCCTGTGGTATGAGCTGCGCCAGCGTGTCAACTGGCTGAAAGAGGAACTGCAAAGCAACCAGCGCATGATGCTGAAGGCCGATATGGCCGACGATGCAGAACTCTTGGCAATCATTGAGAGCCGTCTGGAGCAGGAGCCCTCGATAGTAAAGGGAGACTTCGATGCCACACAACTTGCACAGCTGTTAGGTGTATCGCAGAAGCGTCTGACACGACTGTTCCGCAATACCACCTACAAGTCGGCTGACGACTATCTCGACTATATACGTCTCATTCGCGGTTTGCAGATGCTTCGCGAACATCCAGAATACGGAATAGCCTCGGTCAGCGAGGATGCCGGTTTCAATTCCGTCAGAACCTTTCAGCGCAAATGCAACGAGGCGGTCGGCATGAGTCCAGTAGAATTCCGCATGCTGGTTGACAAAAGTAAAAAACAATATTAAAACATAGAATAATTATGGCAGACACAGAAATGCAAAAAGCCGCTACCGCCCAACAGGCAGGTGCCGAGCTTCAAGAGAAAGGAAAAGACACCAGTAAACTGCTGGCGTCGTTTGGAGGTTTCAACGCCATTCGTGGCTTCATGCCCGATGCTGACAACATGAACCCTGCACGTAAGGCCGCTAAGGACGTGTTCCTGAAGGACAAGCGTTTCAAGGACAAGCGTGCCGGTTTGGCCCGTGAGATCAGTCGCTGGCTTGAACTTCTGGACGATACAAGCATTGAGAGCGCTACAGGCTATGCCGATGCTTGTAAGCAGGACGAGGAGAAATACACCAGTCTGCTGAAGCAAGGTATCACCGATGCCCTCTATGCCACCAAGGATTTGGAGCGCAGCTACCGTGAGCTCGACTCTTTCTTCAAGACCTGCGGTACCGACAAGGTGAAGAACCTGCGCATCATCAACGTGCTGAAGGAAGATATCGCTGACGCTGACTCAGGTTTCATCGGCGAGGTAGACACCCTGTTGCGCAACGGTTTCGACCGTCTGAGCCTGAAGGATGCCTACAGCTTGGTATGTATCCCTGGTGGTGTGCTGAACGACAAGGTAGACCTGTTACAGTGGGCTAAGATGGCCTTTAAGTATAAGGTAATGCTGCTGACCGACCACGCTGACGAATATTCGTTCGACGACCTGCAGGCCAATACCGAGGGCTATCGCGACAGCGACCAGGAGCTGATGAACGTTGTGATGACCGCCAACTGGATTGTTGGTCGTGAGGCCGAGAAGTTGTCAAGCGACGAGGAAGACCAGAAAGCCTTCTACATCGCTCCTTCTGCAGCACTTTGCGGTAAGCTCTACAACGAGACCGCCAACATGGCCCAGGGTGCCGGTGGTAAGAAATATGGTACACTCGACGGTGTGAAGGGTGTGAAGAGCGACCTGCTGAAGTCAGAGATTGCTTCCCTGATGGACAACCAGGTAATTCCTATGGTATATTCCGAAGGTCGCGTGATGGCTTTCAACAATACCACCCTGTACAATGGCGACCTGGATGCCATGAAGGAGTATCCTATCGTTCGTGTCTTCGACTGGGTAAAGAAGGTGCTGATGAACTTCGTTCACGAGGTAGCTCTCGAGAACTGGGATCCATACAACTCACCCAAGAACCTGAAGTCAAAGATTCAGGAGTTCCTGAACCAGTACAAGGGTTATGGCAACCTGTTCCAGAACTACGAGATTGGCGAGCCCCGTCAGGATCCTGTCACCAAGCAGATTACCTGCGACGTAACGCTGACTCCTTTCTATGCTGCCAAGAACTTTATCATCAAGGTGGCAGCCGACAAGAAAGACAAGGAAGCCGCACTTGAACAATAATTTCAAGTCTTTTCGGACACAAATCGGGGCATCGTCCCCGATTTGTCCGATTATGACTCCACTGTCGCAACAACCAAATAAGAAAAACCTAAAAAAGGTTGGAATGAAGCGAAAATCATCCTAACTTTGCACCAACAAAAGAAAACAACAGAGAAAAAAAACTTTAGTATTAACTTAAAAAATTTACAATTATGGCAAAGACACCAGTTACAATGAAGGTTGACGGTTACAAAGATCGTGAAGTAATGATGGTAACCTACGAGTTTGATCAGGCAACAGACGTAGAGGGACAGATGTCAGGTATCCCCCGCGGTGGAAAACTCAACGTTCGCGTTAAGGCAATGAACGACGGCACACCAGAACTGCTGGCATGGATGATTGAGCGCAACCTGCCAAAGAACGGACAGATTGACTTCCTGGAGACTAAGACTGGCAAGGCTATGAAGAGCATCAAGTTCACCAACGGCTACTGCGTCGACTTCGACGAGAAGTGGGAAGACAAGATGGGACACTTCGAAGAGATCACTATCAGCTGCAAGGCTATTGAGGTTGGTTCTGTCAAGTACGAGAACGAATGGGCTTAACGCTTCGCAAGTGAAAAGTGAAAAGTGAAAAATTAAAAGTTAAGAATTAAAGAATAGAAAGGAAACATATTATGGCAGAGAACAAGACACCGGTAACCTTGAAGGTTAAGGATTTCGCAGAGCGTGAGGTAATGTTGGTAAACTACAAGTTTAACCAGGAGACTGACAGAGAAGGACAGATTTCGGGTATTCCCCGTGGTGGTAAGCTGACAATCCGCGTCAAGGCGCTGAACGACGGCAATCCAGAGCTGCTGAGCTGGATGCTTGCTCCCAACGACCCACGCGACATAGAGATCGCTTTCGAGAACACCATCGACGGCAAGGCCATGAAGTCACTCAAAGGCACAGGCTGCTACTGTGTACACTACAAGGAGTACTGGGCTGACGGCGAAGAGCACTACGAGGAGGTCAACATTGTTTGCCAGAAACTGGAGAACGGTCCAGTAGCCTTCGAGAATCCCTGGAGATAATCTGACGATCTGATTCATGCAAGAGGGGGGCCTCTGGTGCAGGCCCCCCTGTTTTTCTCCACTCAACCAATTAAATATTACAGGACCTATGGCATTAACAGCAGTTTTAGAATTTGGCGACAACAACATCCAGCAGTACTCCAAGCAGTACCTCGTAGCCGATTGTCACTTTGAGTTCGACCGCTCGTACAACGAGTTCCATCCCGACAGTGCCGTACGCTGCCAACGCGTGGAAATCGTCGTACCAGCTCCTGGCCGGCAAGACACCACCCTCTACGAATGGTTCAACTCACGAGGCGTTCAGAGCGGACGCATCGTACTGGAGCTTACCGGCGATGCCAAGAACAATGCTGAAGAACAGCAAGTGCTGTTCTTCGAAGATGCCATCTGCTTCTCGCTGTCCGAGGAGTATGACCTCAATACCTCACGTCGTCGCCAGCTTCGTCTGGGCATCATGGCCGACGAAATGATTCTAGGAGACGTTCTACTTACTTATAAATCACATTAAAGGAGACTATTCACATGAACAAGCTGTATTCCAACGAGCTGAAAGCAGTACTCATTCTGGACAATTTCCAGGATACTCCGCAGAGCGTGCTCCGCGAAAACTGCATCATGGTGTCACACATCGACTATCATTGCGAATATCGTCGCAACGACTCCAACTCCGTTTATGGAGCTGTCGACCCCGTCATTCTGAATTTCTCCATCAGGATCGGTTCTGCCAAGAAGGCCAACCCGTTCTATCGCCAATTGGTGGAGAATGGCCACAACATGTACACCTTTCTCTACAACGTGACCTACGACCAGAACGACCGTATTGATACCTATGAAGACGGGATGACAGTCGACGCCTTCGTTGTAAAAGTAGACCAGGAGTACACTACCCAGCGCACCGGTCTTGATAGCGACGAGCAGATTATACTCCAAGTCAAGTTGCTGGTTCGCTCCATCACCTACCTTGGCACCGATAAGAATTTCACCAGTACATTCATCAAATAACAAGATATACCGACTATGGCAATCATCACACTTTCCATCAAGGATATAGAGAGCAACATCAAGGGTGCAGACGGACAGCCTAAGAAGTCTGACGTCGATATGGTCATTGGCGACCAGACCAATGTTTCCGGTCAGGTTCCCTTCGACGTTGAGTGGGAGAACATTCAGATCATACAGCCTGAGAAGAAGGGTGGAAAACCCACTTACAAAAAAGCTAAAGGTAAGGGTGAGCTGACCTTCAGTCTGATCTTGCAGCGTATCAGCTTCAGCAAGCAGATGTACAGTCCCAACAGCATCAAAGTGCTCATGCAGATTGACCCTGGCAAGAACGCCGAAGGAGGCAAATACTATGCCGATATTCCTCGCACCGACCTGCTCTTAGCCTTCAAGAACAAACGTGTGGAATTGAAGATTCGCGACCCCAAAATGACAGGTAACACCCCTGAGGTCGTTGGCAACGACTTCTTCATCCAGGAGCTGGTGCCCGTCTATAAGAAGGATGCCATGTACGTCACCTTCCACATGTTCAGTCCTGATAAGGTGATGACCTACAGTTCGGATAGCCGCACCTTTGTGGCCAAGAAGCTGAAGGCTCAGATCTTAAAAGACATGATCCCCACCTTCGAGAAACCCTACCCTGTTATTGGTACCAGCGCTGACGGCACCGACTACTCGAAGCTGTCTTTCAATGCCGACAATATGAAGATGCTGCTCTCCGACTCGAAAGAGCATATCTTCCCCTATCTGGTCCAGTATAATGAGTCGTTCTACGATTTCCTGGCTCGTACGGCCAACCGTTGGGGCGAGTTTATGTATTGGGAGAACGGCACGCTGAACTTCGGTTACAAGAACGATGTCACCGAAGTGGAGGATTTCGATAGCTACACCTATCTGAATATGTCCAGCGACGAGCAGAGCATCAGCAATTTCAATCTGGAGGCAGGCTACGACGATAATATCCTTAAGCGTCCGACGAAGAAGGAGGGCCATCATTTCATCAAGGGCCAGATGCCCCTCTACAACTCCGATGGCTGGGACATATACATCATCAAGAAGGTCTCCAACCTGCTCTCCTACGACAAGCAGATTATCGACTGGATTGTCAGCGAGCTGATCGACGACACCATTACTTACGGTCAGGTCAAGAAAACTTTCGACGACGTCAACGAGAAGTTCGACAAGATCCTGTTCGCCAATCCCACTAGCGCCACCAACCCTGAGCGTTACAACGGTGGTAAGAACGAGCTGAACCCCTTCTCCGAATACGACTCACTGGTCAACAATGTCAAGTACCTGACCTGTCTGAAGGGCGAAGTGTCAGCCAGCCAGAACATGATCCAGTTCAATCTAGACACCGGATGGAAGAGCCTGAAGCTGGGTCAGGTCATCAAGTTCAAAGGCGTTGAGTACATCATCACCAGCATCGTCGGCACACAGCTCGACACCTACTCCATCGAGGACAACCGTTCGCTGATTGTCGACGGCGACTATTCCAAGAAGCCCGTCAAGGTCATCATCACTGCCATCCAGAAGCATGAAGACGACAACCGCTTCTATCCTACCGTCATTCCCGCTGGTCACGTGCGCCAAGCTCAGAATCAGGTAGCTACTGTTCAGGATGTCGACGACCCGATACGTGCCAACCGTGTTCGTGTCAAGTTCGACTGGCAGAATGCTAAGTACAACGAGGATGCATCACCCTGGCTGAAGACTGCTTCTACCACAGCCACCGAGAAGGCAGGCATACAGGCCCACCACTATAAGGACGACAAGGTGTTGGTCAGCTTCGTCGAAGGCAACATCGAGCGTCCCGTCGTCATCGGTTCTGTTCCTAAAAGTATGGTTGGTGCCATGAACACCAACGACCTCGTGTTCAACACGCCCAACGGTCAGTCTATCAAGATGACCGATGGTACGGGTGCTGGTGCTACCGCCATGCTGGCCGGCATCAGTCCTACGACGAAGATTGTGCAGGGTTTTTTCCCCGCCTACGACCTCTTCAGTAGCAGCAACTCCAACGACGTCTTCAAGAGCTGTAGTTTCGAGGGTGGCATCGAGATGGGCGACAAGTATGGCCTTTGGAGCATCAAGGGTTCTACCGACGGCCGCAATGTCAGCATCAGGTCGGCTTGGGGCGATGTCAAGATCAACGCCTGGACAGGCATCACCATCAGCGCCCCCAATGGCGACGTGACCATCAAGGGTAAGAACATCAAACTCGAAGCCGGCAACAACATCACCTTCGAGTCAGGCAAGAACGTGAAGAACAAGTGGTACCCCACCCTTGTCGACACCAGCAATTGGCTTACCACCATAGCCAGCATTCCTGCTGTTGTCGCCGAGGCAGTAGGCAAGAAGCTGACCGAGCTGGCCGTAAGCACCATCGACCTGGCTGTTATCCGCACACTCATTGAGACGTTTGTCAAGCCCGTTGAAGGCAAGCTCGAAGTGAAGTCCAACCGCTTCCTCATGCTCGAAGCCGGAGGTGGTTCCGCTGCCTATCCTGTAGAAGCCTATCGCAAGGGCTGGCGTATCAAGGAGAACGTCGACCATGTGGCTACCAAGGATGCTTTCGAGTCCGTTCATCAGTTTGCTCGCGCCCTATTCGGCGACTTCAGCTCCTACTATGCAATGGCCAAGATGAGCTACGAGAATCTGAAGGGCATGATCACACACTACACGATGATCGACCTCAATAATGCCAACAACAATGTGCTGCCGTGTAAGAAGGCTGAAGATATCCTTGCTGCCGCATGGAACGGTACTAATATCGACGATGCTTTCATGAACTTTAGCGGCTTCCTGAAGGAGCCGGCAGAAGGCCAAGACGATTGCCACAAGATCATCAAGTTCTACTGGCCTGCCCACGATCCCGAAAACGAGTTGGACATGGCCTACCTCCAAAATACGATCAATGACGTCAAGGCGAAGCAGACTACTGCCAAGGCCAATTTCATCGCAGTAGCCAAGGAGATGGCCGCATCCATCACCATGCTGAAATCAATGGGTTATTTCGCTGAGGAAAAGGCTCGTATCATCAAGAACAGCAAGCTGATCAACAAGCTGACTATCGACATGCTGTCGTCCAGCATGCTGAAAAAGAAACTCGACGACGACAACTTCAAGAAGCTCGTCCCAGCGGCCAACGAGTTTGTGAACAATCCTGAGGAGGAGAAGAAGCTGCGCCGCAAGTTCTTCATCGAAGCCATCAGTGCCCTCGACATCAAGCTCGAAGGTCCTTACGACAAGATTACGGGTCTGCGCAAATCAGCTCCTGCAGCTCCCGATCCTTATGCCGACGATCCCAATATCGACACCAAGTGGCAGGAGTATTGCGACTGCGTACGCACGCTGACCGTCACGAAGGATAAGGAGAAAGAGACCGCATGGGATAAGTTCCTCACTCAGACGTTCGTCACCCCTGCCAAGCAATCTGGTGGCACCGCCTGGTACAACTTCGGCAAGAACATGGCCGACCACTTCGCCTTCGCTGGTGGCGAGAAGGGCAAGATCCTCTTCTCTACCGAGCCAGGCACGATGGTACTGGGTCCTGAGATCTACCGTGCCAATGTCGACTATTCCGAGGATGTGAAATATTCCGACGATGAAGCAGGCAAGAAGAGCGGTAATGCAGCTCAGATCCGACGCCTCATGAAGCAATGATGAGTTTTTTGAGTTTATGAGTTAATACACAAATCATACAGTATGGAATACGTATTTGACGATTGGAAAAAAATCCTGACCGATTTCCAGAACAGCGTCTCTAAGGACCTGGAGGAGATCCATAAGCAGAAGATAGAGGTTCAGAAGATGAAGAGCGACATCTTCAACCGTCTGGACTCCGGTAAGTATATCCGCGACGAGCAGCGCATCGTCCTCTCCGCCCCCGAGATCATCATCGGTAATGTCGACAAGAGCGGCGACCTCGTGTCTGGTGGTCATATCGTCATCCGTGGTACCGACGTCAATCTCGAAGGTGCCGGCAAGACAGGTACCATCATGAGCCGTGCCACCAATATTGTGCAGACGGCTGTCGATCCTGGTACCGACGGTATGGAGAATGTGGTATACCCCCAGTCGTCCATCTCGCAGCAAGCCCGTTCCATCAGCCTGGAGAGCAACAATGCGAAGGACGCCTTCTCCACCGTTCCTCCCCTGTTGGGCGAGAGCGGCATCCATATTCATGCCGACCAAACGCTCGACCTCGAGTCCTGCATATCCAGCGTGAACCATAAGGCCAGCGTCGAAGCCCAGCTGTCGCAACTGAAGAAGCAGGAGGGCGACCTGAAGAAGCTCACCAGCTCGCAGAAGCAGTCTGTCGAGAAGCTGTTCGACAACCTGAAGAAGCTGATGGACAAGGAGGAGAAGCTCAATGGCGATCCGTTCATGATACGTGCCAACACCGTCGATGTCGAGGATATCCACGAGCAGATACAAGCCACGCTGCCTGTGCTCTATCGTGCCATGACCGACTTCATCCATAACGTGGCACAGCAGGCTGAGGTATCGCGCAAGGCTAAAGCCCTCGAAGCCGAGAAGAACGCCATCAAGTCGGGCGACGATTTCAAGAAGAAGACTACCGGTGCCCAGCTGTCGCTGACCAGCGAGTCCATCAATGTAGGCACCCTCGATGGCGATGGCAATCTGCGCACCAATCCTGGAGCCGGCATCAACGTGAAGACATCACAAATGGGCATCAGCATGCGCAAGGAAGATGGCACGCTGGTTGAGAAGAGCTCCTTCAAGGTACAGTCCGAGAATGTCACCCTCACTACCGGCAATCCCAAGGCCGACGCTTCTGAGGTTGCTGCTGCCGGACGCGTGCGCATTGCCTCACAGGACATCAGGATCGAATCTGTCGACTATCAGCTGAAGAATAAGAAATACACCGAGAAGGGTCTAGCCGCCAATGGTAAGGTCAGCATCACCGCTAAGACAGTAGAGGTGAATGCCCTCGGTCCGTCGAATATCGAGCGCGACGATAAGGGTAAGGTCACCAAGGGCGAATACAAAGCCGAAGGTGATGTAACGATCCGTACGAAGACGATGGCTGTCGAGACCCTCGACTACGAGGTGAAGGACGGCAAGCTGTCGCCCAAGACACTCACCAAGGACAGCAAGATCCTCATGCGCACCGAGACGGCCAGCGTTATGGCTGCCGACACCGAAGGCAAGGCTACGGGCAGCATCTCGCTCAACGCCAAGGCTATCAATGTCAAGTCGATGGATGTCGACAAGGAGAAGTTGGAAGACAAGTCGCTGGCCGCTGGCAGCACCATGGTGCTCGTATCAGAGAAGATGTATCTGGGCCAGAAGACCAGCAAGGAGAAGTCGAAGAAGCTGCAGGCCGTCAGCGAGGAGCTCGGTCTCTTTGCCGACAAGACGCTGGAAGCCCAGCAGGATGGTGGCAAGGCTACCGTTCAGCTCTCCGGCGGCAACGCATCAGTCGGTGGCAGCAAGACGCAGGTCTACGGCGACACCACCATCAACGCCAAGACCGAAGTCAAGGGCGAGCTGAAGGCACCTACCGGTACTTTCGACAATGTGAAGGCCGGCACCTCGTTCAAGTCGCCTAACATCAGCGACGGTATGGGCGCTCCCGGTGCTGCCGGTGGTGGCAGTCTGAGTACGAAGCTTAAAGCCGAGGACGCGAAGTAAGTGAAAAGTGAAAAGTGAAAAATGAAAAGTTATGAATAGAGCAATATTATCCGAACAGATGCAGTTGCAGGAGAAGCTGCAGGGCTATATAGGTATGATGTTTATCGGCTATGCCAATCTGTGTGTCAAGGTCGAGCCCGTGTCGTTGCTGACCATCTCCGTCGATGTGGATGGCGAGTTGAAGAAACTGGAAGATGTAGCTACCATCGGTCAGAAAGACGAATACCAGCTGATGATCATTCCACACCTCGACGAAGACCTGCCAGCCGTCGGTCAAGGCATCTTCAATGCACACCCCGAGTTCAAGCAGGAACAGGAGAAGATGGAGGTCGACATGCCTGATGGCAAGAAGCACCAGACTCCCTATATCCTCGTCACCATGCCCGAGGTCGACAAGAATCGTCGCGACGTGCTGAAACAAGCTGCCGACGCCCTCTACAACGACACCAAGGTGAAGATGGATACAGCCATCGCCCAGACCGATGCCAAGATTGCCGCTATGAGTGCCGACGAGAAACCCGAGGATGTCGACAACATCAAGGCATCGCTGAAGGAGAAGAAGGAGATGTGGGACAAGCACCGCGATAAGATGCACGACGACAAGCTCCGTGAGATCGAGGAAGGCTATCAGCACCATCTCCAACAGCAAGCCGCGCAAGAAAGCCAGCAAGCCGACCAGGATGCCGGCAAGTCAATCTCGATGCAGCTTCCCAAGAATGAATAGATAACCAACAAACAAAACAATAGCACAATGAAAAAACTTCTTTTTTCCGGCATTCTCATGGCTACAGCGGCCATGATGCTACACAGTTGTCATAGTACCGATGTGTACAATCCCGACCAGAAGAAGGAAGATTACATCGAACAGTACAAGCAGAATTTCCGTAACAACATCAGCAGCCAGATTGCCTCCAACCAGTCGTGGGGCTTCGATGCCACCAGCACCCTCGCTGCCAGCGCCCGTCGTGCCAACGAGAAAGGCGATGGCTATGAGCTCGCTGATACAGATCTGAGCAAGTGGAAGAAGCACTATTATCAGGAGATGCTCGACAGTCTGCCTGAGAAGACGCTGAAGCCCGGCCGTCCCACTAACTTCGAGTTCGAGCATCGCGGCAAGTTCCGTTTCGACCTCGTCTATGCCTATAGCGACCAGGACGTAGAAATCGGCTTCTATCACTACAATCCTAACACCGAGGACTTCAGTGCCGTCTACAAGTCACGCATGAGGAAACTGGTTAGCAAATTCGACACCGACCAGAAGACCAAGAAGTATTACCAGTTCACCCGGTATTCCAATCCTACCGACGACCAATGGGAAACACCCAATGGAGCCTTTGGTAAAGATATGGTTGCCGACCAGAACATCCTGTCCTTCCGCTCCCGTAAGTTCACCCTCACCGATATTCCTGTAGGTAACTACGTAGGCTTCTATCTCGTCAGCGCAAACCGCAAGGACACCACCTTCTGCAACCGCGACCTGAACAAGGACAAGACCCACAACTTCTTCGCATGTGCCACGTCTGAAGACCCAGGTGCCGAGCTCATCAATTCCTATGTCGTAGGTATGGAAGACTTCGCCAGCGATATCGACTATGCTTGCAACGACATCATGATTACCGTCCACAAGAACATCGAAGGTGGTCAGAGGAAAGAGTGGCCCCTGCTCGTCACACCTAAGAAGCCAGAGCCCAAGCCCGTGCCCACCTATACCCGCATCATTGCTGAAGACCTGACGCTCTCACAGAATACTGACTTCGACTTCAACGATATCGTGCTCGACGTCAAGCTCACCGCCACCGGTGCCGACTGCATCCTGCAAGCCGCTGGTGCCACGCTGCCCATCCGTATTAATGGTCAAGACGCGAACGAAGTCCACAAGCTCTTCGGCGTATCCCAGACTACAATGGTCAACACCTACTGGTCCGACGGTAAGTCCAGTGGTGTAAAGAAAGACCCCGTTTCCTTCAGCATCACCGGCTCCTTCAAGTCAGCCAAGGACGTGAAGATAGAGGTCAATCAAGGCACCGCCGAAAAGCCCATGTGGATTGAGCTGTTTGCCGAACGTGCTGAGCCCGCTTGTAAGATTGCCGTTACCACCGAATTCGTATGGCCCTACGAGCGCCAGAACATCAAGGAACACTATCCGAAGTTCCCCGACTGGGTAAAAGATCCCTCTGTCGTTTGGTATCCCTAATTTATAAAAAAATCGTCATTTTGTAGTGAAATATCAATTTTTTTATTACCTTTGCCGATTAGAATAAATATTTATTCTACTAAAAAAAGAAAAGTATGGGTAATTTCGTATGTCAGGGAGCAATGCTGCAATGCACCTTCGGGACGGCACCGTCGACGCTGATGGTCACCGTTCCGATGCGTCCGAAGTGTGGTAACATGCTGATGGCCAACATCATGGACATGATACCGATGACGAACATTATGTCCTTCGGAATGTGTCAGTCTCTCAGTAACCCAACAGTGGCTTCAGCGACGTCAGCAGCCATGGGTGTGCTGACTCCCATGCCCTGCGCGCCAGCCATCACAGCGCCCTGGGCTCCCCCAGGCAAGACGATGGTGATGGGACAGCCCGCACTGATCAACAATGCTAAGTGTATGTGTATGTGGGGTGGCATGATTTCGGTCAACAACCCCAGTGGCTGCACGATGACACAAGGGGGTTGAAAAGTGAAAAGTGAAAAGTGAAAAGTATGAAAAGAATTCTGGCGACGATCTGTATACTCCATCTGATGCTCCCGTTATGGGCGCAACAGATGGAAGTTTGCGATTATGCACGCCAGAAGAAGGGCATCCTGTGGGGCGTCTTCAACAAGAAGAAACCAACCACCGACAAGAAGCTGGCCATCATCGACCTGAAGACAGGCGAGAAGGGGTTCACCTTCAAGGCCGACGGCAAGATGGAGGTGCAGGCTGAGGAGGCGGACGGCATGCTGACGCTGAAAGTGCCACACAAGACGCGATACCTCATCATACAACATCCGGACTACGGACAGCTGACTTGGAAAGTGCCAGGAAAGCCGCTGAAGAAGAAGAAACACTATCAGGCCGTGCTGAAGACCTACAACCCCGACAAGGAGTATAAGCTGCAAAAGCAGTGGGTGGTCTTCAAGCTGGAGCCGCAGAACGCTATTCTCCACGTAGACAGCACGATAGCACTGGTGCGTAACGGTGACGCACAGTTTAACCTGCCGCTGGGCAAGCACACCTATGCCGCTGAGTCGCCATTCTATGAAGCGATGGAGGACTCGCTGGTGCTGACAGACAGTGCACGCATGGTCATCCCCATCACGCTGCAGCCCCTCTACTCGTACGTGACGGTAAGGACACCACTTGAGGATGCTGACATCTGGATCAACGGCAAGAGCATCGGTACAACGAGTGCCACCAGTGGACATCTGCAGGCAGGAATCTACCGGCTGACTATCATGAAGGGCCACTTCTGCTACTACGACAAGCAGATAGAGGTGGGGGTAAACGAGAAAAAAGTGATACAGCTCACCGAGAGCGACCTGACGCCACAGGTGGTCAGCGATCAACAGATAGCCCAAATCATTACTCCGTCGAATACCGACTCGGTGCCTTCGCAACAAACCTCAGACCTTCTGAAAGCCATCGTACCCATCGCCTATGCTCCCGTCAGCATAAAGGCGCTGAACGACTCGACGGTGATACTAGTCGACAAAGATTCGGTAGGCGTAGGCAAATGGGAAGGAAAGCTGGCTGAGGGATTCCACGCCATCAGCTCGCGCCAGGGTAAGGTGGAATCGAAACTGCAGTACGTGTTCATTCAAAACGACCAACCCATCACGCTGGACCTCATGTCGCCCATGGCGCAATATGGCGTGCTGAACGTACACTCGAACGTGGTGGGAGCCGATATCTACATCAACGACATCAAGGTGGGGACTACTCCACAAGCGGTGACGAACCTGCCGGAAGGCAAGGGCTACCGCATCAGACTGAGCAAGAAGGGCTATCACGACGGCTACAAGGATAAGGTCGAGGTGATTGGCAATGACATGGTGGACGTGATGGTTAAGTTAAAAGTGAAAAGTGAAAAATGAAAAGTGAAAAGTGAAAAGTGAAAAGTGAAGAATGAATAGTCAGCCATTCAGACAGGAGAGGACAGCTGAGGCCAGAATAATGGTGGTGGGCTGTGGTGCCTTGGGAAACGAGGTACTGAAGAATCTTGTACTGATGGGCGTCAGACATATCGTAGCCGTAGACTTCGATACGGTGGAGTCCGACAACCTAAGCCGCTCGGTGCTCTTCACACAGGAAGACGCAGCAAAAGGGCGACGCAAGGTGGAAGTGGTGGCCGAACGGCTGAGGGCGATGAACCCTGAGGTGGAGGTAAAGACCATCTGCGGCGATATAGGATACGACGTGGGACTGGGACTGATACGACGGATGGACGTCGTGATAGGCTGTGTGGACAGCCGCTGGGCCCGCTACCAGATCAACCGCCTGTGCATGAGGGCTGGAAAGCCTTGGGTGGACGGCGGAATTGACGGGCTGGAGGGAACGGCACGGGTGTTCAAACCCGGCGAGAACTGCTACGCCTGCAATCTGGGCCCTGAAGGGTTGCGCGACCTCAAGGCACGCATGTCGTGCGCGGGCGTGATCCGACGCGCGATAGCTGCGGGCAAGGCGCCCACGACATCCATCATAGCCTCCGTCATCGGAGCGGTGCAGGTGCAGGAAGCGCTGAAGCTGATCCATGAGGAGGAGACAAAGACGGGCCGTCTGACCACGCTGTGCGGCAAGATGTTCTACTACGAAGGGGAACACATGACCACACGCGTGGCGGAGTTTAAGGCATACGACGACGATTGTGCCGAGCACGACAGCTGGCAACCAGTCATCCCGTCGACGCTGACAACGAAGAGCACCGTAAAAGAGATGCTGGCATGGGTGACTACGGCCACAGGCACTGACCAGATAGCGGTGAGCACGGGCAACGACCCGTTTGTGGACTACATCTGTCTGCGCCAGGACGACACGAAGGTGGAGGTGATGAAACCAGCAAGGGCGGTAGCCTCGTTTGTGGAGCACCATGAGCTGCTCACCGGCATCCCGTTCAGCAGCATGTACCAGCACGAGTACACCACGATAGACGCCCACTTCCCCTACCCTGAGCTGACGCTGCAAGAGCTGGGGATCCCCGCAAGCGACGTGCTTCACGTGCTGACAGCGGATAAAGAGTATTTTTACGAACTGAGTGAGATATGATCAAGAGAAACGATATAGCGGAAATCAGTGCTGAAGTGCTGCTGAACTATCTCTACCCTGAGATGTCGGCACTGTGGACGGCGCGTATGGTGGGTACCTTCTACCGCAACTACAACCACGACGCGCTGACGATAGATGCCGAGGAGCACGACGTGACACTGGCCCGCGACGGTTTTCTGAAACTGCTGCCCGAAGGTCTGCTGACACGCGATGAAGACCTGCGAGGCAAGAACAAGGAGCATAGCATTCAGGAGCTGGAACGCAGAAAGCACCTGTTGCGCGAACTATTCCTACCCTTTGACACCTACACGTTCCAAAAGCGCATCGAGATAGAGCATATCGCATCAGAGATGCTGGAGCACAAGCTGTCGTATCTGCTGAAGGAATACTTCGACTTCGACATCGAGCAGGAAGAGAGTGAGCTGGTGAGAAAGGCCGCCGTGATGCTGCCCTACGTGCATGGGCTGAGGGGTGACTTCGGATACATCAGTAACATGCTTGGCGCCATCATGAAATGTGAGGTGGACATGTCGATAGGCAGATACAGTCACCTAGACTCTACAATCTGCTGGCTGCCGGAAATCAGGTACGATCTGCTCATCCCCAACCTCAGCATCGAGGAGTATCGCCAGAAGGACAGCGAGCTGCAACCGCTGCGCGACTTCATCAAGGAATGGCTGATACCCTACGACGTGGTGTGTAACATCTATATCAAGGAGCACCCCGAAGAGAGCCCCAAGCAACTCACGCTGGGATATAATACTGAGGTGAGAGGTCAGAGGTGAGAGGTAAGTTGAAAAAAAAATAAAACGTCATAAGATGGATATCAATTCGAGAATCAACTGGACAAACGGCATGGAAATGACGGCTCAGACCCTCCTGGGGCTGAACGACCAGTGGGACAGCAACTGGCAACTGGCGTTGCGCGCTTCACTGGGAAGCAACCGCATGGGACTGCTGCCTAATTCACCGTTTGAATGCAAAGCCGCATTCACGGCAGGACTGCTTGAAGTGGAAGAACTGTGCTGCTTGGCACTGCTACCCTCAGGAAGAGTGGTCGATGCCAACGAGAACGTGCAGGTACAGGTACCGATGCTCTTCGGCGACGTGTACTACCTGACGGTGAGCTTCAGCGACTATTCAAGGACGTTCGAGCGCGAGGGTGTATCGTTCATCAAGCCACGCTACGTCTACAACATCAATAGCCGAGAGGAGATAGAGGGCGGCGACCTGTTCCCACTACTGCGATTCCACGTGAAGGACAACACGATGACACTCGACAGTGATTACATCGTGCCCTGCCTGATACTGAAGGACGACAGCCGTTTCAAGGACTATATTGACGGTATAGCCGACAGGCTGGCAAAGCTGACCACCCACGCCAATATGGCGGAGGGCGAATGCAAGCGCTCCCTGCTGCGATACATGTTCGAGCTGAAAGGATACAGCCTGCAGACATCGGCCCACGAATTCATGAAGCTGACACAGGAAATAGCTCAAGCCGTAGACTTCTACATCATGACTCCGAACAAGGAAGAAGCGCCACAGGTGCCCCTACCCTCGCTCATCGACCTGCAGGAGTGGCTGGGATGGCTGAACGACTATCTGGACGGTGCAGCCACCGTGCTTGACGGCGTGACGCTGGATCCTCCCATCGACTATGAGGCGCTGCTGGCACAGGCCAAGGCTGAGCTCTACGAGCAACTGAACCCTGAGCTGACACAGCGCATGCTGGAAGCCCTGAAAGAAGAGCTGCAAGGTGAGATACAACAGCTGAACGACAACCTGACCAACTACATCAACCAGACCGTCAGGGAAGAGCTGAAGAACGAGCTCACCACGACTATCAACGAGCGTCTTGACCTGATCAACGAGCAGCTGAACGAGAAAACCGACCAGATGGGCCGCCAACTGCACGATTCGCTCTACGAGAAGCTCTATCAGGAACTGTTCGACAACCTGTTCAACGCACTATACGTGCCCGAGCCGGAAGAAAAGAAATTCATCCCCATCATCTAAAGTAAGCTATGAGTTATATCTCGATACCACTAAAGCTACAACGTCACGGCAACAAGAATACAGGAGTGAGCCGACTGCAGCGCGAAGACAAGGAGAAACAGTCAATCGACGAGGCCATCAGTCTGCTGCTTACCACTCATCAGTTCAGCACGCCTGCCGACCCGGAATACGGCTTCGTGTTCATGAACCTGCGCTTCGAGATATTCAACGAGAGCGAAGGTGTGGTTTACAACTCGGGCGATGAGACTGACGTTCACGGAGTGTCGGGACTGTATGAAAAGAAGATCTCGGGCTCATCGAAGAACCTGAACACCTTTGCCGCTGAGCTGAAGGACACGTTGAGCATCTACGAGAAACGACTGGAGAACATCTCGGTAGCGATGACCTACATCCGCGAGAACCGACTGATATACATCACGGTGAAGGCGACGATCATCCGTACGCAGGAACCATATACATTCACAACGACTATCAATGTTTGGAAATGAAACAAACCATATTTGAAACCAGACAACGAGCTGAGGAACTGATGCGGCAAGCCATTGAGATATGGCGGAAGAGCGACCAAAGTGACCAACTGGAGGGTATTGAGAGCGACCCCGTGTTCGGGCTGCTGATTACTGCTCTGGCTTATCAGGCCAACGAGACGGAGACTGACATCGAACAGATGAAGAGCGACCTGCTGGATGACTTTGCCCAGATGCTGACCCCCTATGAGGTAGGACACGCCATACCTGCAACAGTAGCCGTACAGACGATGCTGGCCAAGGGAGTGGCTGAGATGGTGCTGGACAGCAAGGACGTCTTCAACCTGGGCGAACAGAAAGTACCGTTCCTGCCCCTGCTGCACACCCGTCTGCTGAACGCTACGGTCAGATCGGTAGTCCGTTTGGACAGCCGACGCTGGAAGACAACCATCGACTTCATGTCACCCATCTCAGACCTCTCAGAAGTATCGTTCTGCATACGCAACCAGAACTACCGCGACGTGGCCGTATCGATAGACGGCCAGCAGCTACCGCTGGTGAAGCCCTGGGACTTCTCCGAGCTGCCCATGTCGTCATACTTCAACATAGACACCGTGCTGTACAACAAACAGCAGACCTACACGGCATCGCCCATCGGGCTCGACCTCTTCGCACGTCAGAACGTGAGGATGTACAGCATCAAGAAGCACGACAGCTCAAGATACATTCCTAAAGAGACCGACACGCTGGACATCGTGTTCGAATTCACCGGTGTGGGCGAAGACTTCGTGTTCGACCAGAACAACCTGTTGCTGAACTGCCTGATACTGGTCAATGCCAACCAGAATACCGTCACCCTTACGTCAGGCAGTCCGATAGCTCGCGTGGCCGGCTTCAACTCACAGAGTGCCGAAGGCAACGTCTTCAGCCAGCAGTTCCTCCACATGGTACGTCCAACGGAAGACCAGCTGTACAACGACACACCCATTGAGGTGCGCAGGATGTCCGCCGACCGATTCAACCAAGGCCGTCTGGCTAAGCTGCTGCACAACATCGTCCACAAATACTACTCCGACTTCTATGCTTTCCAAAACGTGCAGGAGGTGGCAACCGACCGACTGATCCACGCACTGGCCGAGACACTGATGAAGCTGGAGAACAGTACGCGTCAGGACTCAGTACGGAGTGCCTCAGGCGTCTACCTGATGCTGCGCTCTAACTTCAACACGCTCGACAGACAGGTCAGCGTCGAAGTGACTTACCTGACAACGAACGGATCTTCGGTGAACAGTCTGCTGGAGAACAACCCCTCCTTCACGGTACCCGCAGGACTGGACGGCGCCGCAACACAGATGATAGCCACGCCAGTACCCGGATGCGACGAAATACGCGACGAGAAGACGGAGGCCAGTCTGCGACGCTACTTCATCACGACTCACGACAGACTGGTGACACCGGCAGACATCAAACTGTTCTGCTATTACGAGCTGATGAACCGCTACGGCATCGTGCGCGACATGGTGAAGAACATCACCGTCAGCTTCCGTCAGGAGTTTGAGAAGCGACTGAGCGGATATGAGATACTGGTGGAGATCACCCTGCTTGACAGCGCGTTCATCCGACGCGGCTTTGTCGACAAGATACAGATGGCCGAAATCCTGCTCAAGAGCATGATGAACGTCAGAAGCACGAATATTTACCCCATTCAAGTGATTATAAAGATTGAGAGTTGAGAGATATGGAAGATTTCTTATTAAACATCGTCTACAAGAACAAAACGGTAACCTTCAAGGTGGTCAACCCCGACGCTCCACTGGAGACGCTCATGACCAACCTGCGCCATGCCATAGGCAATGACGGCAAACTGATCTTCGACTTCCCTTCGATTGACCAGACAGGAGCACCGCTGGACTACTTTTTCGGCAAAGAAGACCCTGAGGTACATGAGCTACGCGTCATGCGACCACGCATAGGAAATGCCGACCAGAAGCTGGCCGACTATCATGTGGTGAATGGCGACACCGTTTTCCTGATACCCGACCCGTTCCCGGGATGAAAAGGGAAAAGGGAAAAGTGAAAAGTGAAAAATGAAAAGTGAAAAGTGAAGAATTCATAGGCAGTCAGCTCAGCGGACGTAACCGACGTCTGCTGCATGAGTGGAAGCAGTTGGAGCAAGGCCTCAAGGGGCGCTCCGACCTTCAGTGGCATGTCACCAAGACAAACAGCGACGG